>LXNH01000292.1_pt1 | contig 12849 bp, 14 predicted proteins | sample 809111 | NCBI WGS metagenome assembly LXNH01 (sample SAMN04870528, study PRJNA318959) | seawater metagenome | biome: 00002010; material: water; isolation source: marine seawater | place: Greece: Milos, Mediterranean Sea | collected 2013-05-29 | depth 5-7 m
CACCGCTTGGCGCGCCTCGCGGATCGCCTGCAGCATCGCCGGATAGGCCTCGTCGCCGCCAGCCAGCGGCCGTACCGCGTTGCCGCCGAGCAGCCGGAAACGGCTGACCTGGTCGCCCAGCACCTTCAGCGACGCGAACTGCGGCCCCGAGATGGGCGCCACGTCCACGCTGGCCGTCTCCACCAATGCCGCGTCCACCAGCATGGCCTCGTCGCGCTGCTGCGACAGCCGCGTCTTGCGGATACGGTTGATTCCCGCGACGAAATAGGCCGCCGCCCCGAATAACGGCGAAAACAGCGCCAGCCCCACCCAGCCGATGGCCGAGCGCACGTCCTGCTTGGTCATGGCCGCGTGCACCGCGGCGCCCGTGCCGGCCACCACGCTGATGCCGAACACCATGTGCGGCCAGTACTCGATCAATAATTCGTGTATGCGATCCATGGCTACGGTGCGACCCAGGCCTCCAGAGGATGATTCGAGCGCCAAGGATAGCAAGGCGGGTGGGCATGGCAAGGGGCAGGGCGGGGCATGGTCCGCCGGGCCGGCGCCGCGTTTTACACCGTTGAAAAAAACATGCTAGAATTCGACCTCTTTGCAGTTGAGCACGAAATGTTTTGTGCCGGCGGCGAAGCAAATCAGTGGTGGCTGTAGCTCAGTTGGTAGAGTCCCGGATTGTGATTCCGGTTGTCGTGGGTTCGAGTCCCATCAGCCACCCCAAAGAATTCGTGTGAAATCAGGCACTTACGCGCAAGCGGGGTGCCTTTTTTCATTGCGTGATGTGAAAATTTAAATAAAAAGCCGAATGTTTAAATTCACTCGGTCGCATCGGCAGTCCTGACCCGGCGTCGGTCATAGTGCTTGTGGTGACCTGCTCGGATTTTTCACACCACCGAGGTTCCGTCCTGGTCAAGGCCGCAGCAAGGCGATGCGGGGCTTGCCATATTCGGCCCGGTAGCACACGCAGAGCAGCACCCGGCCGACCCGTTCGCACCGGGCCACGAATCGCCAGCGACTGAAGGTCAGGCCAATTTCTTCCTGCCCGGGCTGCTCAAGCGGCCGCTTCCAGGTGATGGACAAACGCGGCAGCGCATGCAGCAGCCCTAGTCCCACGCTTTTCGCACAAGCCTCGCGCGCGACCCAGCCAGCCAGGAAATCCACTGTGACGCGGTCCCGCCGCGCCAGCCACGCCGACAGGCGCTGTTGGCGGACCGCCAGGTCAGGGCGGTCCAGATGCTCGATATCGATGCCCACATACTTGCGGTTGGCGTACAGCCGCGCCTGTATGCCGCAACTGTCGCTCACACCGAAGCCGGCAAGACCAGATTGGTAGGGCTTGCCCAACTTGGTGCGCGCGGCCTGCCCGTCACGCGCGCAGCGCTGGGCACCCAGCACTACCGTGACGTCAAAGTTCGACGAGGGTTCGATCATGCGTGCCGGTCGCGATCAGGGTGCCCCCCTCGCCAGTCACGGCGCGAGCGCTGAACCGCAAGGAATTGCCGAACAAGGTCTCGACCGTAATCGTCAGATGCACCGCGCTGCCCCGCAGCGCCGGCGCCACGTGCCGCACGCTGACCGCATGTCCCACCGACCCGCAGCGCCCGCCGCCTGCCAACCGGATGCATTCCGTGGCGTACGACTCGATCCAATAGACAATGACGGGGGTGGCCAGCACGTCCAGATCCCCGCCGTAGTTCAGCGAGCTCGCGGCGGCATCCACCACGCAGGTTTTCTCGAACTGCTGGCCTGTCTGGAACAACGCCCGCGCCTCTAGCATCGGACGCTCCATCTAGGCGCCTTCCAGCGCGGCAAGCGCATCGGCCGCATTGCCGAAACGATCCTTGAGCATGGAGATCCAACGCTCCAATCCAAACGCAACACAACTGGTATGGACGAAATTGTCTTCCAGGCGGATATCGAATTTCTCACCGAAGTAGTTGCGGTGATAGTTCAGCGAAGACACCGCATGGCCGTCGAACACCAGTTCACGCTTGGTGGGCGTCAATGCCGACAGCCGCGCCACCCCGCTGCCTGAATCAAAGAAGGGATCGTTGGCTTCTTCGCAACCCGCGTTGATTCCCAACTGCGCGAAGAAGGAGAACAGCCGATCGTAACCTGCTTCCAGATGCGCCTGCGCGCCCTCCGCAGTGCCCAGGTACACGTACTCCTTCATGGTGAAATTGAAGGCACGGTAACGGTCCAGCGCCTTGTCCTCGTGCCGGAAGCAGCGCGCAATGCAGGACTCCACCCGCGAGCCGTCCAGGCGCTGCCCCTGCAGCCCCAGGTAGACCTTGTAGCAAGTCGCCGGCAACAGGGCGACGTCGGCTGTGAGCGCTTTGAAATCTCGGTCCAGCTTGCGCTGGCCGCGCGCGAATCCCAGCAACTCTCCCTCTTCAATCGAGCACATGACGCAGGTCAGATGCGGAAAATTGCGCACATACCCCAGCGCGTTGATCTCTTCATGGGCTAGCAAGCTGTCGAACTCCGCGGTGGCGTCTGGCGCGATCGAAAATATTTCATCCAGTTTTCCCTGCAGCACGTTCTTTACCTGATGCCATTGCTTTTCGATTATCACGATGCAATCTCCTAGTGGTCACTGAATTCACTTAAGTGCGCGGATAGGACGAAGCCTTACGCCGTCAAGTCGGCCAGCACCTGCTGCACGCTTCGGATGGAATGCGCGTCCTTGCAGGACGTTCCGCAATACAACGCCATGTCTTCAATCAAACCCTCGGTCTGCGTAGTAGGCACTGCCACGCTGTAACGCAGGATGGGATAGCGTTTCCCAAAATAGTGCGCAAAGCCAATCACACCCGCCGGCAGCACCCCCTCGCAGCTCGCGTTACGGATCACCCGGTGGCAATGGGTATGCCAGCCCACGCTGAAGCGGTCGGTGACCACGGTGTCGCCGGGTGAGGCGTCCACGATCGCCTGCTTGTAGCGCTCGTGCGCGGCGGATTCCCGGGTGGCCGCGAATACTGTGCCGCACAATGCGCCGGAGAATCCGGCGTGCAGCACCTGGCGCAACTCGGCCGCGTTGCTGATGCCGCCGCTCAGAAACACCATGCGCTTGTCGACGCCAAGGCGGGCGGCCTGATCCAGCGCTTGCGCGCGCGTGAGCTTGCCCAGGTGATGACCGCCCGCCTCCGTTGTTTGCAACACCCCGAAGCGCGCGCCGGCATCGAACCCCGCGTCCAGCTCCTCCCAGGTGCCCCCTTGCACACCGTAGTCCATTCCCGTCGGCAAGGCCCGCAGCACGGTGTGGTCAGGTAAGCCGAAGAAGGTCACGATCGGCCGTTCCGGCCGGTCCGCGACATACGCCAATCGATCCAGCAATGCGTCCGCATCCAGCACGAACGGCACCAGATTTACGCCGAAGCGCGCCTTGGTCAATCCGGCGGTCTGCGCGACTAGCTGGCCGATTTCGTCACGCGTGTGGCGGTACAGGCCAATCATGCCGAACGCGCCGGCCTCGCACACGGCGGCCGCCAGTTCCGGTTGTGCCACGCCGCCCATGCCGGCTTGCAGCACGGGCAAGCGTGCGCCCAAAAGCGCTTCCACCTGGGGACTGCTGACAATCTGCGCCATGGTGTGCCTCTGCGCTACAGCGCGGCCAGATTCAAGTCCGTCACCAACCCCTGTTTGGTGAAGTAGGCGGCGCTACGCTTGAACCATTGCTCGTGGACAGCCTTGCGCGCCGGGTGCGACCGCAGCGCGTTGCGCATGGCGTTGCCGTTGCGAAATCCCAGCGGCTCGTAGACCTGGGCATCGGCATAGACAGCCGGGTTGTACATCAGGCTGATGAAGTATCGGAACATGTTCGTCACCGTGTGCGACACCTCCGCCCGGATCGCGTCCGGGTCGTCCGCGCGTTCCAGCGCCAGCCGGTAAAGGCGGGGTACCATTTCCCGGCCAAAGGACACATGGCGGGATTCGTCGACATGATGCTGGTAGTTGATCTGTTTGAGGATCTCGGTGATGCCGTCCGTCGTGCCGACCTTATGGTTGTAGTAGTCGACGAACTCTTCAAAGATCAGCGTGCTGGCGAACATGTATAAGTCGCCCAGTTCTGGCGTGGACGCCTGCGCATCGCCCTGCAACTGAATCGACGGATATATCTTTCCCGCATAATCCAAGCAAGCCTTGGCGAAATACCACATGTGGAAGTTCTCTTCACCCATGAAGACATGCAGGTATTCGGACACATCGGCATAGCGCTCTTCGTAGATGCACCGGCTGACAAAGTTCAGTACCCCCTTGATGCCATGCACGTTGAGGCTGAAGAAATTGACCGCCTCCCATTTGCTGAGCCGTATCTGCTGCGCCGCGTCCAACTGCGCTTGCAACGGCGTTCCGTAGGTGGTGAGCAAGTCATTGCTGCACCAGGGTTGGTCGTCCGGGATTCTGGCGGGCCACTCAAAGCGCTCGTAGGGGTCATGCGAACGTCCTTTGGATAGCGTCATCAGTCTGCCGATTCTTGCGTAGTCGATTTCCATGATGCCCTCCTTGCCGCCCGGACTAGCGCTGGACGTGGACGAAATTGACGATGGCATCCACCGTGCGCAGGTCGTCGACGGTGATGGCGGTAGAGACATCTCGTCCCACCAGTTCGCCCAGGAACATGATGAAGTCCAGGAACTGCATGCTGTCCAGGATGCGTTCTTCGATCAGGTTCTTCTCTTTGATGCCTTCGACCTGCGCATTGCGGTTTTCCTTCAGCCAGGCGATCACTTCGGCTTCGGTATCGGTGACGGTGGGTGTGGACATATAGGCTCCGGTTCAATAAGTGGATATCGCGTCAGACCTTGACGGCCGACAGCAGGCAGAAACCGCTGCTCTCCTGGCGCAGCACGGCTTGGCGCTCGAAGCCGGCAACCGCGATCTGCGCCTGCATGTCGCCCACAGTCCAACTGCGCCCGCCGTCCCACAGCGCCAACGCGGACAGGTTGTGCAAGGTGGTAAACAGCGGCGCACGCCGGTCCTCGGCAAGGAAGTAGCCTTGCACCAGCAAGGTCCCGCCTGGGCGCAGCGCCTGCCACGCACGGTGCAGCATCGATCGACAGACCTCCGCGCTCTCTTGATGCAACACGTTGGAAAAAAGCAGCGCGTCGGCCTCCTCGCCGAAACGGTCCTGGCGATAGTCGGCCACCTGGGCGCTGATGCGGTCCGCCAAGCCGGCAGCCTGCGCAGTTTCACGCGTGATCTCGACCACCGGCGCCAGGTCCAGAACCTGTGCGGTGATTTCGGGCCGCGCCGCGCACAGGGCAAGGGAATACGTGCCGGCGCCTCCACCCACGTCCACCAGGCGGCGAATGGGCACGTCTTTCAGCGCCTCTGCGAACGCAGGGCCCGAACGGGACGCAAACTGATGCATGCCCAGGATGAAATCCCGCATGAACTGGGGATCTTCGCCCAGCCACTTCGATTGGTTATCGACGGCCTCTCCCCGTCGCACGGCTTCGGCCAATTGCATCCAGGGCCGCTTCCAGCGATCCATGATCCGGATCCAGCACAACAGGGATTCGGGGCTGTCTTCGGTGAGAAAGCGCGCGCTGAGATCGGTGTTGGCGTAGCGCCCGTCCTCGCATATCAGCAGTTTTTGCGCCACCGCGCAGTCCAGCAAGCGCTCCAGCGGCTCGGATTCGCAACCCAGTTCTCGAGCCAGCTCGGTGCACGTGCGGGGTTCGGACAAACGTTGGGCAATACCCAGATCGGCCAGGGCATACAAGGGTTGCCCCTCCCAATGCCCGAACGCCAAACGGGAAAACGCCATGAAGCTCACATCCATCGAGATTCCCTCCTGATTCAGCAGTGATGGCCCGACGGGCCAAACAGGTGAACACGCAACAACCCCAGGATGGGGTTGGAAACCAGCGATCAGGACGTGGCACGCAAAGCCGATGGTGATCCGGCCGCATGCGCCATCCTGGGAGTTGATAGCGATCTTGCGGTGGCGGTTGAAGAATGTCGCCGGAGTCTCTATAAAGGTCCACAATATGAACCAATATATATTCATTTATTTTCGAGAATTCTATACCTGCTGCCAAAATAGGCAATAATAAATTTCACGCGATATATATAGGTCCGTTATATGGACCTAAACACCATTTAACTTGAAAGGTGCGGCATGGAATGGAGCATGGCGGCACTGCTGGCCGGCGCGGGTGCGCTGGGCGGCGTCATCAATGCGCTGGCGGGTGGCGCCACGCTGATTACTTTTCCCGCGATGGTGGCGGCGGGCCTGCCGCCCGTCATCGCCAATGCATCGAGCGCGGTAGCCATATCACCCGGCCACATCCTGGCGGCCCTGGCTGACCGTGAAAACCTGCCGGCCCCCGATCGGCGCTTCTGGTTGCTCTCGGCCGCCACCACCGCGGGCGGCGCGCTGGGGGCATTCATCCTGCTTGCCATTCCCCCCGCCTATTTCATCCTGCCCGTGCCAGCCCTGATCGCGTTCGCCACCTTGCTGTTTGCCTTTGCGCCGCAGGTGCAGGCCTGGAGCGCGCGCCGGCGCGGCGACCAGGCGCAGGACGGCCCGGCGCGCGGCGTATTGCCTATCGCGTTGGCCTCTGTCTATGGGGGGTTCTTTGGCGCCGGGCTGGGCGTGATCCTGACCGCCGTGATTTCCATCACGGACCCCGGCAATCTGCGCGCCATCAAGTCGCTGAAGAACCTGCTGGCGACGTTTGTCACCGCCGCGGCGATCGTCATCTTTATCGTGCAGGGCTCGGTCCATTGGCCGGCCACCCTGTTCATGCTGGCCGGCGCGCTGGCAGGCGGCTACCTGGGCGGCCACTTGATACGTGTCCTGCCTGCTCCGGCGATCCGGGCGTTCGTCATCGTCACCGGCGCCGTCATGACCGTGATCTATGCGGCGAAGTATTGGTTCTGAACGCCCCGCGCCATCCTCAGCCGCCGCTCGGCGTCGGCAGCCATTCCTCCAGCGTGACCTCGAACGTCATGCAGATCGGGTTGGCGCCGGGCACGAAGGGGCCGCCATGCACTTGGCCCTCCGGATCCGCCACCACCCCCGACAGCGATGCCGTCAAGGACCCATCCGGCTGCGCGCGTACTTCACCGGCGAGACTGACGATCTCCACCGCCGGGCCCGCGATGTGGCGATATCCACCTTCGCGGGTGTAGAGGCAGGCATCCACTAGGCTGCCCAACGCCCCGCGCACGAACGCGTTGCGAAAACCCTCAGCCAGGCAGAGTTTTTCCACGCCCTGGATCAAGTCCTCGTTCGGGCCGATCCGCGCATAGGCAACGCGGCCCATGCTGCCGCTTTCGATTTCAGGCGAGTTCATGGTGATCGCCTCCTTGGGGTTGCAACAGCCGTAGATTGGTTTCCGCGTCGTAGGTCGCGCGCAGCTCGAACCCCTCCAGCGAGGTGACGAGCACCGGCACGGGACGATCCCCGACGATACTCGTCTGCGGAATGATGTGCCCTCCCTGCGGCGCGAGGCCATCGCGACAAAAGGCGGCATGGCAGTGCACCAGGGGCGCGCCGGCATCGGTCTTGCCCAGCGTGGCGTTGCCAAAAATCAGGTAGGCCGGCCCGGCGGGAATGGGCGCGGTATAGGCCACAACCATCCGGTGTTGGGGGTCAGGCGGTGCCGTGCAATAGTCGATGTGCCGGAAGGCGCCGCCCAGTATGGTCATCGAAGCATTGGCGACGCCGGCGCTGGCCAGTACACCGACCAGGGCGTCAAACAGGCTGACGCCGGGGCGCAACGACAGGCGGATATGGCGGCCATGCCCGGCCGAGCGGCTATGAATGCGTACCGGGTTGAACGCCCCCGGGTGTATCAGCGTTCTGGGGCGGGGCAGTGCTTGTATTCCCCGCAACGAACGATCCACGGTGGTGTATCGCATGGTCTGGACTCCGTGCGCTTGTGGCGCAATAAGTGGAACCTGGGCAATGACAAACTCAGTGCATGGCGGGCAACATGCCTGCGGCCGTGAACCCTCCATCCACGCAGATAATCTGCCCGGTAACATAGCTGGACTTGGACTCATCAAGCAACCATCCGATGGTGCCGTTGAGCTCTTCGGGTGCGGCATACCGGTGCTGGGGCACTACCTGCTGCCAGGCCTGGCGGGCTTCGGCGGTGTGCATCTGCCCGACCAGCGGTGTTTCGATCGGGCCAGGCGCCACGGCGTTGACCCGGATGCCATAGGCCGCCAGCTCCACCGCCATCACGCGGGTCAAGGTCACGACAGCCCCCTTGGATGCGCCATACGCGGCGCGCCCCGCATTGCCGCGTATGCCTGACACCGACGCGATATTGACGATGGACCCGCGCCGTCGTTCCCGCATCCGCCGGGCGGCCTCTCGCGCCACGACGAAAGAGCCGATCAGATTCACTTCCATGATGCGCCGCAGCAAGGCGGTGTCGGTGTCCAGGAACGGAAGATCGCGCCCGATGCCGGCGGAATTGACCAGGCCCGATATCGGGCCGAAGTCCAGTTCCAGCCGCTCCAGCGCATCCACTACCTGCGCCTCGTCCGATACATCCATACGCACGCGACCCAATTGGTCGGCCGGCGCCAGGTCGCGCATAGCGTCCAGCCGCTCCTGGGAAACATCCGCCACCAGCACACATCGCCCTGCGTCCAGCAGGCCGCGCGCGACCGCCAGCCCGATGCCGGACGCGCCGCCCGTCACCAGGATTGCCTCTTGCGTCATCTCCATGATCCAGCCTCCTCGTTCATTGGTGTAGTGGTTGTGTTGCCGCCGCGCGGCGAATTGCGCGGCAGTCTGCGCTGCCGGTCAAGGTGACTAGCGCGCGGCTTCGGTGGCCTCGGTCAGGCAGCCGCGTTCATAGAGGGCATCGCGCACCAGCTTCTTGGTGATCTTGCCGTAGCCCGAACGCGGCAGGGCATCCCAGAAGAAGATCTGGCGCGGCAGTTTGTAGCGCGCCACGCGAGGTGTTATCCAGTCCATCAATTCTTCCTCGCTCAGCGCATGGCCCGCGCGCAGCACGCAGACCATCACACCGACTTCTCCCCAGGTCTGATCCGGCACGCCCAGCACTGCGGCTTCGGCAATCGCGGGATGCGCCAGCACCTTCTCCTCTACCTCTCGCGGGTAGATGTTTGAGCCGCCCGAGATGTACATATCGGACTGCCGGCCGGTGATGTAGAGAAACCCCTCTTCATCCATGCAGCCCAGGTCCCCGGTGCGAAACCAGCCATTGCGAAACGCCTTCGCATTGGCTTGCGGGTTGGCGTAATACCCTGCAAATACCGCCGGGCCGCATACGCAGATTTCACCCGTTTCGCCCGCCGCCAATGACCGGCCCGTATCGTCCTGGATGCTGATCTGCATGCCGGTACGCGCGTAGCCGCAGGTTCCCACGCGCGCGCCTGGGCCATCCGTGGGGTCGTGCAACGCGGGCGGCAGCACCGTAATGTTGCCGGTGACCTCGCCCAGCCCGAAATACTGCACCAGCACCGGACCCAGCTTTTCCAGCGCCCGCCTCTGATCCACGCGATACATCGGCGCGCCGGCATAGACGACGTACCGTAGGCTGCGGTGGTCCCAGGCGTCCACGGAAGGATGTTCGACCAACATCTTCACGATGGTGGGCACGGTAAACATATTGGTCACGCCGTGCCGCTCGACCAGCTGCCAGATCTCGTCGGCATCGAAGCGCGCGCCAGCCGGCAGGACGGTGCAGGCGGCCCGCGCCACCTGGGTCAGGAAGTGGATGCCGGCGCCGTGCGACAGGGGCGCCACCACCAGGCTCACGTCACGCTCGGTGGTGCCGGGCATGAGGTCGCACAAATGGTTGGTAATGACGAAGGCCATCTGCCCATGAGTCAACACCGCCGCCTTGGGGTGTCCGGTCGTGCCGGAAGTGAAGAAGAACCAGCAGGGGTCATCGTGATCCACATCGGCGCAAACCTGTGTCGCGCCTAGCCGCGCCTTGATCAGGTCGGCCGCATCCAGCGCGGGAAAGTCGCCCGGTCCCAGCCGCGCCACTAGCGACAAGTGCGGCACGGCCTCCATCACCGCGGCGGCATGCCCGGGATAGTCGCCATGGCACAGGAATGCCTTGGCGCCAGAGGTTCGAGCCAGATACACGGCTTCGTCGGGAGAAATTCGAAAATTGGTCGGCACCCACACCGCCCCCAGTCGCAACGTGGCAAACAGTGTTTCGACAAACTCGAAGCAATTGCGCGAATGCACCAGCACGCGGTCCCCCTTGCCGATGCCGCGGTCCGCAAGCGCCTGCGCCAGCGCCGCCGTCCGCGCATCGAGTTCACGCCAACTGTAGCGGGTGTCACCGCAGATCAGGGCCGGCTGCAGGGGGTGGCGGCGCGCGGCCTGCACCAGGAAGTGGCCCAGGTTCATCACCCGCCGCGAGACTGGCGCGACGCCTCCCGGCGGCGCCAGCGCCTGCTCCTGTGGGCCGCTCATTTGACGCGCTCCAGGATGCTGACGTAGTTGGCCACGGCCGCGCCGCCCATGTTGAAGACGCCGGCTAGTGTCGCGTCCGGCACCTGCATGGCGCCAGCCTCGCCGGCCAGTTGCAGGCACGCCATGACGTGCTGCGACACCCCGGTGGCGCCCACTGGATGCCCCTTGGCCTTGAGCCCGCCCGAGGGGTTGATGGGCAGGCGCCCGCCCTTCTGCACCCAGCCTTCCCGCAATGCCCGCGCGCCGTGGCCGCGCGGCGCCAGGCCCATGGCCTCGTATTCGATCAGTTCGGCGATGGTGAAGCAGTCGTGCGTTTCCACCAGGCTCAGGTCGTCCAGGGTCGCGCCGGCATCGGCCAGCGCCTCGCGCCAGGCTCGCGCCGCACCCTCGAAGGCGATCGGATCGCGCCGGCTCAGCGGCAGGAAGTCATTAACGTGGCGGCGCGCCCGAAAGCCGATGGCGCGCCGCAGGCCCGCCGCCGTTTCCGCGTCGGCTAGCACCAGCGCCGCCGCGCCGTCGGAGATGGGCGAGCAATCGGTGCGCCGCAGCGGCGCCGCCACATAAGGGTTTCTATCGGAAACGGTATTGCAGAACTCGAAGCCCAGGTCCTTGCGGATCTGCGCGTAGGGGTTGTCCAACGCATTGGCGTGGTTTTTGGCGGCGATGCGGGCCAGCGCCTCGCCGTGGTCGCCGTGGCGCTCGAAATAGGCCGTGGCGATGCGGCTGAACACGCCGGCAAAGCCGCCTGGCAGCGTGGCCTCTTCCTTGCGGTAGCTGGCATTGAGCAGGATGTCGCCCGTGTCCTCGGTGGAGCGAGCGGTCATCTTTTCGGCTCCCACCACCAGCGCCACGCGGCCGCGCCCCGCCTCGATGAAATCCATGGCCGCGTACAGCGCGGCCGACCCGGTGGCGCAGGCGTTCTCCAGCCGCGTCGCCGGCACGTGGGCCAGCGACGGGTCGGCCAGCGCCACCAGCGCCGCCTGGAAATCCTGCTTCTGGAATCCGCTGTTCATGACGCCGGCATAGATGCCGTCGACGGCATCGGGGCTCACGCCCGCATGGTCCAGCGCGGCGCCGGACACGCGCGCCATCAGGCTTTCGGTGTCGGGGTCGTCGAGTTTGCCGAATGGGATGTGCGACCACCCCACGATGACGGCACGCTTGCTCATTGCTGTCTCCTCTGTTGGCAGCCCCGTCCCTGCCGGCTTGGCGGATCAGGACCGGGGCTTGGCGGCCGGCGGGCGCGCCCGCGCCTCGCGGCCTGCCGGGTTGGCCTGCGCGAGCAGGCGTTTGGCCTCGCGTGACAACAGCTTGGCCAGCTGGAACTGTCTTTCCTCGTCCATGCGCGATTCGACCGCAGCGATGCTGAGCGCGCCCAGCACATGGCCTTGCTCGTCGCGCAGCGGCATGCCGATGCCCCACGAACCGGGCACCACCAGGCCGCGGTTCACGGCGTAGCCCTGCTCGCGCACCTCGTCGACCAGCGTGCGGATCAGCGGCACCGAATAATGCGGATAGCGCCGCTCGATCAGGGCGGCATTGGCCTGCAGGCAGGCCTCGACCTCGTCATTGGGCAGCGCCGCCAGGATGGCGAGGCTGCCGGCGCCGATGCCCAGCGGGTGGCGGTCGCCCGGCAGCAGTACATGGGTCTTGAGCGGGTAGTCGCCGTCCTCGCGCAACACGCAGACCGCGAACACATCGCGGCGCAGCGAGAAAAAGGCGGAATCGCCGCATTCGTGCGCCAGCCGCGCCACCACCGGCGCGGCCAGGCGGTTGATGCCGAAACGCTCGCTGGCGATGTTGCCCAGCACATGGCATTCGGGACCGAGGAAGTAGCGGCGATTGGCCGGATCCTGCTCGACCATGCCCTCGGCGGCCAGGGCGGCCAGCAGGCGGTGCACGGTGGGCTTGCTCATGCCCGTGTCGCGCGTCAACGCCAACAGGCCCGCGCCTTCGCCGCGGGTGCGCGACACCGCGCGCAGCACCAGCATGGCGCGGGAAATCGCCTGAGCGCCTCCGACCTGGGATGAGGTCTCCGTCACATCTCCGCCTGTTTCATTATCAGGTCCATTTAGTGGACCATGTGATTGATTTTGTTTTTTCATTCTGCACCAGTTTTATTGATTTACGCTAGTGAATCAGTGTGATTAAATAAATTTAAGGGTATTGATATGGTCCATATAATGGACCGCATGCAAAGATAAAGCAATAGGCCTGGCAAGGCGCTTTATCCGGCCGTCCTCGATGGCGGCCGGATCTCATAACCAAGGAGACAGCATGAACACGACTCGACGCAACCTCATGCGCGCCGCGGGAGGCGGCGCGTTGCTGGCCCTGGCGCCGTTCCAACGGACGCTGGCGGCGCCACAGTTCCGCTACAAGTACGCCAACAACCTGCCGCCCTCGCATCCGATGAACCTGCGCGC
>LXNH01000294.1_pt1 | contig 12820 bp, 14 predicted proteins | sample 809111 | NCBI WGS metagenome assembly LXNH01 (sample SAMN04870528, study PRJNA318959) | seawater metagenome | biome: 00002010; material: water; isolation source: marine seawater | place: Greece: Milos, Mediterranean Sea | collected 2013-05-29 | depth 5-7 m
GCAGATGCCGCCACTTGTATCGGTGTGAATGCCCCATAATCGAGATAGGATTTAATGCGCGTCAACGCGCCGATTAGCCGGGCATTGCCAACCGCAAACCCCATACGCCAACCGGGCATGGAAAATGTCTTTGACAGCGACGTGAACTCAACCGCCACATCTTTTGCACCCTCGATCTGCAAAATCGACGGCGGCGGGTTATCGTCGTCAAAATAAATCTCGGAATAGGCCAGGTCAGACAAAAGAATTATGTCGTGCTTTTTGGCATAGGCGACCGCTTCTTTGTAAAATTCCAGATCAACGACTTCTGCCGTCGGATTGGCAGGGAAATTCAGCACCAGCGCCTTTGGCGTCGGGTGGCTGTTGGCGACCGCACGGTCAAGAACAGAGAAAAAGTCGCCGCCCTCTTCCAATGGCAAATGCCGAATGGTGGCGCCGGATATAATGAAACCGAAGGCATGGATGGGATAGGTCGGGTTCGGCACAAGGATAACATCGCCCGGGTCGGTAATGGCTTGAGCCATATTCGCAAAACCTTCTTTCGACCCCAGCGTGGCGATGACTTCCTTTTCCGGGTCGAGTTTCACACCGAAACGCCTTTCGTAATAGCGCGCCTGTGCCTTTCGCAGCCCCGGAATACCTTTCGACGCCGAATATCGGTGGGTGCGCGGATTGCGAACAGTCTCGACGAGCTTTTCGACGATATGCTCAGGCGTCGGCAAATCCGGATTGCCCATGCCGAAATCGATAATGTCCTTGCCTTGCGCGCGCGCTTGCGCTTTCAGCTTATTAACCTGCTCAAATACATAAGGCGGCAAACGCTGAATACGCTGAAAGTCCTGTCCCATAAGTCTTCTTTTGCCTCTTTACTGCCCCGTCTATGCCACGGAATTGCGGCCAATTAAAGGCCGCGCATCGTCGCAAGGCGTTACGGATATAGCGGCGGCTGTTGCAGCCCTTCTGTTTCGTCAAAGCCGAACATAATGTTCAAATTCTGAACGGCTTGCCCGCTTGACCCCTTCACCAGATTATCCAGCGCCGAGAATAAAATCACCCGCCCCGGCAACCTGTCCTCAAAGGCGGCAAGCTCACAAATATTGGAGCCGCGCACATGCCGCGTGGCTGGCACCAACCCGTCGCGCGCCAAGCGCACAAAGGGCGCATCGGCATAACACGCTTCCAAACAGCCCCGCATATCCTGCGCGCTGACCCCATCTGCCGCTTTTGCATAGACCGACAAATACTCGCCCCGGTTCATCGGCACAAGGTGGGGTGTAAAACTGACCATGACCGCATGCCCTGCGGCACGTGACACTTCCTGTTCAATCTCCGGCGCATGCCGGTGCGCGCCGACACTGTAAGCGTGCATGGCCTCGGCCACCTCGGAGAACAGATTTTGCTCTTTGAGGCTGCGGCCAGCACCGGTTACGCCGGATTTTGCATCAATAATCAGGTCGCTCGTGTCGACTAACCCTGCCTTGACGAGCGGCAGTAAAAGCGTCAACGCCGCCGTCGGGTAACATCCGGGGCACGCCACCAGGCGCGCGGCAGCGATTTGCGCGCGGTAGTGTTCGCTCAGCCCGTAAACCGCCCCAGCCAAGAGATCTGGCGCATCATGCGTGCGCCCGTACCATTCATTATAGACCTTCGCGTCGCGCAACCGAAAATCGGCCGACATGTCGATAATCCGTACATGCTCGGGAATTTCGGCAATCACATCCTGCGCGGTCGAATGTGGCAGGCCGCAAATCGCCGCGTCAATACCTGTCCAGTCGACATCTTCGGCGCGGGTAAGCGGCGGCACATCAATATCGGCGAATTGCGGATAAATCTCTGCCAAGGCGCGTCCGGCATGGGCATTGCCGGTCAGTGCCGCAATGCGCGCATGCGGATGCGCCGCCAGCAGCCGCACAGCGTCCGCGCCGGTGTAACCGGAAGCGCCTATAATGGCGACGTTGATTTTCGACACGGCCATTTTTGCTGTTTTTCCTCAGTCGTCGTTCTGGTTCACAGCCATAATCTCGCCTTCGGCAGCAAGTTCATCACCAACATAAACCCGCCCGCGAAATTTATAGGCCAAGCCGCGCCGCCGGATTTTTTCCACGTGAATACGCATCTGGTCGCCCGGCACGACGGGCCGCCGGAAGCGCACATTGTCGACAGTCATGAAATAAATTCTGTCGGCAACAATCGGCTCACCCTTTAATTTGGCGTTTTGCATAACCAAAATGGCGGAAACTTGAGCAATCGCCTCAATGATCAGCACGCCCGGAAAAATCGGGCGCCCGGGAAAATGCCCGGTAAACCAAGGCTCAGTGTAAGTTACATTTTTGATACCCACGGCGGTTTCCTCGCCCTGCATCTCTTCGACACGGTCGACGAGCAAAAACGGGTAGCGATGGGGCAAAAAATCAAAGATTTCTTGAATGGTAACTGAAGATCCGGGAAGCGAATCGGTCATCTTGTTCTCCCATGAATCAAACTGGTCATTAATAACAAAAAAGGGGCTGAAAAGCCCCTTTTTCTTTTCCGAAAAGGCACAGAGGCTAGCGTTTCGAGAACTGGAAGCTGCGGCGGGCTTTCGCGCGACCATATTTTTTGCGCTCCACGACACGGCTATCGCGCGTCAAGAACCCGCCCGATTTCAGCGTGCCGCGCAAGGCTGGCTCGTAATAGGTCAGCGCCTTGGAAAGACCATGGCGCACAGCACCGGCCTGGCCTGACAGGCCGCCGCCACTCACCGTGGCGACAACGTCAAACTGCCCGTCGCGTGCCGCAGCCACCAAGGGCTGACGCACGATCATCCGCAAAACAGGCCGCGCAAAATATTTGGTCTCTTCGCTGCCATTGACGGTGATAACGCCGCTGCCCGGCTTGATCCACACCCGCGCAATCGCGTTTTTGCGTTTGCCCGTGGCATAGGCGCGCCCTTGCGCGTCGATTTGCGGTTCCGCCGGTGCAGTCGGTTCAACCACAACACCTTCATCGGCCAATGCCGTATCCAGATTTTCCAGACTTGTCTCAGACATGTTCAGCCCCTCACATTCTTGGCGTTCATCGCCGCAACATCAAGCGCCTCAGGGGCTTGTGCCGCGTGCGGATGTTCAGCGCCAGCATAGACGCGCATATTGGATAATTGCTGGCGACCCAGCGGCCCGCGCGGCAGCATGCGTTTGACGGCAAGCTCCAAAACGCGCTCAGGAAACTGCCCTTCCAGCAGTTTTTCCGGTGTCGTTTCCTTAATGCCACCCGGATAGCCGGTGTGGCGATAATAGGTTTTGTCCGACCGCTTATTGCCCGTAAACACAACCTTATCGGCGTTAATCACGATAACATTGTCGCCACAATCCATGTGCGGCGTATAGCTCGGCAAATGCTTGCCCCGCAGCCGCGTTGCAATCACCGCCGCAAGACGGCCAACAACCATATTTTCCGCGTCAATCAACACCCATTTTTTGTCGATATCTGACGGTTTTGCTGAAAAGGTTTTCATGTTTTAACCCCGTTTCATGCGCCTAGCGCGCGATAGGGCAGTTTGTATCCAAACGACGCCCAGATTGCAATGAAAAACAGGTTAAATTTACCGAATTAAAACAGCAGCTTATAAATTAGGTAAATAATTACCTCGGCGTAACCATCTTGGGAAACCGCATATAATGTAAATGCGTGATGGCCAATCCCAATACAAGCACAGCGCCCAGTTGATGCGCCGCACCCAGCGGCAGCGGCACAGCATTCATAAGCGTTACAATGCCCAACACGCCCTGCCCCAGCACGGCGGCAACCAGCAGAGCAGCGGACACCAAAACAGGCTTCGATGCTTGCGCGCGCGTGAGCCGATAGAGATGCCAGATCACCGCACCCGTCAGAAAATAAGCCACCAGACGGTGATTGAATTGCACCGTCAGATGGCTTTCAAACAAATTGCTGACGGCGGGCGACATGGCAAACAGACCTGTAGGGATGATATCGCCATCCATAAACGGCCAGTCAATATAGGTGGTGCCCGCATCAAGCCCGGCAACCAACGCGCCCAACAGAGATTGAACCAGCACCAAAGCAGCAATAGCCCCACTCAGCGCGACCCCCGGCCCCGAAACCGCCGGCAGCGGCGCAGCGCGCCAAAAATGCAGCGCCATCCACAAGCAGCACGAAAAGATGATCAGGGCCAGCCCAAGGTGCATGGCAAGGCGATACTGGCTGACATCGACCCGATCGGAAAGTCCGCTTTGAACCATGTACCAGCCCATAAACCCTTGCAGACCTCCCAGCGCAAACAGAGCCAGAAGCGGGCCAAGCGCGCGTTTGGGAATTTTGCGCTGCAACAGAAAAACGACAAATGGCAGGAAAAACACCAGCCCGACCACACGCCCCAACTGGCGGTGACCCCATTCCCACCAATAAATCACCTTGAACGCCTCAAGGCTCATGCCGGCATTTATGAGCTGATATTCCGGGATCTCGCGGTATTTTGCGAAGGCGATCTCCCAGTCGACGGCGCTTAGGGGCGGCAGGGCGCCGGAAATAGGTTGCCATTCGGTAATCGAAAGCCCGCTATCGGTCAGCCGGGTCAGCCCGCCCACCAGCACCATCATGACAACAAAGCCAGCAACGCTAAACAACCAATAAGCCAGTTGGCGCCGATGCGCCGCAGGAAACGAGGTACTATCCATGCGCTATATATAGCGCCGCGCCGCGACTTGCGATAGCGCTTGCGGGCGCGACCAAACGGCGCGTGCGCGTGCGCCAGTTTGTCGGCAATATCCCTCGCCTCAGTTGACAAAACCGCCTATATACACGCCATGGAACGCGGCAAACCTTTTTTCCCCATGCGTGTACGCAAGTTGATCGGCCTGATCGCGCTGCTGCTATTGCTGTTTGTTTATGCGCTGATCGTCATGACAATCGCTGTCAGCGGGCACGTGCCGCAGGAGGGGGCAGCGGAGTTTTTCTTCTATCTGATTACGGGGCTGGCATGGACACCGCCGGCGGCGCTGATCATCTGGTGGATGCAGCGCCCGGATTAACGCCTAGTCGGGACGTCCGAACTGAATGATGTTCAGCGCAATAATGGCAACGACAAAAATAACGATGGGCAGAATCGAAGTCATGAAAATTTCCTTTCATTGCGCGCGACACTATCATTCCACGGGCAATTTGCAAGCACCCACATAGGCCGAAATGGTCGGAGCGGCGGGATTCGAACCCACGACCCCTTGTCCCCCAGACAAGTGCGCTACCGGGCTGCGCTACGCTCCGACGTTATCGGTTTTAGGCGGTTTCAGTTGTATTGGCAAGCTGGCCTTTAGCCCGCATTTTCGCCCAGCAGACGACGCCGAATCTCACCGAGCTGGTCGCGGGCGCTGGTCAGTTGATCGCGCTGCGGCTTTGTTAGCCCGGCCCCCTCGCCCGGCATGGCATCAGCCCCTTCAGCGCGCGCGCGCACATAATCAGCCCCATGGTCACGGATAATTTTTTGCACACCTTTTATCGTCAATCCATCTTCGTGCAAAAGGCATTGAATACCGGCAATGAGCTGCACGTCTTCGGGACGATAAAAACGCCGCCCCGCGGCGCGCTTCAAAGGCTGTATGATGTCGAATTTGGTTTCCCAAAACCGTAAGACATGTGTTTCCACATTCAATGAACCGGCAACTTCACTGATGCTGCGGTAAGCGGTTTCTGATTTTTCTTCAGACATTTGAAACCTGACCACGCATTATATCAGTCAGACAGGCCTGCCATTTTATTGATTTTTGATTTCAGCACATGGCTGGCACGAAACGAAAGCACGCGGCGCGGGTCGATCGGCACTTCCTCTCCGGTTTTCGGGTTACGTCCAACGCGACCATTTTTGTGACGCACCATAAACGAACCGAATGAAGACAGTTTCACGGCCTCGCCGCGCACCAGCGCATCGGAAATTTCGGAAATTACGCTTTCTACGATCTGTGTGGATTCGCTCCGCGACAAGCCAATCTCATTATAAACCGCTTCACTGAGATCTGCGCGCGTTACCGTTTTACCAGTCATCTTGCCCTCATTTATCTCCAAAATATAACCACATAGAGATAATTTAGTGCAAGCGAATAGTGGCTATTTTTTGCTCTATGACCACCGAATTAAATTTGCCCCCCAGCTCAATCCCCCGCCCATGGCCTCTGTCATGACCAAATCGCCGGGCTTGATTTGACCATTTTGCACCGCCTCGCTGAGGGCCAGCGGAATGGAGGCGGCAGACGTATTGGCGTGGTGGTCAACCGTCAAAATAGTTTTTTCGGGCGGCAAACCGATTTTACGCGCCACGCCGTCAATTATACGTCTGTTGGCCTGATGCGGCACAAACCAGTCAATCTCGCTCACATCAAGCTCAGCCATATCAAGCAGCGTACACACGGCTTCGGCAATATTCGTCACCGCATGGCGGTAAACTTCGCGGCCTTGCATGTGAATTTTGGAATCTGTGGAGGTCGCGGTGGCGCCGCCCGTTGTATATAGCAGATCCGCAAACGCACCTTCAGAGCGAATATAATTTTTAATCACCTGCGGCGCGTCGGGGGCAACATCTGCGGCACCCAGAATAATAGCACCGGCACCATCGCCAAACAGCACCGCCGTGCTGCGGTCTTGCCAGTCGAGCAGGCGCGTCATCACCTCAGCACCGATCACCAATGCCTGATTGGTTTGCCCGCTTTCGATCATTGCGGTGGCAAGGCTCAGACCATAGACGAACCCCGCACACGCCGCCTGAACATCAAACGCTGCGCCATGCGATGAGCCAAGCTTGTGCTGCACATAAGCCGCCGTTGCCGGAAACGCGGCATCGGGTGTCGAAGTGGCAACGATAATCAAATCAATATCGGCAATGCTCATACCCGCATGCGCCAGCGCTTTTTTCGCCGCCGCAACGCCAAGGTCAGACGAATTTACGCCAACATCTGCCTGATGGCGTTGGTGAATACCCGAGCGCGACACAATCCATTCATCGCTGGTATCCATAATCTTACTGAGGTCGTCATTTGTCAGAACCTTTTCAGGAACATATCCACCAACACCCTTAACCTGTGCTTTTCTTGTCATTTTTTAGTCCAATGTTTGAGCCCAAGCATCATCAAGTAATACTTGCATTTTCTCAATATCAGCCGCAATGGTTTGGGAGATATCGGCATTCGCCACATCAACCGCCAAATTGACGGCAGACGCAAAACCGCTGGCATCGGCCCCGCCATGGCTTTTTACAACAATACCGTTGAGGCCCAGAAACATGCCCCCATTGGCGGCATTGGGATCCATGCGCTGGCGCAAACTTTGAAAGGCGGGACGCGCAAAAACATAGCCAAGCCTGGAAAAAAATGAGCCCGATATCGCTTGGCGTAAATATTCGGCAATTTGACGGGCGGTGCCTTCGGCTGTTTTGAGCGCGATATTACCCGTAAAGCCATCCGTGACAATGACATCAGCGTCGCCGCGCCCGATGCCGTCGCCTTCAATAAATCCGGTAAAATTCAACTCTGAGCGCGACAATAACTCAGCCGCCTCGCGCACGCTGTCAGTGCCCTTCACATCTTCAACACCAATATTCAACAGTCCAATGGTCGGGTCGGGGTTTCCAAAAATCGTGCGTACATACGCCGCCCCCATGACCGCAAATTGGGCATATTGCGAGGCTGGCCCACCTATCGTCGCGCCAACGTCCAGCACCACACTGCGCCCTCTGACGGTCGGCCAAACAGCCACAATGGCGGGGCGTTCGATCCCCGGCAAGGTGCGGAGAACAACCTTGGACATCGCCATTAAAGCGCCGGTATTGCCGGCCGAAATACACGCTTGTGCCGCGCCGGATTTAACCGCTTCAATGGCCTGCCACATACTGCTGACCTTCCGCCCCTGCCGCAGAGCAACGCTGGGCTTGGCGTCCATGGCGACAGACATTTCGCAGTGAACCAATGTGCTGGCGCTTTCAACACGGGGCTTGCGCGCCAGCGCGGGCCGGACGATTTGCTCGTCACCGAACAGAAGAAACCGTGCGCCAGCACGCTGCGCGAGCGCGGTGTCAATCCCGTCCACTATAATTTCGGGGCCGTGGTCACCGCCCATAACGTCAACAGAGATAACGGGGTCGGTCATATTCCCTCTAACCAAATGTTAGATCCAAACTCGGTAATGGATGCGACAGTTCGCCACGAATATCAAGTGCCATCATTGTCGGCATCGGTTTTGTGAAAATCCACCAAAACCGAAAAGGGCGAGGCAGGTTTTTCGCCGCCAAGCTCGCCAGCGTCAAACGCAACGCCTTCTTTTCGCGGATAAGCCGGTATTTCCATGGCAAAAACCTGCATGGCAAGTTCGCCAATATTGGCGGCACCGTCTTGCAATGCCTCCGGCGGGTCGGTCTCGAAATCATCATCAGGAATGACAAATTTCGCCACCATGCTTTCAGGCTGAAACTCGGCGGAAAAATTTTGCGATATGTCCGTCCAAATCGGCTCAAGCGTAACACCGCAAATTTGTTCGACACGGCCCTGCACGGTGCCGGTAACGTGCAGACAGCCTTTGTCCAGCGGGACAAGACGCGCTTCCACTTTGAGGGCATCGACATTATTGACCCCGAACCTCCGGGTCATGGCAGCGCGTATTTGTTCGGGCAGTTCAAAGCGTGCCTCGCGGCCCGTTGGCGGGACATCTTCAACGCGGATGGCATAATCGAGCGTCATGTCATCGCGAAAACGCGGTTCACAATCATCCATGCGTCACCTTCAGGTTTGGCGCTTTGGTAAAACTGTGACCGTTCAAAATGTCCTCAAGCGGGACATCTGCCAAATGTTTCTCCAATGCCAGCGCGTAGCCTGATAAGGCGTTCAAGCCGGCTTCTTGTTGCGGCGATGGCGCGGTTTCTGGGTATAGATTGCGGGCCAGAATATCGTATATGCCGCTTATCTCCCCTTGTGCATCGAGAACGCCGTCATACGCCGTTGCGCGCCCGTAAAACGCCTCAACCATTTTCTGCACTTTTTTCCCGACGCCCATATCGCCGACCCCGGCCTCGCGCATGGCCTGATCCATATCTTTGAAAAACATGTCGAAAAGATCCTGCCCGATTTGCGAGCGCCCCATACCCAATGCGCGCAAGCGGCGCAAAACCAGATGCACATGAAGCGCCATCATATCGAAGCGCCCGTCGAAATTATCCGGCGCACAGCCGGGCGCATAAAGTTCGGGCCGACGCGCTTGCTTCACGATCGACAAATATGCTTCGTGCACGCCCGCTGTCTTTTCGCGCGGTTTCAAGAAATCCAGCAAGCCCATGGGTTTTATCTCCGACAAGGATATAAGAATTCAGTTGCAACACCATATACGATTGTTTAGGTCATTTATACGGTTTCGCGGCTAAGAGAGTTAAAATGAAGCAGGTGAAAAGCATTTCCCGTCCCTCAAACAAACGCAAAAGCGCCCTGCGTGGCGCAGCGATAGGCCTGACACTGGCAGGACTTTTGGCGTGTGCGCCCGTTATCGACAATCGCGGTTATGTGTTTGACGAAAGTCTGCTGCCCGAACTCAAAGTCGGCACAACAAGCGAAGCCGACATCATTGGTCTGATGGGGTCGCCGTCGACCGTGTCGACGCTGAATGGCGGAGCGTATTATTACATTAGCAGCAAATTTGTCACCGAATCCTATCGTGCCCCGCGCGAGACGGAACGGCGCGTGCTGGCGATATTTTTCGACGCCGACAAAAAAATTCGCGACCTCGGATTTTACACGCTTGAGGACGGCAATGTTGTGACCATCATCGCGCGCACCACCGAAACGCAAGGGCGCGAACTGACGTTCCTGCAGCAGATTTTTGGCAATCTGGGTCGGTTTGAATCCGGCGACGGCGGCATAGCCGACTTCTAATTTCAAAATGCGAAAAACAAAAAACCCCCGACAGAGTGCTCTGCCGGGGGCTTTGTCGCGGTTACGCTTTAATGGGCAAGAACGGCCAGCATCAAAAGCGCCACAATATTGGTGATTTTAATCATCGGATTGACCGCCGGGCCGGCCGTATCTTTATACGGGTCGCCAACGGTGTCGCCGGTGACGGCGGCTTTGTGGGCTTCTGAGCCCTTACCGCCATGATTGCCGTCTTCGATATATTTCTTGGCATTGTCCCATGCCCCGCCGCCCGCTGTCATGGACAGCGCAACGAACAGGCCGGTAACGATAACACCCAGCAACATAGCGCCCAGCGACGAAAACGCCGCCGAACGACCTGCAATCTGTTCAATGATGAGATAAAGCGCAATCGGTGACAGCACGGGCAGAAGCGACGGTACAATCATTTCCTTAATTGCCGAACGCGTCAAAAGGTCAACGGCAGCCGAATAATCCGGCTTGTCTTCGCCTTTCATAATGCCCGGCTTTTCGCGGAATTGGCGCCGCACTTCCTCAACAATCGCGCCGCCCGCACGACCCACAGCCATCATGCCCATGGCGCCGAACAAATAGGGCAGCAAGCCGCCAATGAAAAGGCCGGTTACGACATAAGGGTTCGACAAGGAGAAGTCGGTTGTGACACCGGCGAAATACGGATATTCCGCCGGATTGGATGTGAAATATTTCAGATCTTGCGTGTAAGCGGCAAACAGAACCAGCGCACCCAGACCCGCTGAGCCGATGGCATAGCCCTTGGTCACAGCCTTTGTGGTATTGCCCACAGCGTCCAGCGCGTCAGTGGTGTTACGAACCTCTTCCGGCAGATCGGCCATTTCGGCGATGCCGCCGGCATTATCCGTCACCGGGCCAAACGCATCCAGCGCCACCACCATACCGGCCAGCGCCAGCATGGTTGAGACCGCAATCGCAATGCCGAACAGGCCGGCCAGCGAGAAGGTCGAAATGATGCCAATAACAATCACCAGCGCCGGCAGTGCGGTGGCTTCCATCGACACGGCAAGGCCCTGGATCACATTTGTGCCATGGCCGGTTTCCGACGCCGCAGCAACCGATTTAACCGGACGGTAGTTCACGCCGGTATAATATTCGGTAATCCAAATGATGAGGCCGGTAATGACCAGACCGATAAAGCCGCACAGGTAAAGGTCGAGACCATTAAACACCTGGTCTTCAATATTGCGCTGCGTGTCGAGGCCGATAACGGCATCGGTTACGAAATAAAGCGCAATCAGCGACAAAATGGCGGAGGCGATAAAGCCTTTGTACAAGGCACCCATGATTGAGTTATTTTTGCCCAGGCGGACAAAAAACGTACCGATGATTGAGGTGACAATGCAGGTCGCGCCAATGGCGAGCGGATACATCATCATGACCATTGTATCGGCGGTAAAGAAGATCGAGCTAAGCACCATGGTAGCCACAATCGTCACGGCATAAGTCTCAAACAAGTCAGCGGCCATGCCCGCACAGTCGCCGACATTATCACCCACATTATCGGCAATGGTAGCCGGATTGCGCGGATCGTCTTCGGGGATACCCGCTTCCACCTTGCCGACCAGATCGCCGCCAACATCAGCGCCCTTGGTGAAAATACCACCACCCAGACGGGCAAAAATCGAGATGAGTGAGGCACCAAACCCAAGCGCTACAAGCGCGTCGATAACCTGGCGGCTGTCAGGGTCAAGGCCGAAACCGTCGACCAGAATGGCGAAATAAACCGCGACCGACAACAGCGCCAGCCCTGCGACCAACATGCCGGTGACGGCACCCGATTTGAACGCCATGGAAAGGCCGGCGGCGAGACTTGTGCTCGCCGCTTGCGTGGTACGCACATTGGCGCGCACCGAAACCAGCATGCCAACATAGCCAGCCAGACCCGACAAAGCGGCACCGATGACAAAGCCAAATGCGACTTTCAATCCGAGGAAATAAGCCACGAGTACCGCAATCGCGACACCGACAATGGCAATCGTGCGATATTGGCGGCTTAGATATGCACCAGCGCCTTCCTGAATAGCGGCTGCGATTTCTTGCATTTTTTCATTGCCGGCGTCTGCTGCCAAAATACTGCGTACCGCCCAGATGCCATAGACAATGGCCAAAACGCCAGACGCGATGATAAGCCACATAAGAGTGCTCATTGGATCTACCTCATTGTTGGCGAGGAAATACGGGCGCGGACTGCACCCCTCCCCCTGATTAAAGTGCCGAGAAAATGCCCGAAATTTGGCTTAAAAGCAACAAAAAGTCCTTTTCTCGACGGTTTTTAACAAAAACTTTCTAGAAATGCGTGTACCCGCGCTTTGCAAGGCGCATTTGCCCGCCATCAGCGTCAACAAATCGCGCCGAGAACGCCTCAGTCGGGCTTTGGCGAGGTGTGCCGATTACCGTGCCGATTCTCGTCAGCGCGACATTTGCGGTGCGGGCGATGGCGTCGAGTTTGCCCGCATTGTCGGCACTGACGCTAAAAGCCAGTTGATAATCGTCCCCCCCGGTCACGAGAGTTTGCAAGCCTGCCGCATCTTGAACATAAGCCACGCCTGCCGCCGACAGCGGCACCGCAGATGCCTCGATCTCCATGGCGACCCCCGAAGCGCGGCAAATATGATCGAGGTCACCCGCCAGCCCATCTGAAACATCGATACAGGCCGAGGCGACACCTGCTAGAGCTTGCCCCAGCGCCAGTTGCGGCACGGGGCGCTCGTAAGCCGCGCGCGCCGCGCCATTTGCGCCCGTGGCGAAATCCTGCAACCCCAAAAACCCATCGCCAATCGTGCCGGAGACATAAACCGCGTCGCCCGCGCGCGCGCCCGACCGGCTCAAAAGATCTGATTTTCGCCCAATGCCATGCACGCAAACGGATATGAAAGGCGTGGGTGCATGCA
>LXNH01000295.1_pt1 | contig 12818 bp, 12 predicted proteins | sample 809111 | NCBI WGS metagenome assembly LXNH01 (sample SAMN04870528, study PRJNA318959) | seawater metagenome | biome: 00002010; material: water; isolation source: marine seawater | place: Greece: Milos, Mediterranean Sea | collected 2013-05-29 | depth 5-7 m
CCACCTGGGCCCGCATCGCCGCTGATTCCTGGATTTCCTGACCTCGATGCTTTTCACCCTGCTGGCCTTTGCCGTGGCGCTTGGCTCCCTGATCATTTTCCATGAGTTGGGGCACTACTGGGTGGCGCGCCTGTGCGGTGTCAAAGTGCTGCGATTTTCGGTTGGTTTCGGCAAGGTGGTGCTGCGCCGCACCGATCGGCATGGCACCGAGTGGGCCTTGTCGGCGCTGCCCCTGGGGGGCTACGTCAAGATGCAGGACGACGCCCCGGCCGGCGCCAGCGCGGCGGAAGCCGCCACCGCCTTCAACAACAAATCCGTCGGCAAGCGCATCGCCATCGTCGCGGCCGGTCCCATTTTCAACCTGATCCTCGCGGTCTTCCTGTATGCCGGCCTGAACCTGGCCGGCACCCAGGAACCGGTCGCCGTGATCGCGCCGCCCGCTGCCGACACGCCCGCTGCGCGCGCGGGCCTGGTCGCGGGCGACCGCATCCTGGCCATCGACGGCCAGGAGGTGGCGTCGTGGTCTGACGCCCGCTGGCGCCTGATGGACCTGATGGCCACCGGCGGCCGTGCCCGCATCGAAGTCGGCACGCCTGGCGGGGGCGCGCAACAGCGCGAACTGGTCTTGCCGGCCAACGCCATGGACCCGGCCGGCGGCGACCCGCTGGCAGCTGCCGGCATCCGCCTGGCCCAGCCCAAGCCCGCGGTGCGGGTCGTCAACGATGGCGGCGAGGGAAAGGCGGCCGGCTTGCGCCCGGGCGACCTGATCCTGGCCGTGGACGGCCAGCCCACCCCCGACACCGGCGCGTTGGTCAAACAGATCCAGGAGAGCGCCGGCAAGACGCTGGCGCTGACGCTGTCGCGTGAGGGCGCCCAGGTCACTGTCAATGTCACGCCGCGCCCCGAGACGGTCAATGGCCAGGTCATCGGCCGCCTGGGCGTGCAGTTGGGCGGCGACGTGCCTATGGTGACGGTGCGCTACGGCGTGCTCGACAGCCTGTGGCAAGGCACGGTCCGCACCTGGGACACGGCGCTGTTCTCGCTGCGCATGATGGGCCGCATGGTGACGGGCGACGTGTCCTGGCGCAATGTCAGCGGTCCCGTGACCATCGCCGACTATGCCGGCCAGACCGCCCGGATCGGCATTGTTGCGTATATCGCTTATATCGCGTTGATCAGTATCAGCCTGGGCGTACTAAATTTGCTGCCTATTCCTATGCTGGACGGGGGGCATCTGCTGTACTATCTCGTCGAAATTGTGCGGGGCAGTCCGCCTCCCGCACGGTGGATCGATATCGGACAGCGCGCAGGCATTGGTTTATTGGCAAGCCTGATGGGGCTTGCGCTGTTCAATGATTTCACGCGCCTGTTCACATAAGCGCCAATTAGCATAAAATCCCCCGCCATTTGCACGACCGAGGATACTCAAGGATGTCTTTTCGCCGGATGTTTCATCACAAAAAGGGTGTACTGCCGGGCGTAGTGCCGAGCCTGATCGCCGCATTGCTGCTGCCGGGCATGGCTCATGCTTTCGAGCCTTTTGTCGTGCGGGATATCCGCGTGGAGGGGATCCAGCGTACCGACGCCGGCACCGTCTTTGGTTATCTGCCGGTCAAGGTGGGTGAGAAATTCACCGAAGAAGAAGCCACCGAGGCGATCCGCCGCCTGTACGGCACGGGCTTCTTCACCGACGTGCAGATCCAGACCGACAACAATGTCGTGGTGGTGGTGGTCCAGGAACGTCCCACGATCGCATCCGTGAATTTCAACGGCATGCGCGAATTCGATTCCAAGGCCATCACCAAGTCGCTGGGGCAGGTCGGTTTCGCCGAGGGCCGCATTTTCGACCGCTCCATGCTCGAGCGCGCCGAATACGAACTCAAGCAGCAATACCTGTCCAAGGGCAAGTATGGCGTCGAGGTGACTTCCACCGTGACGCCGCTGCCGCGTAACCGCGTGGGCGTGAGTTTCGACGTGTTCGAAGGCTCGGTGGCCCGCATCCAGGAAATCCGCTTCGTTGGCAACAAGGCCTTCTCCGAAAGCGACCTGCTCGACGAATTCAAGCTGACCACGCCGGGCTGGCTGACCTGGTACACCGATACCGACAAGTATTCGCGCGAAAAGCTCGAGGGCGACCTGGAACGCCTGCGTTCGTTCTATCTCGATCGCGGTTACCTCGAATTCACGGTCGAACCGCCGCAGGTCACGATCTCGCCGGACCGCAAGGACATCCGCATCACCATTACCGTCCATGAGGGCGAGCCGTACAAGGTGCGCAGCGTCAAGCTGGCCGGCAACCTGCTCGGCCTGGACAAGGAAATCAATGCCCTGGTGCAGGTCAAGCCGGACGAGACGTTCTCGGCGGCCAAGGCCAACAATTCGGCCAAGGCCATCACCGACTACCTGGGCGAGTTGGGCTACGCCTTCGCCAACGTCAACCCGAACCCGCAGCTCGACCGCGCCAAGCATGAGGCCGACCTGACGTTCTACGTCGATCCGAGCCGCCGGGTTTACGTGCGCCGCATCCAGATCGGCGGCAACACGCGCACCCGCGACGAGGTCGTGCGCCGCGAAATGCGCCAACAGGAAGCCGCCTGGTACGACGCCAAGGACATCAAGACCTCGCGCGACCGTGTCGACCGCCTGGGCTACTTCAGTGACGTCAATGTCAAGACCGATCCGGTGCCGGGCTCGCCCGACCAGGTCGATGTCAACGTCGATGTCAAGGAAAAGCCCACCGGCATGATCAACCTGGGCGTGGGCTACGGTTCGTCCGAGAAGGCGATCCTGTCGGCCGGCATCAGCGAAGACAACGTGTTCGGCAGCGGCACCAACCTGACGCTGCAACTGAACACCAGCAAGAGCAACCGCGCGGTGGTGTTGTCGCACACCGACCCGTACTGGACCAAGGACGGCATCAGCCGCACCACGTCCGCGTACTACCGCGTGACCGAGCCCTGGAACAACAACGACGGCGACTATCGCGTCAAGTCCATGGGTCTGGGCATGAACTTCGGCGTGCCGATCTCGGAATACGACCGGATCTTCCTGGGCGCCAACCTCGAACGCAACCAGATCGATCTGTTCTCGAATTCGCCGCTGGCCTACCGCAACTTCGTCAATCAGTACGGCGACTCGACCAACTCGGTCATCTTCACCGCCGGCTGGTCCAACGACACCCGCGACAGCGCCCTGGCGCCGACCAAGGGTTCGTACACCCGCTTGAAGAGCGACTTCTCGACGGTCGACCTCAAGTACTACATGCTCACCGGCCAGCAACAGTACTTCATCCCGCTGGGCGGCTCGTACACCCTGGCGCTGAACGGCATGGTCGACTGGGGCCAGAGCTACGGCGGCAAGGACTACCCGATCATCAAGGACGTGTACGCCGGCGGTATCGGCACGGTGCGCGGCTACGAAGGTTCGTCGCTGGGTCCGCGCGACCCGGTCACGGGCGACTACCTGGGTGGTTCGCGCCGCATCGTGGCGAACGCGCAGTTGTATCTGCCGTTCCCGGGCGCGTCCAAGGATCGCACGCTGCGCTGGTTCATCTTCAGCGACGCGGGCCAGGTCGGCGCCGGCAGCGGCCTGTCTTGCACCGGCGGCAAGCCGGGCAGCGAGGTCGAGGATCCTTGCGGCTGGCGTTTCTCGGCCGGTATCGGCCTGTCGTGGCAATCGCCGATGGGCCCGCTGCAGCTGTCGTACGCCCGGCCGCTCAACGCCAAGGCAGGCGACGACAAGCAGAGCTTCCAGTTCCAGATCGGGACCGGGTTCTGAGCGTCGGCGTTACGCTTGAAAACAAGGGCAGGGCCCCCCGGCCCGGCCCCTCTGTCGTTTAGTGGCACAATACACACTTTGGCTTTGCCTTACTGGAAGGTGAGATTTTCATGATGTCTGACTTCGCACTTAAATCATCGAATACGCCGCGTGCCAGCCGCCGTGGCAAGCTGGGCGGCTCCATTGCCCTGGTGGGTGCGCTCATCCTCGGTTCCGTCGCGGCGGTACCCGCTCAGGCGCAAGGCACCAAGATCGGCTTCGTCAATACCGAGCGGATCCTGCGTGAGTCCGGCCCCGCCAAGACCGCGCAAAGCAAGATCGAAGCCGAATTCAAGAAGCGCGACGACGAGCTCCAGCGCCTGAACTCCACCCTGCGCTCGCAAGCCGAAAAGTTCGACAAGGACGCTCCCGTGCTGTCGGAATCGGACCGCGTCAAGCGCCAGCGTGAACTGTCCAACCTGGACACCGATCTGCAGCGCAAGCGCCGTGAATTCCAGGAAGACTTCAACCGCCGCCGCAACGAAGAGTTTTCCAGCATCGTGACGAAGGCCAACGAGGCCATCAAGCGCATCGCCGAACAGGAAAACTACGACCTGATCATCCAGGACGCCGTGACGGTCAACCCGCGCATCGACATCACCGACAAGGTGATCCAGAGCCTGGGCAAGTAAGTCGCAGTCGCCGTATGCCGGTTCTACTGGATCTTGCCCGCGCGCCGACGCTTGAAGCGTTGTTGAGCGCCGCCGATACCCAGGGCATGGACTGGCGCATCAGCGCGCCGGCCGGCGCGGAGCCCTTGCGGGTCCGCGGTATCGGTACCCTGGCCTCGGCGGGCGGCCAGGAGATCAGCTTCCTGGCCAATCCCAAGTACCAGAGCCAACTCGCGACCACCCAGGCGGGGGCGGTGATCGTCTCGGCCGATGTGGCCGAGACGCTGGCTGCCGCCGGTGCCGACCGGCCGCGTTTCACGCTGGTCATCTGCAAGCATCCCTATTTGCTGTATGCCCGGGTGGCGCAATGGTTCGACGCCGCCCGGCGTCCAGCCCAGGCTGCGGCCACGCATCCGTCGGCGGTGGTCGCGCCTGATGCGCAGATCGAGGCGGACGTGCGTATTGGTCCGAATTGCGTCATCGAGTCCGGGGCGCGCATCGGGCGAGGCACGGTGCTGGGGGCGGGCTGTGTCATCGGCGCCGCATCCTCGATCGGTCCCGACAGCCGCCTGCATGCGAATGTCACGCTGTATGAAGGCGTCAAGGTCGGCGCCCGCGCCATCATCCACAGTGGCGCGGTGCTGGGGGCGGATGGTTTCGGCTTCGCGCCAGATCCGTCGCTGGGGCAGGGCGCCTGGGGCAAGATTCCCCAGCTGGGCGGTGTGTCGGTGGGCGATGACGTCGAGATCGGCGCCAACACCACCATCGACCGCGGCGCGCTCGAGGACACGCTGGTCGCCGACGGCGTCAAGCTCGACAACCAGATCATGGTGGCACACAACGTGCGCATCGGCAGGCATACCGCGATCGCGGCCTGCGTGGGCGTGGCGGGTTCCACCACCATCGGCGAGCGCTGCACCATCGGTGGCGCCGCGATGCTGTCCGGACACCTGACGCTGGTCGACGACGTGCACATTTCGGGCGGCACCGCGGTGACCTCCAATATTTCCAAGCCTGGCCGCTACACCGGGGTGTACCCGTATGCGGATCACGGCGAATGGCAGCGCAACGCCGCAGTGATACAACAGTTGGCGCAATTGCGCCGCCGCGTGCGGACGCTGGAAAAAGACTAGGGCGCATTGACGCCGCCCGGGTGCGTCCGGCGCCGCAAGATTTACTTCATTTCGCAGGAATTCACAGAAAAATGGAACTCGACATCAAGGGGATCATGGAGAGGCTGCCGCATCGTTACCCGATGCTGCTGATTGATCGCGTCGTCGAAATGGTGCCCGGCAAGTCCATCGTCGCCATCAAGAATGTCTCGATCAACGAGCCGTTTTTCAACGGCCACTTTCCCCACCATCCGGTGATGCCGGGCGTGCTCATCGTGGAAGCCATGGCCCAGGCCTCGGCGCTGTTCTCGTTCACGGACGAAAACGGCGGCCTGAAGTGCGAAGGCGCCAAGACGGCGTATTACCTGGTGGGTATCGATGGCGCGCGTTTCCGCCGGCCGGTGGTGCCGGGCGATCAATTGCGCATCGAGGTCGAAGCCGAGCGCCTGAGCCGCAGCATCTGCAAGTACCAAGCGCGTGCCACGGTCGACGGACAGGAAGCGGCGTCGGCCAAGCTCATGTGCGCGATCCGCAGCCTGGAAGAGTAAATGGCAGGAAACATTCATCCTACCGCCGTCGTCGATCCGGCGGCGAAAATCGACCCCAGCGTGGTCATCGGCGCGTTCTGCGTCGTGGGCCCCGATGTGACGATCGGCGCCGGCACCGAGCTTGGCCCGTATTGCATGGTCGATGGCGTGACCACCATCGGGCGCGACAACCGTTTCTACCGGTATTGCTCGATCGGCGGCATGCCGCAGGACAAGAAGTACAAGGGCGAGCCGACCCGGCTGGTCGTCGGCGACCGCAACACGGTGCGCGAATTCGTCACGCTTAACACCGGCACGGTGCAGGATGGCGGCGCCACCACGCTGGGCGATGACAACTGGATCATGGCCTACGTGCACGTCGCGCACGACTGCCATGTCGGCAACAACACCATCCTGGCCAATTCCGTGCAATTGGGCGGCCACGTCCACGTGGGCGACTGGGCCATCGTCGGCGGCCTGACCGGCGTGCACCAGTTCTCGCGTATCGGCGCGCACAGCATGACGGGCGGCAACAGCTCGCTGATGCAGGATACGCCGCCGTTCGTGCTGGCCGCGGGCAATCCGTGCCGCCCGGTGGGCATCAACGTCGAAGGCCTGAAGCGCCGCGGCTTCACGCCGGCCCAGGTGTCGGCGCTGCGTGACGCCTACAAGATCATCTATCGCCGCGGCCTGCCGCTGGATGAGGCGCGCGCGGAGCTGCGCGCCCGCCAGCAGGCCGAACCCGAAGTCGCCGAGCACCTGCAGACCCTGCTGGATTTCCTCGACGTCGCTTCGCGCGGCATCATCCGCCCATGAACATGCGGATCGGCATGGTGGCCGGCGAGCCCTCGGGCGATCTGCTGGCCGGGCGTATCATTGCCGGTCTGCAGCAGCGCGCCCCGGGCGTGCGGTGCGAAGGCATCGGCGGCCCGCAGATGCAGGCGCGCGATTTCGATACCTGGCACCCGATGCATGCGCTGACGGTGTTCGGCTACGTCGACGCCCTCAAGCGCCTGCCCAGCCTGTTGCGCACCTACCGTGACGTGTCGCGCCGCTGGCTGGCCGAACCGCCGTCGGTGTTCGTCGGCATCGACGCGCCCGATTTCAACCTGCGCCTGGAGCACCAATTGCGCCAGGCCGGCACGCCGACCGTGCATTTCGTCGGCCCGTCGATATGGGCCTGGCGCTACGACCGCATCCACAAGATCCGCGAATCGGTCTCGCACATGCTGGTGCTGTTCCCGTTCGAGGAAGAGATCTACCGCAAGGAAGGCATCCCGGTCACCTACGTCGGCCATCCGCTGGCCGGCGCCGTGCCGATGCAACCGGACCGCGCCGCCGCACGCGCGCGGCTGGGCATCGATCCGGACGCGCGGGTGCTGGCGATCCTGCCGGGTAGCCGTTCGTCCGAAATCCGCTTGCTGGCACCGCGCTTCCTGCAGGCCGCGCAGCTATTGCACAAGCGCGATCCGGCGTTGCAATGTGTGGTGCCCATGGTCAACGACCAGCGCCGCGCGGAATTCCAGGCGATCCTGGCCAAGTACCCGGTGCCGGGGCTGCGCTGCGTCACCGCGCAGGACCTGCATGGCGCCGATGGCGATCGCCAGGCTCCGGTGGCCTGGTCGGTGATGGAAGCCAGCACCGCAGTGCTGGTGGCCAGTGGCACCGCCACCCTGGAAACCGCGCTGTACAAGCGGCCCATGGTGATTTCCTACGTGCTGTCGCCGCTGATGCGTCGCATCATGGCTTGGAAGTCCGGACAGGAGCGGCCCTACCTGCCATGGGTCGGCCTGCCCAACGTGCTGTTGCGCGATTTTGCCGTGCCCGAGCTGTTGCAGGACGATGCCACGCCGGAAAAGCTGGCCGAAGCCACCTGGACGGCCCTGACCGACGAGGCCTTGGCGGCCCGCATCGAGGCGCGCTTCACGGCCTTGCATCAGGAACTGCTGCGCGATACGCCGGCGCTTGCCGCCCAGGCGATCCTGGAGGTGGCCGGTGGAGCAGCCTGATCTGTTCGCCGCGCCCGCGCAGCCGGCGCTGGTGACCGCGGGCGTCGACGAGGCGGGCCGCGGTCCGCTGGCGGGCGCCGTGTATGCGGCCGCCGTGATCCTGGACCCGGCGCGTCCTATCGACGGCCTGGCCGATTCCAAGGTGCTCAAGGCCGCCACGCGCGAGGCGCTGGCGCTCGAGATCCAGGCGCATGCCTTGGCCTGGTGCGTGGCCAGCGCCAGCGTGGCCGAGATCGACAGCCTGAACATCCTGCGCGCCACCATGCTGGCGATGCGCCGCGCCGTCGAAGGCCTGTCGATGGCGCCCCAGTTGGCGCTGGTGGACGGCAACCAGGCGCCCAAGCTGGGTTGCACGGTGCAGACGGTGATCAAGGGCGACGCCCTGGTGCCAGCCATCTCCGCCGCGTCGATCCTGGCCAAGACCGCGCGCGATGCCGATCTGCTGCGTTTGCATACGCTCTATCCGCAATACGCCTTCGACCAGCACAAGGGCTACGGCACCGCGCTGCACCTGCAGATGCTGCGCGAACACGGCCCCTGCGCCGAGCATCGCCGCAGTTTCGCGCCCATCAAGGCCTTCGGCCTGGTTTCATGAAACACATCAGTTCCCGCGACAATCCCGCGGTCAAGGCGCTCGTCAAGCTGGCGGGCACCGCCGGCAAGCGCGGCGCGCCCGTGCTGCTGGACGGCGTGCACCTGTGCCAGGCGTGGCTGCAGCATCATGGCGCGCCGGACCAGGCCATCTTCGACGTCGAGCGGCTGTCGCAGCCCGATATCGCGGCGCTGGCGGCCGCGGTGCCGCGCGACCGTTGTCTGGCGCTGGATGCGCGCTTGATGCAGGCGCTGGCCAGCGTGGAAAGCGGGCAGGGCGTGGCCTTCGTGGTGACGCCGCCGCTGCCGTCCCTGCCCGAGGCGGTGGACGAGAATTGTGTGCTGTTCGACCGGATCCAGGACCCGGGCAATGTCGGCACCTTGCTGCGCACCTGTGCGGCCGCCGGCGTCAAACGCGTGTTCCTGGCCACCGGCACTGCGGCCGCCTGGTCGTCCAAGGTGCTGCGCAGCGGCCAGGGGGCGCACTTCGCCCTGGCGATCCACGAGCACGTGGACTTGCAGGCGCTGCTGCCGGCCCTGCACGTGCCGCTGGTGGCGACGGCCCTGGAAGGGGCCCAGGACCTGTATGGGGGGCGCCTGCCCGAGCGCTGTGCGTGGGTCTTCGGCCACGAAGGGCAGGGCGTGGCGGCCGGCTTGCTGGCGGCGGCGCGGCTCAAACTGCGCATTCCCCATGACATGGCCGCGGTCGAGTCGCTCAACGTGGGCGCTGCGGCCGCCATCTGCCTGTTCGAGCAGCGCCGTCAGGCGCTGGCGGCCGGCGCGCGCTGATATCGTCTGGTCTTCGGCCGCGGCTCCGCTAACGGGGCCGGACCCCGCTTATACTCTCGCGATATTCATGATCCGGAACCTGTTTCCGGCGTCGGGCCATGGCTACCCAGGAGTCCGCATGGAGCTTGTAAGGATGCTTGTGATGTCGGCCGCCGCGCTGCCGGTGCCGCTGGAAGCCGGGCAGGCCCGCTATGTGCGCACCGGCATTGTCAGCGGCACGCAAGCGCTGCGGCTGGAGGAATCGGCCGAGACGGCCCGGCAGGACATGGCCGGCCTGCCTTATTGGGGCGCGGGCTGGCGCGACCGCGAAAAACGGTGCTATTGATATATATACTTACACATTTTGCCAACCCGAGGTGTTCCATGAGATCGTCGCCGGTCATTGGCCAATCATCGACTCGCCGCGTGGGCCGCGTGATGGTGGCCGCGAGCCTGAGCCTGATGGTGTTGGGTGGCTGCGCATCCGGCAAGCCCGAGCCGGCCAGCCTGGTGCCGGTCGCGGCGGCAGAGCCTGGCAGCGTGATCCAGCTGTCCCGGGCCGTGGTGGGCGCGCTACCGGCCGATGCCACGGTGACGCTGCCGGCCGCTTCGCAATGGCGGCGCGTGGGCGCCATTGCGCAAGGGGATGTCTATCGGCCCCTGGGGGCGCAGTTCGTGGTCAGGGCCCCCAGGAAAACCGAAGCCTATCTGGTGGCCTCTTCGGGCCAGTGGGTGGGGTGTTATCTGCCAGGCGAACGCGGCTATGTCGAGCTGACTCGTCCAGTGGCGCTGCCGGTGGGCATGCGTCAATGAATATAAACAGGTTCGTGCCCAGCGCTGACGCGCAGTGTGCGTAACCGCATCACAGGAGAGCTGTACGAATGAAGCGCGGAATCAGGATGCTGGCTGCCGCCGCGATCGCGGTGGGGGTGTTGGCGGGTTGCGGCGGCGCCCGTTACCGGGACGTGGCGGCGAACATTCCCGTCATGGTGCCGGATACCGGCCGGATTTATTTCTACCAGCCGCCAGCGCCTGGCAGCGTGTTGTCGAGCCAACCGTACCTGCGTGTCAACGGCACCAAGGTGGGGCGTTCCAAGCCGGGCAGCTTTTTCTTCATCAATCGTCCGGCGGGCACCTATCGCGTCGACACGATGCGTGAAAACGAATTCGTGACCTTCGACCTGGCGCCGGGGCAGACGCGCTACGTGCGCCTGAGCATCGAAGGCGTGGGCGGCAATTCTTCCAGCGTGGGCACCCAGGTCATGCGGATGGAAGACTCGGAAACGCTGGCGCAGCAGGAAATGGCGCCGCTGAAGTATTGGGGCGCCGGCTCGCGCGAGCGCGTCAAGCTGCGCCGCTGACCGCCGCCGGGCGGCCCGCTTTCCCCCCGCCAAGGGCGCGCCGCCAGCGCGCCCTTGGCGTTTTCAGCCGCGATCCAGGCCGACTTCCTGCAGCACCGTGGTCGAGATCTCCTCGATCGACTTGGTGGTGGTGGACAGCCAGGAAATGCCTTCGCGGCGCATCATGCGCTCGGCCTCGGCCACTTCGTAGCGGCATTGCTCCAGTTGCGCATAGCGGCTGTTGGGGCGACGTTCGTTGCGGACTTCGGCCAGGCGCTCGGGCTGGATCGACAGGCCGAACAGCTTGGCGCGGTGCGGCGCGATGGTCGAAGGCAGGACGCCGCGCTCGAAGTCATCCGGGGTGAGGGGGAAGTTGGCGGCCTTGATCGCGTACTGCATGGCCAGGTACAGGCTGGTCGGGGTCTTGCCGCAGCGCGACACGCCCACCAGGATGACGTCGGCCTGGTCGAGCTGGTTGACGAACTGGCCATCGTCATGCGCCAGGCTGAAGTTGATGGCGTCGATCCGGTTGCGGTACTTTTCCGAATTGGCCTGCATGTGCGAGCGGCCGATGGAGTGGCTGGATTTCAGGCCCAGCGCCTGCTCGATGTGGCTGACGAAGGTGCCGAACAGATCCAGGAAAATGCCGTTCGCCTGGCGAACTCGCGCCAGGATGTCGGGGTTGACCAGGGTGCTGAAGACGATCGGCGGCACGCCGGCCTCCTGGGCGCTGCGGTCGATGCGCATGGCCACTTCGGCGGCTTTTTCCAGCGTGTCGACAAACGGCAGCCGCACGGGCTTGAAATCGATTTGCTCGAACTGGGAAAGCACCGATTGGCTGAAGGTTTCCGCGGTGATGCCGGTACTGTCGGAAACGATGTATACCGTGCGTACGATCGGGGTAGATGTCATATGTAAAAATTCCAACCAGGCGGATGGCCGGATGTGCTCCTCCGAGTACAATCAGGCCCCTATAAGTCACCCCAAGGGCGGTCCAAGGCCAGTTTGGTCAGCGCAGGCGGATCGGCGAATGCCGGGCGGTAGCCGGCGCCGAATCTGCATTGACCAAACTCGCTTTCATTCCATTGTAAAAGGTGACTTCAATGTCGTATGTTGTTTTGTTCGAGCAGCTCCGCATGACGGACGTGGACTCGGTAGGAGGCAAGAACGCATCATTAGGCGAAATGATCAGCCAGCTGTCTGGCGCGGGTGTCCGCGTGCCGGGCGGCTTTGCCACGACCGCTGACGCCTTCCGCGACTTTCTCAAGGCCTCCGGCCTGGACAAGCGCATCGCCGAACGCCTGACCACCCTGAACCCTGAAGACGTGCGCGAGCTGGCCAACGCCGGCGCGCAGATCCGCCAATGGATCATCGAGGCGCCGTTCTCGACCGAATTCGAAACCCAGATCCGCGACGCCTTCGCCAAGCTCGACGCCGACGGCAAGGGTTCGTTCGCGGTGCGCTCGTCCGCCACCGCCGAAGACCTGCCCGACGCCTCGTTTGCCGGCCAGCAGGAAACCTTCCTGAACGTGGTCGGCATCGACGACGTGCTGGACAAGATCCGCCACGTGTTCGCCTCGCTCTACAACGACCGCGCCATCTCCTACCGCGTGCACAAGGGCTATGCCCACGCCGATGTGGCCCTGTCGGCCGGCATCCAGCGCATGGTGCGCTCGGACAAGGGCAGCGCCGGCGTGATGTTCACCATCGACACCGAATCGGGCTTCGAGGATGTGGTGTTCATCACCTCGTCGTACGGCCTGGGCGAAACCGTGGTGCAGGGCGCCGTCAACCCCGACGAGTTCTACGTCTTCAAGCCCACGCTGGCCCAGGGCCATTTCCCCATCGTCGGCCGTCGCATCGGTTCCAAGCTGATCAAGATGGAATTCGATCCCGAGCGTCCGGAAGGCCGCGCTGTGCGCACGGTCGACGTGCCGGTGTCCGAGCGCAACCGCTACTCGCTGACCGACGACGAAGTCATCGAGCTGGCCCGCTACGCCGTCATCATCGAGAAGCACTACGGCCGTCCCATGGACATCGAGTG
>LXNH01000296.1_pt1 | contig 12786 bp, 11 predicted proteins | sample 809111 | NCBI WGS metagenome assembly LXNH01 (sample SAMN04870528, study PRJNA318959) | seawater metagenome | biome: 00002010; material: water; isolation source: marine seawater | place: Greece: Milos, Mediterranean Sea | collected 2013-05-29 | depth 5-7 m
TTTTTTATATTTATCCAAAAGATCCATATCATGAAAAGCTACAAATATATTATCGCAATTGTATTCTTTATATCCTACTTTACTGTATCTGCACAGGCTGAAATTACATTCGAAACTGATGTGATAGATTATGGCACAATCAAAAAAGGAGATGATGGACTTCGTGAATTTAAATTCACAAACACTGGTTCTACTCCTCTATTCATCACACAAGTTCGATCGTCTTGTGGGTGTACAATTCCAAAAAAGCCAACAGACTCTATCATGCCAGGTGCTGAGGAGGTGATTGAAGTAAAGTATGACACCAATCGAGTTGGCCCTATTCGTAAGACCATTTCTGTTAGTTCCAATGCTGTGACTCCTGTGGTTGCATTGCAAATCAAAGGTTTGGTTGAAGAACCTGAGGAGGAAGAATAACTACAATAGCTGGTCTTTTTAGACCTTTTATCGAACTTCATAGAAGTAAATTTTGCATCTTTGCAACAAAATTGACAAATGCCTAAAATTTCGTTGAAAGGGAAGAATCTACCAACTTCTCCCATTCGAAAATTATCGAAGTATGCAACAGACGCAAAGGCCAAAGGAATCGACGTCATTCACATAAATATTGGTCAGCCTGACATTGATACCCCTGCAAAAGCACTTCAAGCAATTCAATCTTTTGATAAAAATGTGTTGGCCTATGGTCCATCTGAGGGGTCATTGGCATATCGTCAAAAAATGTGTTCGTACTTCGCAAAACACAATATCGAAGTACAGCCAGATGATATTTTGGTCACAACAGGCGCTAGTGAAGCGATTATAATGACCTTGGACTGCATCACCAACGAGGGGGATGAGCTTATTATTCCAGAGCCCTTTTATGCAAATTATGATACGTTTGCTGCTGCATGTGGCGTGAAGGTTGTGCCTGTATCATCGACAATTAATAGCAATTTTTCATTACCTCCAATTGATGTAATCGAAGGAAAAATAAATGCAAAAACACGAGCGATCTTTATTTGTAATCCAAACAATCCTACTGGGTATGTATATTCAAAAAAGGAGCTCAATGATTTAGCAACCCTAGTAAAAAAGCACGATTTATTTTTAATCGTCGATGAAGTGTATCGTGAATTTATATATGATGGGGCAGTCCATCACTCAGTCTTAACGATTTCGGGACTTGAAGAGCATGCAATTCTAGTGGATTCCATGTCAAAAAGATACAGCATGTGTGGTGCTAGAATTGGTTGTTTGGTGTCCAAAAACAAAGAGGTTATGGATGCTGCGCTAAAGTTCGCACAATCCCGACTCTCCCCTCCTACTCTGGGGCTACATGCCTCCGAAGCTGCCATGGATGAACCACTGAGTTATCTTAAAGAAGTCACGAAAACATATCTTGAGAGACGAAACACCTTGGTTGGATTACTCCAACAGATTCCAGGGATAACTGTCAGCGTTCCTTTAGGGGCTTTCTACTGTCTTGTGCAGCTTCCTATTGATGATACAGACGTGTTTGCCAAGTGGCTATTAACCTCCTTCAATCACAATGGAAAAACAGTCATGGTAGCACCTGCATCGGGGTTTTATGGTGATCGCAGTCTTGGAAAATCTTTGATTCGAATTGCATTTGTACTCGACATTGAGCGGTTGAAAGAAAGTGTCATTATCCTTGAAAAAGCATTGGTGGCCTATCCTCATACCTTGACATTAAAAGCGCATTCATGATTAGGCAAGGCGTTTCGCTCAAAACCTATAATAGTTTTGGAGTAGTTGCCAAAGCTGCCTTGTTTGCAGTTGCAAAAAGTAAAGAAGACCTACAATTGATTCTTAAAGATGAGCGTTTTCGTTCGGCTTGGATTTTAGGCGGTGGAAGCAATACAGTGTTTTGCGATACCCCAAAACAACCCATCATCCACGTCGATATTGCTGGTATTAAAATTATTGAAGAGGACAACGATGATGTTGTGATCAATGTTGGTGCAGGTGTCAACTGGCACGAATTGGTATTATGGTCTTTGGAGCAGGGGTTTGGAGGTCTTGAAAACTTATCCTTAATTCCTGGAAATGTTGGTGCTGCTCCGATTCAAAATATTGGTGCCTATGGCGTTGAGCTTCAAGATGTTTTTGAGAGATGTTCATTCGTTTACAGAAACAATCAAATCATAGAAACATTTGATAAAGCAGCATGCAAATTTGGCTACAGAGATTCTATTTTTAAAAATGAATTGAAGAATAAAGTTGTGATTACTGATGTTAGCTTACGTCTAAAAAAGAGGAACTACAAGCTTAACACCTCCTACGGCGCGATTGAACAAGAGCTATTGTCCAACAATATCAGTGTGCCAAGCCCAAAAGATGTTTCAGATGCTGTCATAAACATTCGATCGACCAAATTACCAGATCCTAAACAACTGGGCAATGCAGGTAGTTTTTTTAAAAACCCGATTTTAAGCAAGAGTCAATTTCAAAAGCTGAAGACATCATTTGCCGATATTCCTCATTATACCCAACCCAATGGAGATTATAAAATCCCTGCTGCTTGGCTTATTGAGCAAGTTGGGATGAAAGGTATTCGTGAGGGCGAAGTGGGGACACACAAACATCATGCGCTAGTGTTGGTAAATTATGGAAATGCCAGTGGGCAGGACATCAAGTCTTTTAGTCTTAACGTGCAAGAAAAAGTGCAAAACCATTTTAACATTCTATTGCAACCAGAAGTAAATTTCTGTTGTTAACACTATCTTTGTTTTATGAAACTATTTTTACTCAGTGTTTTGCTTATCGGACTTGCATTTGCAGGGATTGCAATTAAAATTTGGGCAAAAAAAGGTGGTGAGTTTGCAGGTACATGCGCGAGTCAAAGTCCTTTTTTAAACAAGGATGGCGAGCCCTGTGGCTTGTGTGGTAAAATGCCTGCGCAACAAAAGGACTGTGACCTGCCGCATCCACAACAGAACTGAGAGCTTCTCAGGTCTGAAAAAAAACAGAATGAAAAGTCAAGAAAAAAAAATTGCTGATCTACTCGTTGCTGCAAAACAAGACGACCAGCACGCTTATCGTGAGTTACTTGATCTTCATTGGAATGAGGTGTATGGTTTTTTGATTAAAAGAACAGAAAATGAAAACGATGCTGAAGATTTGTGCTTACAAGCCTTTTCAAAAGCATTTGATAAAATCGATTCTTTCAATGATGACTTTTTATTTTCCACATGGCTGATTTCAATCGCCAAAAACCTACACGTTGACTTGATTCGAAAAGAGAAAATTCGACTACAAAAATCAGCAAGTGTAGACAATCACACAAAAGAAGTTATCGATGAGACTTTGGGGCCTGAAGACCAACTGATTCGATCTCAAAATCTAGATAAACTTCTTCAGCAGATTCGCTCACTAAAGCCGATTTATAGAGATGTGATACAAATGCGATTTTTTCAAGAACTTAGCCACAAGGAAATCGCCTCACAACTTGACTTATCACTGAGCAACGTAAAAGTTCGGTTGCTTCGCGCCAAAAAATTACTATCAGACATCATCAAAGAGAATGATTAAAAGCATACAAAAATTAGGCCCTGGACTGTTGTTTGCAGGTGCTGCAATAGGTGTTTCACATTTGGTACAATCCACACGTGCTGGTGCTGATTTTGGCTTTGGATTGTTGTGGGCGCTGTTACTAGTCAACTTCTTCAAATATCCTTTTTTTCAGTTTGGACCACGATTTGCCTTGGCAACTGGTGAGAGTTTGTTGTCGGGCTATGCCAAACTCGGCAAGGCTGTTATTGTAACCTACTTCCTTTTGTCTCTAGCGACAATGTTTACCATACAAACAGCTGTTACAATCGTAACTGCTGGAATTGCAGTTGAACTATTTGGAATTTCGACAAACATCGTTTATTGGGGCATTGCCATTACCTTTATCTGCACATCACTGTTGCTATTTGGTCGCTATGGTCTTCTCGATCGAGGCATGAAAATCATTATTTTGGTTTTGAGTCTTAGCACCATCATTGCAGCTTTTTTAGCTTTTGACCAGTCCAAAGAAATAGAATGGACACAGGTTCTTCCGTCGTCTACTACTGGATTTGCCTTTCTTATCGCCTTTATGGGTTGGATGCCAGGCCCACTAGATATTTCAGTATGGCATTCATTATGGTCGCTGGAGAAGAAGAAAAGAATGAAAAATCTAACATTAAAAAATAGTTTATTCGATTTCAATGTGGGCTTTATCACAACTATTGTTCTTGGAACTTGCTTTGTTTTTTTAGGTACCATGTTGATGTATGGTACTGGAGATGGTTTTTCGAGTAGTGGAGGGGCATTTGCAAAACAATTGATTGCACTCTACACAACTACTCTTGGGAATGGTACATATTGGCTTATTGGCATCGCTGCATTTGCAACCATGTTTAGCACAACACTAACGACCTTGGATGCATCGCCCAGAGCAATGGCCAAAACTGCCGAAATTTTACAATTGCCCAAAGCAATTTCATCTTATTTCTTTTGGATCATTGTGTTGGCACTCGGGACAAGCGCTATTTTCTTTTTCCTACTGTCGAATATGGGAACACTAGTGCAAGTGGCAACGATACTTTCGTTTCTTACAGCTCCATTTTATGGGTTGATGAATTATTTACTAGTTTCAGGAAAACATATGCCCAAAAAACATCAACCAAATAAGATGATGAAAGTATGGTCTATCGCTGGACTCGTCTTTTTAACTGGTTTTACAATTTGGTACTTGAGTACATTAGTGATTTAATGTATCTTTGTAGTTGTCTATGAAAACAGAAACACTAACAGCTAAAACTACACATACGCCCAAACCAAAATGGTTGCGTGTGAAACTCCCCACAGGCAAGAAATACACTGAACTCAGGGGTCTCGTTGACAAGTACAATTTGCATACCATTTGTACTTCAGGGAGCTGCCCAAACATGGGCGAGTGTTGGGGCGAAGGTACAGCAACCTTTATGATACTTGGAAACATCTGCACGCGTTCATGTGGATTTTGTGGTGTGCAAACTGGTCGCCCTGAAACAGTTGATTGGGCAGAACCCGAAAAAGTTGCTCGATCGATCAAAATCATGAAGATCAAACATGCTGTTTTGACATCTGTTGACAGAGATGACCTCCCTGATATGGGCTCTATCCTTTGGGCAGAGACAGTACAAGCAGTTCGCAGGTTGAATCCAAATACCACCATGGAGACACTTATCCCCGATTTTCAAGGAATTGAAAAACATATCGATCGCATTGTGAAAGTGATGCCCGAAGTTGTGTCACACAATATGGAAACAGTTCGTCGATTGACTCGTGAGGTTCGCATTCAAGCCAAATACGACCAGAGTTTAGGTGTATTAAAATACCTCAAACAAGCTGGTGTGCGTCGTACCAAATCAGGAATCATGCTTGGGTTGGGCGAGACTGAAGAAGAAGTCAAACAAACCATGCTTGACTTACGTGAAGCAGAAGTCGATATCGTTACGATTGGTCAGTACCTGCAGCCATCCAAAAAACATCTTCCAGTAAAAGGATTTATTACGCCTGATCAGTTCAAAATATATGAGGATTTTGGAAAGCAGATTGGGTTTAGACACGTTGAAAGTGGTGCGTTGGTTCGGTCCTCTTACAAAGCACACAAACATATCGACTGATGGCCACTGTCAATCACCGAGTTGATTGGCAATGATATTCTTAAATCGATCTTCATCAGACAAAAAGCGAATGGAAATCGGAATGAAGAACACCTCTTTTATCATTGGACTTAGTCGAACATAGTCTTTTTCAGTAGTGAGTATCGGTCGCTGTTTAGACAACATCTTTTTACAATCAGATGCTGTAAAAGAGTGATGGTCTGCAAACGCTAAATGCTCAAAATCTGCTCCTATACCTTCGAGGTAATCTGTCAGAGGTTTGGCATTGGCAATTCCAGTCACCAAAACAAAAGGTTTTTTAACAAACGATTGTAGTTCCATCCGACTTGCACCATAGATGTAGGAGTCATAAACAATGGTCGAGAAAAAGATATGTTGATGCGCGTCCAATTGTAACTGGTGGATATGTTCATCCCGCTCAATTTTTGAAAGGTTGCTTGGGCATTTTGTAACCACCACGACATCAGCTCGCTTTTTTCCATTTGCAGACTCTCTCAAATTTCCAGTTGGCAAAACACAATCTCTAAACCATGGGTTTTGATAGGGCGTAAGTAGAATTTGAAAAGATGGTTTGAGCTGGCGATGTTGATATCCATCATCTAGTAAAACACCATCAATTGTTGGGAATTTGGACAGCAGTTGTTCTACACCTTCAAGTCGATTTTTACAAACACCAAAGTGAGTTGTTGGGAATTTTTGAGATAATAAAAACGTCTCATCACCCAAACTCTCGATTGATGAATCTTGATTGGCCAACACAAAACCAGACGATTTTCGTTTATACCCTCGACTCAGCACAGCCAAAGAAAAATGATTGGAAAAATGGTTGAGTAAATACGCAATCATTGGCGTTTTCCCACTCCCCCCTGTGATGAGGTTGCCCACCACTATCGTTGGCACTTTGCACTGTTTTTGCTTCAACCATTGTGCATCATATGCAGCATTGCGCACACGTGTTGCGATATCATATATCAGACTGAGTGGATATAAAGACTTCCGCAGAAGATTCATAAAACAAAATTATAACATTTATATTTGGGTCTATGATGACGATTGGCAAGATTACACAAATTTTGGAAGAATGGGCGCCGCTGGACTATGCTGAGGACTTTGACAATGTGGGGTTACTCGTCGGCGATAAAAACGACGAGGCCAAAGGGATACTCATTACGCATGACTGTTTGGCTGATGTGGTTGATGAAGCAGTTGAGAAAAAATGTAACCTTATTGTATGCTTTCATCCCATCATATTTAAAGGGCTACAAAAATTAAGTGGTAACTCTCATGTAGAGCAAGCAGTCAAGAAGGCTATCAAAAACGATATCGCTATCTATGCAATCCACACAGCTTTGGACAATCAAGTTCATGGCGTAAGTTTTGGCTTGAGCCAAGCCCTGGGACTTGTACACACATCGACCCTATTGCCAAAACAAAATACGATTAAAAAACTGAATTTTTATGTCCCCAAACAACAAGCACAACAGGTTCAAAACGCACTGTTTTCAGTAGGTGCTGGCAGTATGGGGCATTACGATGAATGCAGTTTTTCATCAGAGGGCAAAGGTAGTTTTCGGCCATTGGAAAATAGTAATCCCTATGTAGGTAAGAGTGGGGAAATACACATCGAAGATGAGCTGCAAATACAAATGGTGTTCCAAAAACATGTAGAATCCAAAGTAATTGATGCGTTGATCTCTAACCACCCCTATGAAGATGTTGCATACGAAATCACCTCGCTTTCCAATGTCAATCAAAATGTTGGTATGGGAAAAATTGGCAAATTACCAAAAGGCATGAAGGTAGATGCTTTCTTAAAATTTGTCAAAGACCAATTGGGAACACCTGTGCTACGTCACAGTAAAATAGGTATCAAAACGATTGAACGGGTCGCAGTCCTTGGTGGGTCAGGCAGTTTTGCAATACAGGCAGCAAAGAAGAAAAAAGCAGATGCTTACATCACTGCAGACTTGAAATATCACGATTTTTTTGAGGGTAATAATGACTTTTTACTGATAGATGCTGGTCATTATGAAACAGAGCAACACACAAAAAAATTAATACATGATTATCTTACAGAAAAATTGCCTAATTTTGCAATTCTTTTATCGGAATTGGATACGAATCCAATAAATTATATGTAAGCATGGCAAAAAAAACTGAGATTTCTGTTGAAGAGCGTTTAAGAGCGCTGTATGATTTACAACTTATCGATGCTCAAATCGATAAAATTAGAAACATTCGAGGTGAGCTACCCATAGAGGTAGAGGATTTAGAAGACGAAGTTGCAGGGCTTAGTAAACGTGTCGAAAACACCAATACAGAAATCAAGGCATATAATGACGAAATAAAAGTCAAGAAAAACGACATAGAAACCTCAAAAGGGTTGATCAAAAAATATGGAGAGCAGCAAGAAAATGTACGTAACAATCGTGCATTTGAATCTCTGAATAAAGAAATTGAATATCAAGAACTTGAAATTCAACTTGCAGAAAAGCAAATCAATCAACTCAAAGAACTGATCGAAAAAAAGAATGAGGAGTTGGCACAGGCTGAGGAGAAACTCAGTGAAAGAGAGAATCACCTAAAACACAAAAAAGAAGAGCTAGATGCCATCCTTGCTGAAACCCAAAAGGAAGAGGATTTGCTTCTTAAGAAATCGGCGGAATTTGAAAAAAAGGTAGAAGAACGCTTGGTTACTGCTTATAAAAGAATTCGCTCATCTGTTCGAAACGGCCTTGCCGTTGTACCAATTGAGCGTGGCGCTTCTGCAGGTTCTTTCTTTACTATCCCACCACAAGTACAACTAGAAATTGCATCACGAAAAAAAATCATTACTGACGAACACAGTGGTCGTATTTTAGTTGATGCTGAACTTGCACAAGAAGAGCACGAAAAAATGCAAGCTCTTTTCACCTCGTAAATCATCTCCATTTTCATTTTATAACAAATACTTAGGTTTTTGTTACATTTGATATATAGAACCAAGCTTTTTTATTCGGGCTTAAAATTTCCTTATGTCAAAACCCAAGTCCATACAGCTTTGGCCTGATCATGATTTGCGCATCTCTGCACATTATCAGCTCAGTGCTGACCAACTTATCAATAAAACAGTTGAAGAAAATCAAGGAACAATCAGCAGCACTGGAGCGCTGATTATAAAAACTGGAAAATTCACTGGGCGATCTCCTAAAGACAGGTATATCGTCAAAGATGATATCACATCCGATCTCGTTTGGTGGGGTGATATTAACATCCCTTTTTCATCAAAACATTTTGATACACTTTATAAGAAAATGATGTCATATATCACTGATAAAACAGTGTATGTTCGGGATGTTTTTGCAGGTGCTGACAAACGATATCGAGTTGGTATAAGAATCGTCAATGAGACGCCTTGGGCCAATCTTTTTGTTCGAAATATGTTTATCCAACCTGATGAGGTAGCACTAAACGATTTTTCAAAAGACTGGCTTGTGCTGAACATCCCCAGCTTTGAGGCAATTCCTGAGACTGATCACACCAGGCAGTCAAACTTCACGATTGTAAATTTTTCAAAAAAGGTCATCATCATAGGTGGTAGTGGATATACAGGGGAAATCAAAAAATCTATTTTTTCTGTATTAAATTTCACATTGCCTACAGATGACGATGTACTGCCGATGCACTGTTCAGCCAACGCCGACAACGATGGTACGTCTGCTTTGTTTTTTGGACTATCGGGCACTGGCAAAACAACCTTGTCTGCAGACCCCAAACGAAGATTGATTGGTGATGATGAACATGGATGGACGCCAGATAACAAGGTTTTTAACTTTGAAGGGGGCTGTTATGCCAAGGTGATTGATTTGTCTCGTGAAAAAGAGACAGATATATTCGATGCGATAAAGAAAGGGGCTTTGCTCGAAAATGTCATTGCTGACAAAAAAGGACAGGTTGATTATACTGATGTCAGCATCACCCAAAACACAAGAGTCAGCTACCCAATCCATCACATCAAGAATATTGCAACCCCTTCGATTGGAGAAAAAACCAAACATATATTTTTCCTCACTGCTGATGCATTTGGAGTACTCCCTCCAATCACTTTGCTAAATCCTTATCAAGCTGCATATCATTTTATGTCTGGGTATACAGCCAAAATTGCTGGAACAGAAGAGGGGATAAAAACCCCACAACCCTCATTTTCGGCATGTTTTGGTGCACCATTTATGCCTCTTCATCCAAGTGTTTATGCAAGTCTATTGGCAAAAAAAATTCAAAAAAATAAGATTTCTGTATGGCTGATCAATACAGGTTGGACTGGCGGACCATATGGGGTTGGTCATCGAATAGCACTGCAACACACCCGAACGATGATTGAAGCAGCACGCACAGGTCTTCTCAATCCAACCTACAGCTATGATGATTACCATATTCACTCTGTGTTTGGCATTGCTCAACCCAGGGTTTGCCCAGGCGTACCTGAATCGATTTTGAGCCCTAGGCAAACGTGGAACAATGACGAGGCGTTTTACAAACAAGCCCATAAACTAGCTCGGGCGTTTCATGAGAATTTTAAACAGTTTGAGAGTCAGGTATCGAAAGAGATTTTGAGTGGGGCGCCAAACTTCAGGTAAAAGGGTTGTTTTTTGCATAGTCAATAAACCACTTGATGGCATTGGGGTTACGCAGTGAATCAGTGCTTAGTGCATCTGTTGCAGACACCCCCATTAAAAGTTTTTTGATGGGAATTTCAACTTTTTTTCCGCTCAACGTATAAGGTATTTCAGGGACACGAATGATGTGATCTGGCACATGTCGAGGAGAGTATTTGTTCCTCAACTGAGATCGTATTTCTTGCTCATCTATATCTGATGTAAGCACTACAAACAGCAGTAAAGTGTCCAAATGATGACTGGTGAGATGAATCACAAGACTGTCTTCAATTTCATCTCGATTGCTCAGCAAATTATAAATCTCCGCTGTGCCGATGCGCACCCCTTGTCTATTCAGTGTTGCGTCTGAGCGTCCATGAATGATTAGACTGCCCCTCTCATTTTCAGTTGCCCAATCGCCATGATTCCAGACGTTTGGATACATGCTATAATAACTTGCTTGCATCAAACGATAGTCCTCATCACCCCATAGATGAATCGGCATAGACATAAATGGTTTTGACAGCACCAACTCCCCTGGCTGCTGTTGAATTTTTGTACCATCTGTATTCCAAATTTCGACTGCTGCACCCAACATCTTGCATTGAATTTCACCAGGTACTACTTCCATTTCAGGGTGTCCCCCAACAAAAGCAGTACAAACATCTGTTCCTCCACTTAGAGAGATGATATGAGTGTTTGGAAAGCGATGCTGTAATGACTTGCAGGTATCAGCAGACAAGGGAGAACCAGTTGAGCCAATGGTCTTCAAGTGATCAAAATCATAGCCTTCAAAGCCAGAAAAACCTTCATCTGCTTGCTGCTGAAAATACACTGCCCCATGTCCAAAATGATTGATTTTTGCTTGAGAGGCAAAATCCCAAAGCACTGAAGGCTTAGGAGTTGTTGGTGCGCCATTATACAGACAAAGCGTAGCACCACACAACAAACTCGACAAAGCGTAATTCCACATCATCCAACCAGTTGTGGAATACCAAAAATAACGATCTCCCTCACATACATTTTGATGAATCGAAAGTGCTTTTTGGTGTTCTAAAATCATTGCTCCTGTGCCATGAACAATCGCTTTGGGCTTTCCTGTAGTACCAGATGAAAACAATACCCATATCGGATCAGAGAATGATACAGGGATTTGATTAAATTGATGTAAACTTTGGTCAGGGTCATCAAAAGTCTGATGGTGACATAGGTCAATGGAATGACAGTTATCAAAGGCCTTTTGAAGGGCCTCCACTTTTGCGCTAATGTCATATCTCTTTCCTCTGTAGGTATAGCTGGAATGGGCAAAAAGTACCTTGGGTTGCAGCTGTGAAAATCGATCATTAACAGCGTTGATTCCAAAATCTGGGGAGCATGATGACCAAACTGCACCCAGACCATTGACAGCCAAAAAAGCAGCAATCGTTTCAGGCGTATTGACACAGTATGCAGCCACACAATCGCCTTTCTCAACACCCATCGCGAGTAATTGCTGCTGTATGTGCACAGTTTTATTGTAGAGTTCTTGCCAACTGATATCAGTTATAGGGCTCGTTTCGCTTTGATAAATGATTGCTGGTCGTTGGTTCGAAAATTGAGAAAAAAAATGTTTGGCGTAACTCAGCTCTGCTCCATCAAACCATGTTGTTTTCCAAGGTTTATCAGAACGATTCATCACATTTGAAAAGGGTTTATCAAAATCAACAGAGAAAAATCCTGCAATAGACGCCCAAAATGTATCTTGATCATTGACACTCCAATGATGAAGATCGTGATAATTTGAAAAGGATATTTGATACTCCTTTTTTAAAAATTCAATGTATAGTCGATACTGAGATGTTTCGATTTTGGACATCATGATACCAATGTAAGAAAACATTTGGTTCTTCAAAACAAAGAAACCCAATGACTTTCAAACAATCCTAGGTTCTCCACACTAATTCAAAAAAAACTTTGCATTTGTGAACGTAGTCTCGGAATCGAAAGTCAAAAAATCGTACTCTCATCATCGTAATATTTGAGGGTTATTTCTGCTAATATACAATAAATTTACATTTAATTAACGTTAATTTAATATTAAAGATTGGCAAGAAAAAAATCCCAATGCTTTGCATTAGGATTGTGATTGATGTGGGCGCGAAGGGATTGACCTTCCCATTTCGACCTCTTCTGCAAATACAATCCTATGCACTTCGTACATATTTTTTGTTTTAAAAATTCTGAAATAAAGCTTTCTTCATTTTTAAAAAACAAAAAATCCCAATGCTTTGCATTAGGATTGTGATTGATGTGGGCGCGAAGGGATTCGAACCCCTGACCCCTTGGGTGTAAACCAAGTGCTCTGAACCAACTGAGCTACGCGCCCTAGCGGTTGCAAATATAGTCTCTTTTTTTTAACCTCAAAGGGATTTACAACACTTCTGTAACCACAAATGAACTGCCACAAACAAGGATAATATCAGAGAGGGACGCCTCCTGTTTTGCAGCAGCTAAGGCACTGGCCACTGAGTCGT
>LXNH01000298.1_pt1 | contig 12779 bp, 12 predicted proteins | sample 809111 | NCBI WGS metagenome assembly LXNH01 (sample SAMN04870528, study PRJNA318959) | seawater metagenome | biome: 00002010; material: water; isolation source: marine seawater | place: Greece: Milos, Mediterranean Sea | collected 2013-05-29 | depth 5-7 m
AGAACTTCGTCTGGCTATAGAAGCCCCCGACTCACACGCGATGCGTGGTCGGGGGCTTTTTTGTTTTCTGAAACGTCGCAGGGAGATCGCATGCAAGTTTCACCCCCGCCGGACGCCGCCGCGTCCGCGACCCTCGTGGCCAGCGTGCAGATGGCCCCCATCATGGGGGACGTCGCCGCCAACGTGGCCCGATCCACCGAGCTGGTCGAGCAGGCCGCCGCGCAAGGCGCGCGGCTGGTGGTGCTGCCCGAACTGGCCAACACCGGCTACATGTTCGCCAGCCGCGCCGAAGCCCACGCGCTGGCCGAAACCGTGCCGGACGGCCCCAGTTCGCGGGCCTGGATCGCGCTGGCGCAACGCCTGGGCATCTACCTGGTGGCCGGCATCGCCGAGCGCAGCGGCGGCAAGCTGTACAACGCCGCCATCATCGCCGGCCCCGACGGCTACCTGGGCACCTACCGCAAGCTGCACCTGTGGGGCGACGAGAACCTGTTCTTCGAACCGGGCGACCTGGGCCTGCCGGTGTTCCACACCGAACTGGGCACGCTGGGCGTGGCGATCTGCTACGACGGCTGGTTCCCCGAGGTCTACCGCCTGCTGGCGCTGCGCGGCGCCGACATCGTGGCGGTGCCGACCAACTGGGTGCCGATGCCCGGGCAAACGCCCGACGGCCCGGCCATGGCGCACGCGCTGACGATTGCCGGCGCCCACAGCAACGGCCTGACGCTGGTGTGCGCCGACCGCGTCGGCGTCGAACGCGGCCAGCCCTTCGTCGGCCGCAGCCTGATCGTCGGCTCGCAGGGCTGGACCGTCGCCGGCCCCGCCAGCCACGACCGCGAAGAAGTGCTGCTGGCGCCGGTGGACGTGATGGCCTCGCGCCGCGCCCGCCAACTGAACGACTTCAACCACGTGCTGCGCGATCGGCGCCGCGACCTTTACGACGAACTGCTGGGCGCGACCGACGCGCCGCGCCAGCGTTGACGACAACGGCGGACAGCCGGCCCCCAAGGAGAAATCCCCATGCAAAAACCCCATCGCAGCTTCCTTATCCAACTTTCCCTGCTTGCCGCGCTGACCGGCGCGGCCGGCGCCCAGGCCGCCGAGCCCTTGCGCATCGGCGTGCCGGTGGGCCTGTCCGGCGCCAATAGCGTGGTCGCGCCCGGCGTGGTGCAGGCCTCGCAACTGGCCGCCGACGAGATCAACGCCGCTGGCGGCATCCTCGGCCGCCAGGTGGTGCTGGAGATCGCCGACGACGCCTCGGGCGCGGTCGGCGCGCAGAAGGCCTACGACACGCTGGTGTTCCAGAAGAAGGTCAACGCCATCATCGCCATGGAAACCAGCGCGGCCCGCAACGCTGCGCTGCCCATCGTCTCGCGCGGCAAGGTGCCGTACATCTACACCTCGTTCTACGAGGGCCGCTCGTGCAACCGCTGGATGCACGTCAACGGCTGGGTGCCCGAGCAGCAGGTGGCGCCGGTGGTGGACCACTTCATGAAGGAACGCGGCGCCAAGACCTTCTTCCTGGTCGGCAGCGACTACGCCTTCGGCCGCGGCATGCTCAAGTTCACCCGCGAATACATCGAGAAGCAGGGCGGCCGCGTGGTCGGCGAGGAATACCTGCCCATCGACGGCTCGGACTGGACGCCCGTGGTGTCCAAGATCCGCTCGGCCAACCCGGACGCGCTGATCAGCTCCACCGCCGGCGGCGGCCCCAACGTCAGCCTGGCCAAGCAGGTCAAGGCGGCCGGCCTGAATATGCCGTACGGCAACCTGGCCATCGACGAGGCCACTGCCAAGACCATGGGCGACACGGCGGTGGGCATGTACCTGTCGGCCTCGTACCTGACCAGCATCGATACGCCGCAGAACCACAAGTTCCTCGACGGCCTGAAGGCCAAGTTCGGCGCCGACGCCAAGACCGCCAATGAATTCTCCGGCCCGCAGTACGAAGCCTTCTTCCTCTACAAGGCCGCGGTCGAGAAAGCTGGCAGCCTCGATCCGCAGAAGGTGGTGCAAGCCCTGAGCGAAGTGTCGTTCGATGGCCCGCGCGGCCCGGTCAAGATGGACCGCCAGCGCCACGCCGCCCTGACCATGCGGCTGGGCCAGGTGCAGCCGGACGGCTCCATCAAGATCCTGCAGACCTTCAACCAGGTGGACCCGGGCGCGCAGTGCCCCAACCTGAAGTAACGCGGCAAGCGACACCAAGCGCGCCGCCGGTTCGCCGGCGGCGCTGGAGAACACAATGGGTTTGATGCTGGACATTCTGACGACGGCGGCCATGCTGTTCATCGTGACGGCCGGGCTGATGATCATTTTTGGCGTGATGAAGATCGTCAATTTCGCCCACGGCGCCATCATCACGCTGGGTAGCTACGCCGCCCTGGTGGTGACGCGGCTGGGGCTGGACCCGTGGCTGGCGCTGCCCTGCGCGCTGCTGGCCGGCGTGCTGGTCGGCATGCTGGTCGAACGCCTGATCGTGCAGCCGCTGTACAAGCGGCCGCTGGACGCCATCCTGGCCACCTGGGGGCTGGGCATCGTCATCGGCCAGCTCATCACCATGGCCTTCGGCCGCGAGGTGCAGTTCGCCGACGCGCCGATCCAGGGCGCGGTGCCGTTCCTGGGCACCGAGTATTCGGCCTACCGGCTGTTCCTGGTGCCGGGCGCGCTGCTGCTGTACGCGGCGCTGACGCTGCTGCTCAACGGCACCCGCTTCGGCGTGCGCACCCGCGCCGTCATCATGAACGAAGACCTGGCGCGCGGCCTGGGCATCAACGCTGAACGTATCCGCTTCACCACCTTCGCGCTGGGCGCGGGGCTGGGCGCGCTGGCCGGCGCGCTGATCACGCCGCTATCCAGCGTCGACCCCAACATGGGGCTGCCGTGGCTGGTCAGCGCCTTCATGCTGGTGATGGTGTCGGGCAACTCGATCAGCGCGCTGCTGCTGACCTGCCTGGTCTATGGCGCCTGCCAGGTGCTGGTGGGCGTGTACATCAGCCCGATCCTGGGCGGCGTCACCATCGCGGTGCTGGCGGCCCTGACCCTGCGCCTGCGTCCCAAAGGATTCGCCCATGACTGATACCTCCCTTACACAACCGGCGCAGGCGACGCGCGCCGACGCCCGCCGCGCCGCCCGGGGCCGCGACCTGCTGTGGCTGGCCATCGCCTGCCTGGCGCTGACCGTGGCCGGCCCCTGGCTGTTCGACACCTACCTGCTGAACGTGCTGATCAAGGCGCTGTTCTTCGCGGTGGCGGCGGTCACGGTCGATATCCTGTGGGGCTACACCGGCTACCTGACCTTCGGCCAATCGGCCTTCTTTGGCGTCGGCGCCTATGCCGCCGGGCTGGCCTTCACCCATTACGGCTTTTCGCCCGGCATCGCGCTGCTGGCTGCGCTGGTCGCGGTGGGCGCGGCGATGCTGCTGGCGCTGCTGACCGGCTGGCTGTCGTTCTACCGCGGCGCCTCGCCGTTCTTCGCCACCGTCATCTCGCTGGTGCTGCCCATCGTGCTGACCCAGGTGGCGCTATCGGGCGGCACCTACACCGGCTCATCTTCCGGGCTGACCGGCTACGACACCTTCGACCTGTCGCTGGAAGCCTGGTACGTGATCGCCGCCGGCGGCCTGTCGATCGTGGCGTTGCTGGCCTGGGTCGCGGTGCGCAGCGACGGCGGCCGCATCCTGACCGCGCTGCGCGACAACGAAGGCCGCTGCAGCTACCTGGGGCTGAACACCGCGCACTGGCGCATCGCGCTGCTGGTGGTGTGCGGCGCGGTCGCCAGCCTGGCGGGCTTCGGCTACGGCGCCTTCAGCGGCGTAGTGGCGCCGGAGCTGACCGGCTTCGTCTTCGGCACCGAACTCATCATCTGGGTGGCGCTGGGCGGACGCGGCACGGTGTGGGGCCCGGTGCTGGGCGCCGTGCTGATCAACGTGGCCGGCTCGTACCTCAGCGGCAACATGCCGTTCGTCTACCAACTGGTGCTGGGCGTGACCTTCATCCTGGTGATCCTGCTGCTGCCGCGCGGGCTGCTGCCGCTGCTGCTGGCGCCGTGGCGCCGGCGGCGCGCGGAGCCGGCGCCGGAGCTGGTGGCGCGCGCCGCCAGCGCCGCGCCCGGGCAGGGCGCTGGCCAGGACGCCCTGGCGCTGGCCGGCGTGGCCAAGCGCTTCGGCAGCCTCAAGGTGCTGGAAGGCATCGACTTGCGCGCGCGCGGCGGCGAGCTGCTGGGCCTGATCGGCCCCAACGGCGCCGGCAAGACCACGCTGATGCGCTGCATCGCCGACGGCGCCGAGCGCAGCGACGGCACGGTGGAACTGTGCGGCCAGCCCATCAAGCGCGAAGGGCCCGAGCACTGCGTGCGCCACGGCCTGGGCCGCAAGTTCCAGAACGCCAACATCTTCGACACCCTGACCGTGGCCGAAAGCCTGCGCCTGGCCACCACGCTGCGCGAGCGCCCGTCGTGGCGCCGCCGCTCGCCGCGCCTGGCGCTGCCGGGCTACGCGCTGGAGGTGCTGCGCATGACCGGCCTGGACCAGCAGCTGGACCGCGTCGCGCGCGACCTGTCGCACGGCCAGCAACAGGCGCTGGAGCTGGCCATGGTGCTGGCGCTGGAGCCGCGCGTGGTGCTGCTGGACGAACCCACCGCCGGCCTGAGCAAGGACGAGCGCGCCCGCATCGGCCAGGTGCTGTCGGCGCTGGCCCACACCCATGGCCTGTGCTGCCTGTTGGTCGAGCACGATCTGGACTTCGTGGCCGAGGTGGCCACCCGCATCATCGTGCTGCACCAGGGCCGCATCGTCATGGACGGCAGTTTCCGCGAGGTGACCGAATCGGAACTGGTGCGCACCATCTACGCCGGCAGCGCGCCGGCCGGGCAGGGCGCCCAGGCCGCCCCCCCTGGCGACAATCCGCCCGACCCCCACCCCGCCCCGCCACAAGGAGCCCCAGCATGAGCCAAGCCGCCCCGGCCTTGCGCCTGGACCGCGTCGCCAGCGGCTACAAAGGCGCCGTGGTGCTGAACGATATCTCGCTGTCGGTGGCCGGCGGCGCCTGCGTGGCGCTGCTGGGCAAGAACGGCATGGGCAAGAGCACGCTGCTCAAGACGGTCATGGGCTACTTGCCCAAGCTGCGCGGCACGGTCAGCCTGGGCGGCGTCGACGCCACCCGGCTGCGCCCGCACGAGGTCGCGCGCCATGGCGTGGCCTACGCCGCGCAGGAACAGCCGCTGTTTCCCGACCTGAACATCCGCGACAACCTGCGTCTGGGCCTGGCCAACGACCGCCTGTTCGACGAGCGCTTCGGCGAAATCGCCGACCTGTTCCCCGTGTTCGCCAGCCGCCTGCGGCAGCACGCCGGCACCTTGTCCGGCGGCGAGCAGAAAATGCTGCTGGTGGCGCGCGGCCTGATGCAGCGGCCGGCCTTGCTGCTGCTGGACGAAATCACCGAAGGCCTGCAACCCTCGGTCATCGAGCGGCTCGGCCGCGCCCTGAACTGGGAACGCGAGCGGCGCGGCACGTCCATGTTCATCGTCGAGCAGAACGTGGCCTTCGCCCTGGATGTGGCCGACCGCTACCTGGTGCTCAAGCAGGGCGCCATCGTCGATCAGGGCGAGGCTGGCGCGCCCGGGGCCGCCGGCCATATCATGGACCACCTGAAAGTATGAACCCCGTATGAGCCCCGTTTCGGGTTCGAGCAGAAGGATGCTTCTATGACCCTCCGCACTGACACGGACGCCGCCGCGCCGGGATGGCGCATCGGCGTGTTGTACTCGCGCAGCGGCGTGACCGGCACCACCGAATCGCAGCATTTCTTCGGCACCGTGCTGGCGGTCGAGGAAATCAACGCCCTCGGCGGGGTGCTGGGCCGGCCGCTGGAGCCGGTGTTGTACGACCCGCGCAGCGACGCCGAGGAATACCGCCGCCTGGCCGCGCGGCTATTGCTGGACGACGAGGTCAACGTGATCTTCGGCGGTTGCACCTCGCACTGCCGCAAGGCCATGCTGCCGGTGATCGAACGCAACAACGCACTGTTGTGGTACGCCTCGGTCTACGAAGGCTTCGAATACTCGCCCAACATCATCTACACCGGCGCCGCGCCCAACCAGGGCAGCATGCAACTGGCCGCCTACCTGATCCAGCACTGCGGCAAGCGCATCTTCCTGGTCGGCGCCGACTACATCTACCCGCGCGAAACCAACCGCATCATGCGCGACACCGTCGAGGAACACGGTGGCGAAATTCTCGACGAAACCTACCTGCCGCTGGGCTGCGATGACAGCGACATCGTCGAGGTGGTGCGCGACATCCGCCGCATCAAGCCCGACGTCGTGTTCTCGACCATGATCGGCGACGACGCGCAGCGCTTCTACCGCCGCTACCACGCCGCCTGCGAAGCCGATCCCAGCGCGCCGCACATCCCCATCGCCAGCCTCACCATGGCCGAATCCGAAGTGGCCGAGATCGACCCCGCGCTATGTGCCGGCCACATTACCGCCGCCACCTACTTCAACACCGTCGACACGCCCGCCAACGCCCACTTCCTGGCCCTGTGGCGCGCCCGCTTCGGCGACCGGCCGGCCAGCGTCTACGCCGAAGCCTGCTACAGCCAGATGCACCTGTTTGCGCGGGCGCTGCAACGCGCCGGCAGCCTGGACACCCGCAAGCTGGCGCAGGCGGTGCACCAGGTGGGCTTCGACGCGCCCGGCGGCCGCCTGACCATCCTGGCCGAAAACAACCACAGCGTGCTGACCCCGCGCATTGGCGTGTGCCGCGCCGACGGCCGCTTCGACATCGTCTGGTCCAGCGGCGAACCGGTCAAGCCGGACCCCTACCTGACGGCCTTCGGCCTGGACGAGTTCTGGCTGGGGTAGGGCCTGTTCACACTGAAAGGAGCCTCGCATGAGTACCCAAATGAGTGACTGTCAAGGCGCGAAGCGCAGTCGTGGCAGTCCCCCGACGAGCATTCGTAACGCTGAGAGGCGCTCATTTGGGTACTCACCCTTCGGGCAGGCCGGTAATCGGCCGCCAGGCGTCGTTGCGCTCACCTTGCGTGGCAAAGCCACGCGGCGGCGACCGCGCCTAGCCTGGCGGCCGATTACCGGCCTGTGCGAGGCTCCTTTCAGTGTGAACAGGCCCTAACATGGACCATAGCCTCCGCCGCCTCTACGAAGACCTGCGCAGCGTGGCCGTCGCCGTGGCCTATCCGCCCGGCGAAGACCGCGACCTGCTGGTCGAACAGCTCCAGCGCATCGGCTGCCGCATCCACCTGGTCTGGCCGTTCCCCGACAAGCCGCCGGCCGGCGCCGACGTGGTGTTCTTCCAGGTGTCGCAATGCGGCCAGAACTCGTTCGCCTGGTCCGCCAGCGAGGTCGACGCCACCTTGATCGCGCTGTCCGAATACGAAACTCCCACCACCTTGAAGCAACTGCTCAAGACCAACGCCCACGGCGTGCTGACGCGGCCATTCCGTTCGGCCGGCATCCTCAGCACCCTGGTGCTGGCGCGCTCGGCCAAGCAGTTCCAGAACCGCCAGCAGAACAAGATCGACAAACTCGAAAGCACCATCAAGGCGCGCCGCGTGATCGAAAAGGCGATCCGCGTGCTGATGGACCACCAGCGCCTGGACGAACGCGCCGCCTACGAACACATGCGCACCCGCGCCACCGGCCTGCGGGTCAGCGTGGCCGAAGTCGCCGCCATGATCGTCGAGGCCAGCGAAGCCATGGAAAAACTGGGCCTGGGCGGCGCGCGCCCCGACCCGCAGAACCACAGCAATCACGGAGGCAAGGCATGAAAGTCATGATCGCCCGCATGAACCACGAGACCAACACTTTTTCGCCGGTGCCCACGCCGCTGTCCGCCTTCGGCAACGACGGCCCCACCTATGACGCCGCCGCCTACGAAGAGAACCACGGCAAGCGCACCGCCATGTCGGCATTCATCGACCTGGCCCAGGCGCAGGGCGCCACGCTGGTCACGCCGGTGTCCGCCACCGCCTACCCCAGCGGCCGCGTCGACGGCCAGGCCTACCGCACGCTGTGCGACCGCATCGTCGCCGCCGCCGCCGGCTGCGACGCGCTGCTGCTGGACCTGCACGGCGCCATGGCCGTCGAGACCACCGACGACGGCGAAGGCGACCTGCTCGAACGCCTGCGCCAGCAAGTCCCCAGCGTCCCCATCGCCGTGGCCCTGGACCTGCACGGCAACGTCACCCAGAAGATGGTCGACAACGCCGACGTCATCATCAGCTTCAAGACCTACCCGCACGTCGACATGTACGAAACCGGCGAGCACGCCGGCCGCATTCTGTTCGACTGGCTGGACGGCGGCCCGCGCCCGCGCATGGCCTGGCGCCGCCTGCCGCTCATGACCCACACCCTGCGCAGCAACACCGCCGAAGGCGCCATGCGCCGCGCCGTGCAGGCCGCCCGCGGGGCCGAGGCCGGCGGCATGCTGGGCGTCTCGGTGTTGGCCGGCTTCGCCCTGGCCGACATTCCCGACCCCTGCCTGAGCGTCATCGTGGTCGCCGCCGGCGATGCCGACGCCGCCGACCGCGTCGCGGCCGGCCTGGCCGCCGCCATCTGGGACGACCGCGACGGCTTCGTCTACGAAGCCGAACCCTTGGCCGCCTCGCTCGACCGCGCCGTCGCCCTGGCGCGCGGGGCCGACCGCCCCGTGCTGCTGCTGGACCACGGCGACAACTGCATGTCCGGCGGCACCTGCGACACCATGGACGTGCTGATGGCTGCCGTCGAGGCGGGCCTGACCGGCATCGTCGCCGGCCTGTACTGCGACCCCGAGGCCGTCGCCGCCATGATCGAAGCCGGGCAGGGCGCCCAGGTGCAACTGCCCGTGGGCAACAAACGCCCCATCCCCGCCATCGGCCGCCCCGCCGCGCCGGTCACGTTGACCGGCACCGTGCGCGCCATCACCGACGGCAGCTACGTCATCACCGGCCCCACCTACACCGGCCAGACCGCCTGCATGGGCCGCAGCGCCGTGCTCGACATCGGCGCCGCGCAACTGGTCATCACCGAACGCACCCACGAACCCTGGGACCTGGGCGTCTTCCAAAGCCTGGGCGTCGACCCGCGCGCAGCCCGCTACATCCTGGTCAAATCGCGCATGTATTGCCGCCCGGTGTTCGTGCCGATCTCCTGCGCGCTGGTCGAATGCGACAGCCCGGGCGTCACCAGCTCGGATTTCTCATTGTTCCCGTACCAACGCCGCAACCGGCCGCGCTATCCGCTGGAGCCGTTCAAGCCGGCGCACGTATCGCCATGAGGGCGGCGCGGGGGCCGCGCTGGCGCCCGCCGGGGCGCCGGCGCATCCGCTCAAACACGGGCCATGCCCAAGAGGGCGCCGACGTAACGTTAACGTTCGGATAATCCCCTTCATGCAGAATCGAAACGCATAAAGACACCGCCCGGTTCCATAGGCGCGCCGCCATGGCGCCGCCGACAGAACGGCCGTCACTGTCACGTGAAGCAGGCCGTCGGCCGCTCACCCCGGGCCATGGAATGCGTCAATGAACAACACGATAATCACGGCGGCAACCCGTCGCAATGGCGGCAGCCCCTGGGCCGGCGTTCGCATGCGGATGGCAGGCGCGCTGATCCTGCTCTGCGCGGCCATGATGGCATTTCCCGGTGTGGCAAAAGCACAGACAGTAAGAAGAGGCTGCACGTCCTCCGGCGGCTTCCAGATTGACTTGATCCCGTCCGTGAATTTCGACCTGGGCGCGATACCGCCGCCGGGCACCGAAATCTATCGAACCCAGACCTACGTCATCAACTATGAATGCACCAACTATGACAGGCTGGGCAGGCCCGTTACCGCAAGCCCGCAACTTCAGGTGCTGAGCGACTACACCGCCCTGAACCAGGCCGTGAATAGGGCGGGATTGGCGCTGGAAATCATCGTCAACGGCGACGAAAACAACCCCTGGAGGCCGAACCGGGAACCGGGCCTTCCTATCTCGGAAAACCATGATGCCGGCCTGCCCTACACCGGGGAGTCGGGGCCGAGAGTCCTTACCTTGATCGCGCGATTGAAGGTGGTGAACAATACCCCTCCGACGGCACGCTACCCGGTTCCCTCGGGAACCATCTTCAAGCTGATCGCCGGGGTTGGGGCCGTACTTTCGCCGGGGCCCTTCATCACCAATAGCCCCACGCGCATGCAATTCGTCCCGCGATGCATCGGTGACGTCAGCGTGGACAGCCTGGTGCAATTCGGCAGAATCATCGCCATGAAAGGCTACATGGGTACCCTGCCACAGCAATACCCCTTCAAAGTCACCACCCGCATCGACCCATCCTGCAATATCGGTTCCCTCCTGACGCCCGCGACCCCGGATAACGAGCGCACGCAATTCCTGATGCTGCTATCGGCCCAGTTCATCCTGCAAGGGCCCGGGCGCATCGACGGCGATGGCACTTCCATCATCCTGCACAATGAGGATGGCGTGGAGAACGGCCTGAGAATGCAGATCCTGGATACCGAAAACGCCAACCAACCGGTGCCGATCCTGCCTGCCCCCGTCCCGCCATTGCGTGACGACGTCGGCAGTTTCGGCCAATTGGCGGGCAGTAATCCCGCCGCCGCCGTCCACACCTACACGGCATCGCTGACGCCGGACGCCGGCAAGGAGTTGAAGCTTGGCAAGTACTCGACGCAGGTGCTGGTCAAAGTGACTTATTACTAGCTTTCCTGTTCAATGGGATGTCGCGCGGGCGGCATTTCGCCGCCCGGCCCTTACCTGTTGGAGTGGCGTATGGCTACGGTGCATCTGCTGTCGGACGAAGAAGCGCGCAAGATCCCCGAGGCGTGGGCGGTATTCGAAGACATCCGCGCCACCCGCAAGTCGGATTTCGTCAACAACTTCTGGCGCGCCCTGGCCAACGACCCGCCCCAGCTCAAGCGCGTCTGGGAACAGCTGAAACAGGTCATGATGGCCGATGGCGAAATCCCGCCCCTGATGCGCGAGATGATCTACATCGCCGTCTCCACCGCCAACGGCTGTACCTACTGCATCCATTCCCACACCGCCGCCGCCCGCGCCAAGGGCATGACCGACGGCCAGCACGCCGAACTGCTCGCCGTCATCGGCATGGCCGCCCAGACCAACGCCCTGGTCACCGCCATGCAGGTGCCGGTCGACGACGCCTTCACGGTGAAGTAGGGCGGCGTCATGGCCACCATCCCGCTGTTCCCGCTGTCCAACGCGCTGTTCCCCGCCGGCGTGCTGCACTTGCGCATCTTCGAAGTGCGCTACCTGGACATGATCCGCCGCTGCATCGCCGACGGCAGCGAGTTCGGCGTGGTCGCGCTGCTGGCTGGCAACGAAGTCCGCTCGCCCGAAGGCCAGGAAACCCTGGCCGGCGTCGGCACCCTGGCCCGCATCGAGGCCTGGGACGCGCCCATGCCCGCCTTGCTGCAAGTGCGCTGCATCGGCACCCGTCGTTTCCGGCTGGTCTCCAGCCAACTGGCAAAATACGGTCTTTGGATGGGCGAAACCGAACCCATCGCCGATGACCCGCCGCTACCCGTGCCGGCGCCGCTGCAACCCTGCGCGGATGCGCTGGGGCGGCAGGTGGCGCAATGGCAGCAGGAAGGCGTGCCGGCTGAACGCATGCCGGTGGCGCCGCCGTACCGCCTGGATGAATGCGCCTGGGTAGCTGACCGCTGGTGCGAGCTGTTGCCGCTGCCGGCCGCTGACAAAGCGCGCCTGCTGGGCCTGACGGACCCACGCGCTCGTCTCGAAGCCGTGCGCATCGCGCTGGAAGGGCCGCGAGCCTAGCCAGCGACAGGCGGCGCTGCGTTGGCGGCGCGGGGCGGGGCGACGCGGACTTGAACTGTTTTTGGACACCATGGATATCAGGATAGACGAAGGCCTGCGCGCCTATATTGACCCCTTGACCGACGACGAACGCGAAGCGCTCGAACGCAGCCTGCTGGCCGAGGGCTGCCGCGACGCGCTGGTGCTGTGGGGCGACCTGCTGATCGACGGCCACAACCGCTACGCGCTGTGCATGAAGCACGGCATTCCCTTCGAAACGCGCCAGAACACCTCGTTCAAATCGATGGACGACGTGCATTTGTGGATGATCGAGAACCACCTGGGCCGGCGCAGCGTGTCGGATTTCCAGCGCGGCGTGCTGGCGCTGCGCAAGAAAGAGATATTGCAATCGCGCAGCGTGCCGCCATGGGAAGACGACGGCAGCACGCCGCCGCCCGAGCCGCCGCCCATCCCGCCCGCGGCTGCGTTGAGCCGTCAGGCGCTGGCGCGCGAGGCGCGCATCAGCAGCAATACGCTGGGGCAGATCGAGAAGATCCAGAAAGCCGCCGCGCCGGAACTGGTGCGGGCGGTGAAGGATGGGGCGATCTCCATCAACGCCGCGGCGGCGGTGGCGACCTTGCCGCCCGAGCGGCAGGCCGCGGCGGTGGCGGGGGGCAGGAAGGAATTGCAGCAGGCGGCGCGGGAAGTGCGCCAGGCCAAGGCGCCGCCGCCGAAAGAGGCGGTGCCGGATATTCCGATCGAGAATATCGCGGATCTGCCGGCGGAGGTGGCGCGGCTACGGGAGTTGCTGGCGCGGTTGACGGATGAAAGGGATCAGTTGAAGAAGAAGGTGATGCATTTGACGGTGGCGTTGGCCGAGGCCAGGAATGCGTCGGCGGGGGCAGGGGATGATTGATGGGGTTGCTGCCTTCCTCCAACTCGTATCGCTGGTTGTAAAGGCCAGCGGTTCTACAGGGTGACATCAAGCGTGCCCAGACAGACGGCCA
>LXNH01000300.1_pt1 | contig 12748 bp, 12 predicted proteins | sample 809111 | NCBI WGS metagenome assembly LXNH01 (sample SAMN04870528, study PRJNA318959) | seawater metagenome | biome: 00002010; material: water; isolation source: marine seawater | place: Greece: Milos, Mediterranean Sea | collected 2013-05-29 | depth 5-7 m
GCTGGGAAACCATTTTCAAAAGGCCGCGCCGCGAATGATTGTCTTTGGCGTGGGTTTTGAAATGCTCCGTCAGATTGGTGATCCGCTCTGTCAAAATGGCGACCTGTACTTCCGGAGATCCCGTGTCGCCGTCGGTTGTTGCATATTCTTTTATCAGCGCTTGCTTGCGCTCTTCACTTATCGACATCCCAACTCCTTTTCGGCGGCTTCACCGCCTGTTAATCCACCTGTTGAGGCGGAAAGTTGAAAACCCTGACCGGATGCACCGCCGCGTCTTTGCGTCTGCAAATAGCCACCGGCATATTTTCGTGCACTGCCACAAACTCCGTAGCGGCTCCGCCATCCGCCATCGCTGCGCGATGCTCGGACAAATCGATCAGAGAAATGGCTTGCCCCTGCCTTATGCGGGATGCCTGTTCCACCGAAACGGCCAGTGCCGGGATGTCGTCCAGCACGGTCATCAGGGGCAACACATGGGCATCCAGAGCCGCCAAATCGGGCACAATATGGCGCAAAGTTTCCAGTTTTTCCAGCCCTATTGCATTTTTTTCGTCAAACGGGCCAACGCGCGTGCGGCGAAGCGCCGTCACATGCGCGAAAGTACCCAAATGACGCGCCAAATCACGCGCAAGTGACCGAATATAAACACCTTTTCCGCACACGACCTGCAAGGTGCAATGCTCGGGCGTGGTGGCGTCCATGACGTTGATAGCGTCAATATGCACCGCGCGCGGGGCAAGGTCGACGGTTTCCCCGGCCCGCGCCAGTGCATAGGCGCGCACGCCGTCTTTGCGAATGGCGGAAAACGCCGGCGGGGTCTGCATAATATCGCCGATAAAATTGGGCAGCGCGGCGACAATATCTTGCGCGCTTGGTCGATGATCGCTGGTCTCGGTAATGTCGCCTTCGCCGTCATCGGTTTGCGTGGCCACGCCCCAGCGCAAGCTCACCTTATAGGTTTTTTGCGCGGCCTGCATGAACTGTACGGTTTTCGTGGCCTCGCCGAAAGCCACCGGCAAAATGCCCGACGCCAGCGGGTCGAGCGTGCCGGCGTGTCCGGCTTTTTTCGCCTCGAACAGACGACGCGTGGCGGCAACGGCCGGTGTCGAGCCAAGGCCGTGCGGTTTGTCCAAATTGACCCAGCCGGAAATCTCACGCCCGCGGATTTTACGTCCCATTAGTTTTTTCCGCTATCGGATCCGCTGCGCCCATGCCCCAAATCGCGTGTCACGTCGCGGCTGTCCAATAATTGATCCATTGCCGCGGCGCGGTCGAAACTTTCATCGGCAATAAACTTTATATTCGGCACATATTTCAAATGCAGATCACCCAGCGCGGCTTTTTTGAGGCGCGGTGCTTCTTCGTTTAATTTGGCAACAATTTCCGACAAATGCGCGCCACCCAAGGGCATAACATAAACGCTTGCTTGGCGAAGGTCGGGGCTGATCCGCACCTCGGTTACGGTGATGCTGGCCTTTTTCAGGATTTTGGCTTCCAAACCATCGCGCACCAAACCATCGCGCGACAAGAACTCGGCAAGGCGCTGGCGGATAACCTCACCCACGCGCAACTGACGCTGGCTGGGCCCGCGCGCACCCGACCCCATGGCTAGCCGTCCAGACTGCGGGCGATTTCCTCGACCTCGTAACACTCGATCACATCGCCCTGTTTCAAGTCAGAATAGTTCTCGAACGCCATGCCACATTCCTGCCCGGCGTTCACGTCCTTCACTTCGTCTTTGAAACGGCGCAGCGAACTCAGCTCACCCTCATGGATGACAATATCGTCGCGAATAAGCCGCACACGGGCACCCCGGCGCACCAGCCCCTCGCGCACTTGGCAACCGGCGACCTTGCCGGTTTTGCTGACCGAAAATACTTCCAGAATTTCGGCCGTACCCAAAGGCGTCTCGCGCAAATCCGGCGACAAAAGGCCCGCCATGGCGGCTTTCAAATCATCGACCAGATCATAGATGACATTGTAATAACGGATCTCGATACCTGCAGCTTCGGCGGCGGTGCGCGCTTGCGCGTTGGCGCGCACATTAAAGCCCAGCACAATGGCGTTGGACGCCGCGGCCAGCGTGATATCGCTTTCGGTGATACCCCCGACGCCGGCCAGCACCGCGCGCGCAGCGACTTCATCCGTGCCGAGTTTTTCAGCCGCCTGCGCGATGGCTTCCACCGAGCCCTGCACGTCGCCCTTGACGACAAGCGCGATTTCGGCGACTTCGCTGGTTTTCAACTGCTTCATCATCTGGTCGAGCGAGGCTGCGCGCGGCCCGCTGGCGCTTGATTTTTCGCGCGCCTTGCGCTCACGATATTCGGCAACCTCGCGCGCGCGCGCTTCTGTTTCAACAACCGAGAACACGTCACCTGCGCCCGGCACACCGCCGGAGCCAAGTACTTCGACCGGTGCCGATGGCCCGGCCGTGTCGATTTGTTCGCCGTGGTCATTGATGAGCGCCCGCACGCGGCCCGACACTTGCCCGACGACAAAAACATCGCCGACGCGCAGCGTGCCGCGCTGAACCAACACGGTAGCTACGGGCCCACGGCCCTTATCGAGCTTGGCCTCAATGACAATGCCCTCGCCGTCGCGCTCGGCATTGGCTTTCAGTTCCATCACCTCCGCCTGCAACGCCACCGCCTCAAGCAAATCTTCCAGACCTGCACCGGTTTGCGCCGAAACCTCGATCATCTGCGTTTCGCCGCCCATATCTTCGGCAATGATTTCGTGCTGCAATAATTCGTTTTTCACGCGCGTCGGGTCAGCTTCGGGCTTGTCCATTTTATTGATCGCCACAATGATGGGCGCTTCGGCGGCCTTGGCGTGGTTGATCGCCTCGACCGTTTGCGGCATGACCCCGTCATCGGCGGCAACCACCAGAATGACAATATCCGTCACCTTCGCACCGCGCGCGCGCATGGCGGTAAATGCCGCATGGCCGGGTGTGTCGATAAATGAAATTACAACCCCGTTTTGCGTGGTCGTCTGATACGCGCCAATATGCTGGGTGATGCCCCCGGCTTCTCCGGCAGCGACCTTTTCTTTGCGCAGAGCATCGAGCAGCGATGTTTTGCCGTGGTCGACATGGCCCATCACCGTGACAACGGGCGGGCGCGCGCTCATATCTTCGTCTTTATCGGCTTCACCGATCAGGCCATCTTCAATGTCGCTTTCCGATACCCGGCGCACGCTGTGGCCGAGGTCTTCGGCGACGATCTGCGCCGTGTCTGCGTCAATGACATCATTAATTTTCGCCATAACGCCCTGTTGCATCAGGATTTTAATAACGTCGACCGCGCGTTCCGCCATGCGGTTGGCAAGCTCTTGAATGGAAATCGTGTCGGGCAGTTGTACCGTGCGCGACACTTTTTCGGTGTTTTCAAATGCGTCCGTCTGCCTTTTCTCGCGTTCGCGGCGCCGCCGCATTGACGCCAGTGAGCGCACGCGCTCTTCATCGTTGAGCGCATCATTAATGGTCAGCTTGCCTGCCCGGCGACGGCGTTCATTGCCGCGCCGTTCGGATGACGGTTTTTTGGCTTCCGGGCGCTGTTTTTCGGGCTCGGGACGGCGTGCATTTTCAGGCCGCGCGGCGGGCTCCGGTGCGCTTGTTTGCTTGGGGGCTTTTTTCTTCTCGCGCGCCAGCGCTTCCGCGCGACTGGCTTCTTCGGCCGCTTTTTGCGCCTCTTCTTCAGCGCGTCGCGCTTCTTCCTCGGCACGACGGCGCGCTTCTATTTCGCTTTGCTTGGCCTCTTCAATGGCGCGTTGCTTGGCTTCGATGACAGCAGCCTGACGACGGTCCTGCTGGCTTTTCGACAGATTGTCCTGCGGCGATGGTGCGGGCGCGGGCTGCGGCGCGGCATCTTCGGCGGGGGCGGCTTCAGCGGCACCTGAATTTATGGTGCGCTTGCGCCGCTTTTCAACCAGAACGGATTTGCTGCGACCATGCGAAAAGCTCTGGCGCACCTGGCCGGATTCGACCGTGCGTTTCAGGCTCAGCGTCTTGCTGCGTCCGGCATTTGCCTCGCCGTCTTCGCCTGTCTTTATGTCGCTCATCGCTTCCTCACTTTTGTCCACCGGACTGTTCACTCGGCGCAGTGCCGATATAGACCTGCCACCGACGGGTCGCTGCGTCAATCTTAGCTGCCCATTGCGCTTCTGTAACTGCGCTGTGTATCACATCTTGGCGCCCCATAGCCAAGCCCAATTCGTCTGCCGAAAAAACCTCCAAAACAGGCACGCCAGCAGCTTGCGCTTTTCGGGCCAGTTTTGCCCGACCGTCTTGCGCGCCATCATGCGCCGAAACCAGCATGGCCGCGCGACCGCCGGAAAGGGCTGCCTCCACTTTGGCAAAGCCTAGCACAATTTTGCCCGCCGCACGCGCCAGACCCAGCATATTGCGCGCACGCGCGCCCAGCAAAGCTGCGACCTGACTCGGCAAATCTTCCGGCACATGCCAGTCGGCACTATTTTGCAACGCCGCGACGCATGTTTGTCGCGCGCTCACCCAAATATGCGCGCCCGGCAGCTTATTGCCGATATCCGGCGTCAGCTCTCCCGCAGGCGACACACAAAACCGCAGCAGATCATGGGCGGGCAGTGTCTTTCCGGTTACGTGACAGGCAAATTCCATACAAGCTTCCCATCACATCGCAGCATCAGTGTCGGGCGCACCTGGCGCGGCGTCGGAGCCCGCGGCCTCGCCAGTTCCCGCGCCCGAACCGTCAGCTGGCGCGGGATCGGTTTGCGCGGCGATGTCTTCACCCATTTCTGCGGCGATTTCTTCGCCGATATCTTCGCCCATTTCTGCGGCGCGCGGCGCCGCTTCCGCCGCCGCTTTTTCGGCAGCAAGCGCGTCCAGCTCTTCTTGCGTGACCCAACCCGCTTTAACCCGAGCCGCCATAATCAAGGCTTCGGCGTCTTCTGGGCTGATGTCAAAGCCGTCCAAAATGCCGTCTTGGCGCACGCGTTTGCGCTCAATTGTTTCAAACCAGCCGGTCAGATCATCGGTCACGCATCCGGCAAAATCTTCCAGGCTCTTAATGTCGTTTTCGCCGAGCCGCACCAGCATGGCCGGCGTTAAATCGGTAATTTCTGCCAGCGCGTCTTCGACGCCCATTTCGCGTCGTTGCTCGGTCAGGGCTGCATTTTGCTGGTCGAGGAAGTCGCGCGCACGATTTTGAATTTCCTGCGCCGTTTCATCGTCAAAGCCTTCAATATAGGTAATTTCATCGAGCGGCACATACGCCACTTCTTCGACCGTGGCAAAACCTTCCGAGGCCAGCAATTGCGCGATCATCTCGTCAACATCAAGCGCTTCCATAAAGGTTTCCGTACGCTCGGCAAATTCGGCCTGACGGCGCTCGCTTTCCTGCGCTTCCGTCATAATGTCGATATCCCAGCCGGTGAGTTGCGAGGCAAGGCGCACATTTTGTCCGCGCCGGCCAATCGCCAGACTCAACTGCTCGTCCGGCACAACGACCTCAATACGCTGAATATCCTCGTCAAGCACCACTTTCGACACTTCGGCAGGTGCCAGCGCATTGACGATAAACGCCGCCGCGTCTTCCGACCACGGGATGATATCCACCTTTTCGCCCTGCAATTCATTGACCACCGCCTGCACGCGGCTGCCGCGCATACCCACGCAAGCCCCAACCGGATCAATCCCCGGATCGCTTGAAATCACGGCAATTTTTGCCCGGCTCCCCGGGTCTCGCGCCACGGCGCGAATTTCGATCACGCCATCATAAATTTCCGGCACTTCTTGGCTGAAAAGTTTCGCCATAAAGGCCGGGTCAGACCGCGACAGAATAATTTGCGGCCCGCGCATTTCGCGGCGCACATTTTGAATATAGGCGCGGATACGATCGCCGGGCCGGAATACCTCGCGCGGGATCAGATTGTCGCGGCGGACGACCGCTTCGCCGCGTCCCAGATCAAGCACCACATTGCCATATTCGACCCGCTTGACCACGCCATTGATAATTTCGCCGACACGGTCTTTAAATTCTTCATATTGCTGCTCGCGCTCGGCTTCGCGCACGCGCTGAACAATCACCTGCTTTGCGGCTTGCGTGGCGATGCGGCCAAACTCGACAGGCGGCAATTCGTCAATAATCTCATCCCCGATTTGGGCGTCCGGGTTCTCACGCTGCGCGATGGCAAGCGAGATTTGCGTATCGTCATTTTCAACAAGCTCCACCACTTCGACCGCCCGCAAAAGTCGTGTTTCGCCGGTTTTCGGGTTGATCTCAACGCGGATGTCGTTCTCGGCACCATAGCGCGCTTTGGCCGCCTTTTGGATGGCGTCTGCCATGGCCGCGAGCACAATCTCAATGTCGATGCCTTTTTCGCGCGCAACTGCATCTGCAATTTGAACCAGTTCCAATTTATTGGCACTAATACCTGTCGCCATTTTCGTCTCCTGCATTATGGCTACCGAATGAACGGCAATAATTTCTTCCGGGCTCTATTTCTTCCGGGTCCTATTTCTTCCGAGTTTTGCCCGCCTTGAGTGATTGGCGCAACGCCGCATCATCGGGCACGAGCCGCGCCTCGGCAATGTCCGCCAATGCAAACCCCAGAACTTGCGGGGTTTCAAAACCTTCCAGCGCAACCTGCAACCGGGCTTCGCCGTCTTCAAAGCCGTCGACCAGACCCCGAAACCGGCGGCGTCCGTCAACGCTGCGCTGCAATTCGAGCTTGGCTTCCAATCCCGCCCAACGCTCAAAATCAAGCGGTCGCGTCAGCGGGCGTCCCATGCCCGGCGAGGATACTTCCAGCGTGTAATTGCCCGAAATCGGATCTTCCACATCCAGCATGGCAGATACGGCATGGCTGATCGCCTCGCAATTTTCAATGGCGATTGTGCCCGCATCATTTTCAGCCATGATCTGCAAGATCATCTGTTCTCCTTCCGACGTCATCCGCGCCCGCACAAGATGAAAGCCGAGATCGGCGATCACCGGTATCAGCAGCGGCAAGAGCGGCCGCGCAGCACCCGGCGCCATCAAATGCGCGTAGGGCGCATTGTCCAGTGCCTCTGCGGGGTCAATTTGCGAATCTGTCACCAGTTCTATCCGTCGCTACACCCGTCAAATCAGGCGTGTTCCCGCTTTTGCCATTAAAAAAAGCGGGGCTCCGAAGAGCGACCCACTTCCAAAAAAGCAGCAGCGATGACGCCAATATAGCGATTTTAACCGCTCAGGCAAGCAAGCATTTAACTCACAGCGCGCCCGGCAATATTGTTTCCCGACGGGTGAATTCGAGATAATGCGGCACGCGGCCCGCCGCCAATGCTTTTTGTTCATAGCGCGTCCAGGGCCAGTTTGACGGGGCATGCAGCCAGTCAGCGCGTTGGCGCGCGCGCCAGGCAAACCCGCCATGTTTTTTGATCTCGGCCAACGTCCAGTTGGCATAATCGGCAATGTCGGTTGCCACCAATAGCCGCGCGCCCGGCATCAGCACGCGGAACAGGCTGTCAAGATTTTCCCGATTGACGAAACGGCGCTTGTGGTGTCGTTTTTTGGGCCACGGGTCAGGATATAAAAGAAACGCTTGGCCCAGCACTCCGGCGGGCATGGCGGCCATGACATCGCGCGCATCGCCGTGATGCACGCACAGATTTGTCAGACCCTCGGCTTCAATTTGTCCCAGCAATTTTGCCACGCCGTTGAGAAACGGTTCGCAGCCAATAAATCCGATTTCGGGAAAAGCCTTTGCTTGGGCGGCCAGATGTTCGCCGCCGCCAAAGCCGATTTCCAGCGCATAAGCGCCAAAGCCCATTTCTGGCGCGCGCGCACCAAACCAGCCTGCAAAATCGGGGGCAGACAATTTCGGTTCAAATTCCGGCAGCATCGCGCCCACGCGGCGCGCTTGTGCGGCGTGGAGGCGATGGCCTTGTCGGCGTCCGTAAATCAAACGCCGTGGCTGCGATGGGTTCGGACCTGTTTTGTCCGTCGGCACAGGCTATAGCGCGTTGCAAATGGCGTCGACGAGATCGGCGCGCTCCCATGAGAACCCGCCATCATCTTCCGGCGTCCGCCCGAAATGACCATAGGCCGCGGTGCGCGCATAGATCGGCCGGTTCAGCCCCAAATGCTCGCGGATCCCGCGTGGGCTGAGATCCATCTCGCTCTGCAAGACCGCCGCGAGACGGTTTTCATCAACTTTGCCCGTGCCGTGTGTGTCGATATAAACCGACAGCGGACGCGCAACGCCTATCGCATAGGAGAGCTGAATGGTGCATCGCTCGGCCAATTCCGCCGCCACCACATTTTTGGCAAGATAGCGCGCCGCATAGGCCGCCGAGCGGTCGACCTTTGTCGGGTCTTTGCCCGAAAACGCGCCCCCGCCATGCGGCGCAGCCCCGCCATATGTGTCGACAATGATTTTGCGCCCCGTCAGCCCGGCGTCGCCATCCGGCCCGCCAATGACAAAGGTTCCGGTCGGGTTGACGAAAAATTGGTCTTCGTCGCACATCCAGCCATCGGGCAGCACATTTTCAACAAACGGACGCACAAGCCCCCGCACATTATCCTGTGTCAGTGCCGCATTATGCTGGGTCGAGACCACGACGGAAGTCGCCTTCACCGGTCGACCGTTTTCATAAGCCAGCGAAATCTGGCTTTTGCTGTCCGGGCCAAAGCCGACAACACCGCCCGAGCGCCGGGCGTCAGCCATATCGGCAAGAATACGATGCGAATAAGCGATCGGGGCAGGCATTAGTTCGGGCGTTTCGCGACAGGCATAGCCGAACATAATGCCCTGATCGCCGGCGCCGTCTTGGTCGACGCCTTGGGCGATATGCGCTGATTGCCCGTGAATACGCACTTGAACCTCGGCATCGCGCCAATGGAAACCATCTTGCTCATAGCCAATATCACGCACCGCTGCGCGGGCAATCTCTTCAATTTCTTCATTGGAGACCAAACCCGCCGGGCGCACTTCCCCGGCCAACACAATCAAATTGGTGGTCGTCAGCGTTTCCACCGCCACGCGGGCTTCCGGCTCGCGGGCAAGAAACGCATCAAGAATTGCGTCCGATATACGGTCGCAAACTTTATCCGGGTGTCCTTCCGACACAGACTCGCTTGTAAAAACATAATTTTCGACGGACATGGCACTCTCTTTTGTTCGCTGAGCGAGGGCTATATAGACCAACACGTTGCGATAGCGTCAAGCAAAAATGACAATCTCAATCTCCAGAAACGCGCGCAATTCCTTCTATCATGGCGAGTACATCGCGGCGCATTTTCCGGTCTCCGATTTGCAAAAAAGCACTGTTGAGTTGAATGCCTTGACCGCTGGATACGAAATCAAGAAATGGTGACAAATGTGCGTCATCGGCCACGGCTTCGTGCAACACCGTCTCATCCTCAGCCGATATGCCGTCGAAAAAATACTGCACCGGCACGTCAAGCGCTTGCGCCAACTCGTAAAGACGGCTGGCAGAAACCCGATTGGTTCCCTTTTCATATTTCTGGATCTGCTGGAATGTAAGCGACAGTCTTTCACCGAGCGCTTCTTGACTGATCCCCAACATCAAACGCCGCATGCGTAGGCGGGCACCAATATAGCTGTCTAATTCGGAATTACTTCTTCGAGGCATTTTTTCTTCATTTTTTATTCTCAAGCCTCGGATTATGTCTCACTGGTCGTTGAGTGGCAATTTATTTCTGCCCCACCCAAAACACACCATACCGACGCCCCCAAACCAAAATATCGCATAAGGCCAATGCCCTAACACGGCAAACCACGTTTTGTGCAGCGGCACGGGCAGGGGTACAGAAACCGCGCCGCGCGTGGATAATTCGATCTCCGCCGCGCTGCGCCCAAGCGCGTCGACCACCGCCGAAATTCCGGTATTCGCCACCCGCACCAAAGGCAAACCCTGCTCAACCGCGCGCAGCCGAGCCAGCGCCAAATGCTGATGCGGCCCCGCACTTTGCCCGAACCAGCCGTCATTCGTCAGATTGACAAGCAGATCAGGGCGCGGGCTAGCCTGGGCGCGATACGGAAAAATCGCCTCATAGCAAATGAGCGGCAATAAATGACGACCATCCGGCAGCGTGATCGGCGTGCGATCCTTGCCGGCGGTATATCCGCCACGCAATTTCGTCAACTGGCGCAAGCCAATAGCTTCCAGCACATGCTGGAGCGGCAAATATTCCCCAAACGGCACGAGATGGGTTTTGTCGCGCCGGGCCATCAAATCACCGCTGCCCGACCACACCATCACGCTGTTGAAATAGTTTGTGCCCTCGCCATTGCTTTGACGACGCACGGCACCTGTGACCAAAACTGTCTGCGGCGGGACACTGGCGCGCAAGCGCTCGGTAAAAGCCGTACCCTCATCGAGGTAAAGCGGCAAAGAGGCTTCGGGCCAAAAAACAAAACGCGCTGCGGGATTTTTCGCCACGGCACGCGTCGTTTGCGCGAACATGGCCTTGATGACATCGGCCTGTTTGTCGGGATCCCATTTTTCTTTCTGATCGATATTTGGCTGGATCAACAAAACCGGCGCGCCCACCGCCGACGCTGCAGGTGCCAGCATGGCGACACGCCCTGCCCCCAGACCCATGACTGCCAAAATAATGCCAAGGCCGGCGACACGCGCCCGCCAAGCCGGAAAAGCCAGCAGCGCGGCAACAATGAGGGCAATAAGCCCCAGCCCGTGAACACCAACCCAAGCAACGGGCTGGGCCGAATATACCCAACTGCCGAACACCATGCTCGGCAAGTTCCACGGAAATCCTGTCAACACATGGCTGCGCGCGACCTCGCCCGCAGACCAGAAAAAAGCCAGCAGCAAAAAACCGGCCAGCGGATACGCTGTCAGGCTGAAATGGCGGCACGTGGCCCCCCACAGCCACACCGCGACGCCGGCGAAAAGCGCCAACCCCGCCGGCAACAGCGTAACGGCAAAGGGCAAGAGCCAAAGAAACTGGTCGGCATCTACCAGAAAGGCATGGCCGAGCCAGTACAGACCGGACAATAATTGCCCAAAGGCAAAAGCCCAGCCAATGACAAACAACCGCCCGCCCTGTTCGTGCGTGCGCCACGCCAAAGTGAAAAACACGGCATAAGAAAAAAAGAACACGAGCGACAAACGCCATGGCGCGTAAGCCAGCGGCACCAGCAGGCCGGCGGCAAAAACAAAGGCAGCCGGATGGCGCGCCCAGCGTTCACGAAAAGCGGTGCTCATGCCGGAGGCGGGGTCATCAGCTTAATGTCGAGGGATTTTATGCGCCGCGGGTCGGCGTCACGAATAACAAATTCGACACCGGGCCCGTCGGGTAATTGATGACTGATAATCTCGCCGCGCTGGGGCACACGCCCGGCAATGGCAAAAACCAAGCCGCCCAGCGTGTCGATATCTTCAAACACGGTTTCATCGACCACCGAATTGCCCAGCACCTGCTCCAGTGTTTCCAGCGCCACGCGCGCCGAGGCGCGCCAAACACCCGGCCCCATCTCCCGCAAGGTCGCGGTGCCGACATCGTCATGCTCGTCTTCAATGTCGCCGACAATTTCCTCGATCAGATCTTCAATGGTCACCAGCCCATCCGTGCCGCCATATTCGTCGATCACCAGAGCCAAATGCGTGCGCGTCGCTTGCATTTTTAGCAGCAGATCAAGCGCGGGCATGGAGGGCGGCACGAATAATACATCGCGCATCATCGGTTCAATATTGTCGGATTTTGCACCTTCGCGGCGCGCGGCGATGACGTCTTTCAAATGCAGCATACCGACCGGGGTGTCGAGCGTTTCGCGGTAAACCGGCAGACGCGAATGGCCGCTATTGACAAAAACCGCCAGCACATCCTCGCCAAAAGTCGCCAAATCTATAGCGCTGATATCAGCGCGCGGCACCATCACATCATCGACGCGCACGTCGCGGAAGCCCAACAAATTACGCAGCATGTGGCGCTCTTCGAGCGAAAACTCAGTGCCTTCTTCCTCCGTCTCGTCCAGCGCATCTTCAATGCTCTCGCGCAAATTCGGCTCCGACACGCCGCGCACCCGCCGCCACAGGCGGATCAAAAATGTTTCTTCGGAATTTGCATGCGTCAAGTCACTCATTGCGCGCCCTTTCTGTCAGCCTTATCGGCATCAGCGTGTGCAGCCGCATAAGGGTCACCAACACCCAATTTTGCAAGCAAGGCCGTTTCCTTGGTCTCCATCTGCATCGCCGCCGCGTCGCTTTGATGGTCGTAGCCCAGCAAATGCAGCAAGCCGTGAACCAGCAAATGCGCGAGATGATCGGCAAAATCCTTGTCGGCGCTTTCTGCTTCGCGCGCCAGCGTGTCGAAAGCCAACACAATATCGCCCAGCGAAAACGGCGTTTCGGGCAACGCATTCGGGGCCATCGGCGCGGCAAAATCCTGCGCCGGAAATGACAATACATTGGTGGCCGCCGCTTTGCCGCGAAAGCGCGTGTTTAAGGCTTCGATTTGCGTGTCGTCGGTCAGCTTTACGCTGACTTCCCCATGCGCGGGAAGCGCCAGCATGTGTGCCAATGCGCCCAGCCGCATCTCGACCATATCGAGATAGGGGTGCCAGCGCGTGTCGTCGCACTGAATATCAGTTTCAAATCCCGCCAGGTCTGCGCGCGCGCCAGCGCCCGGACTGTCGGGCTCCGGATCGTCTTGCCCGGTCGAAAGACCCCCTGAAAGACCTCCCGGCAGACCGACGGCGGACACATTATTCATTATTTTTGCTCATTTTCTTGCTCGCC
>LXNH01000301.1_pt1 | contig 12704 bp, 10 predicted proteins | sample 809111 | NCBI WGS metagenome assembly LXNH01 (sample SAMN04870528, study PRJNA318959) | seawater metagenome | biome: 00002010; material: water; isolation source: marine seawater | place: Greece: Milos, Mediterranean Sea | collected 2013-05-29 | depth 5-7 m
AACTTTTGAAGGTACACGCCATTGCGGCGTAGCGATAGGTGACGACATGGCCACAGCAACCCCGTTTGGGAAGGCGCTTAGGAAACTGCGGATCGAACGAGACGAAACGATGATGGATATGGCGGCGAAGCTCACATGTTCGCCCTCCTTCCTATCGTCGATCGAAACCGGAAGAAAGCCTGTCCCTGCGGGTTTCGTCAATAAGTTGGGAGCTGGGTATGGCCTAAGTGATGAATTTCAGCAGGAACTGCAACGGCACGTGGAAGAGAGCGCGAAGGTGTATCGAATTGCCCCCGAAGCTGGCGACCAGGCTCTGGTTGCCGCCTTCGCCCGGCGATTGGACATGCTTAGCGACAATGACAAGCAGCAGATATTCGACATCCTGAACAAAGACTAGGGAGACAAACTAGGCATGAGTCGAGGGTTTGTGGTTCAACCAAGAAGTCGCGAGGTCATTCGGCGCCTGGCTGAGAGTGTTCGTCAGACATTGAACCTTGAGGCGCGCCAAGTGCCGATAGTGGACGTTTTGGAGAAAGTCTGGCCGAAGCTGTACGCCGATTTCGATTTTCAGGTCTATGAACAGGCCGACATGGAAGCGGAGTTCGGGCCGGGGACTTATGGAGTGACGCTTCAGATGGGCGACACCATCATCTTGCGAGAAGATGTTTATGCAAGGGCCCGCGGAGGAGTGGCGCGGGACCGGTTCACTGTAGCGCACGAGTTGGGGCACTACCTGATGCATCGCGGAGAGGGGCTGGCCATGCTCCAACGGTCGGACGTTGAAGTTCCCTACTATCGCGATAGTGAGTGGCAAGCCAACACGTTTGCGGCGGAATTGTTGGTCGATACCAAGAACTTGCTCTCGCTGGGGTTGGATAACCTGGAGGACATCCGCCACGCATTTGGCGTTTCCTTTAGGACGGCGAATATTCAGCTGACTATGGCAAAAAAAATGGCCATCAAGGAGTTGGAGCTCCGATGATGACCATCATGATTCACGATACGACTGGAAGGCGTTGGCGCGCCCAGAGTCGCGTTCGGCGAGGGGCCGAGAGTGGCCTCCCGACGGCTTGTCTTTCTACTTGGAAACGTAAAGTAGTCTATCACGCGAGTCGGGCTCGCTGTGTAACAGGCATTCGAAAACTGCTCTCCCACCCCTTCTATGAGGAGAGCATGCATGAGCAAATCATGCGCGTTTCCCAAGCCGGTGCACGTACGTCAGTACCTGCGCTTCCGCAAGGGCCGGCTCGAGATCGTCTGCGAGCATTGCCGTTCACGGCCGCACTAACGTAGCACGACTTCACCACCCATAACGAGTGGTACCGCATGCCGTCCCTGCGGCGGCATGCGGGTTGTGCTCGTCTATACACGAACAATGCACTGATCAACTAAATCTGTACGAGGATTCGACTTATGAGTACTGAATCGAAGACTAGCGGCTCGTCCGGTGGCGGCCCGGGCGTGCTTGGGATGCTGGAAAAGCCGTGGTTACTAGCTTGGACGCTCCGGGTTCTCATCGTCACGCTTTTCATCGATCTGGCCTTGGCAATGACTAGCCAGAAAAGCCTCTATCTCAAAGGACTGACAACGGCTCTGCTTGCGGACCCGGGCGCCCTCTTGCTCGCGCTCTGCGCGTTCGGTGGGTATGTCTGCCTGCTCGCGCCGGCCACGTTTCAGGTTTTCAAATCCGTTGTCTGGGTGCATCTGCCGTCCACGATTCCTTACAGGGCTCCGGACCACTCGTCTGGGTATATCAGAGCGCATGCAGTTCGCAAGCGTGCCATGATGACGGAAAATCAATTTTGGCTATCGCAATACGCTATACATGAGGAAGAGAACTCGGAGAGTCGTGAGGCAGCCCACACGTTGGCATTGTTGCTGTGGACTGCTTTCACACTTGCCACGGCTGAAGTGCTGATTGATGTCTTTTCCTACAGAGACGGTGTACTAATTGTTCCTGCACTTCTTCGAATGCAGGAAGATGCCGTCTTGAGGGCGTTCCTCGGTGGGGCGATCGGCGCCGCTGTCGTCTGGGCGATCGTGGCATGCCTTGATCGCTCTATTCATGACGTTGCAATGTACTGCCCCCCGTATGCCGAAGAGGTCTATCAGAGGGAACAAGAGGCAGCGAAAAAGCAGCGGGAGTTCGACGAGCGCATGCTGCTCGAGCGGATGGCCGCTAACGCTCGCCGGCAATAGCCATCTCCAACAGGAGCGGCGCAACGCCGGGACAAGTGTTGTACACATAAGGCTGGATAAACAAAGGTTATCCAACCTTATTCCTAATTTGCATAATATATCGTACGTATCATGTATGAAAAATTACGCCGAAGCGCCCTCTTCGCCGTCTTTTCACGCCGGAGAAATTGGTAGAGTCCCGCTCGCGCTGTCACACGCCGCCGAGGACCTCGTGGGCATGCGTCAAGTTTTAGGGGACAGCGCGAGGTCGCTGCAGGCCCTTGTGCGTGAGGGCAGTTCGGTGAACACCGCAAATTCCTATCGCGCAGCCCTGCAATATTGGAGCGCCTGGCACAAGTTGCGGTACGCATGTGACCTCAATTTCCCAACACCCGTGTCGACGGTACTGCAGTTCATCGCCGACCACGCCGAACACCAGACCGAGCGCGGAACTCTCGCTCACGATCTGCCGCCAGAGATCGACCAGGCGCTAGTGCGGGCCAAGGTTAAACGCTTACCCGGGCCGTTCACGCCGGCAACAGTGCGCCATCGGTTAGCCGTGCTGTCGGCGGCACACGAGAGCCGCGCCCTACACAACCCATGCCGAAGCCACCAGGTTCAGGCGGTGATGGCTCGCGTACGCGTTGCATACGCGCGGCGCGGTGCACGTCCGGCACGTAAGGACGCCCTCACCCGCGATCCATTCGAGCAATTGCTCGCCACCTGCGACGATTCGCTTATTGGGTTGCGCGACCGCGCCCTCCTCTTGTTTGGCTGGGCCAGTGGCGGGCGACGACGTTCCGAGATTGTGTACGCCACGATGGAAAACACGCACCGCACCGAGGACGGGTTCCTGTTTCATCTCACCAGCTCAAAAACGAATCAAACCGGCCAAGACCGCGCTGATACGCACAAACCATTGGTGGGACGGGCCGCTCAAGCCCTTGAGGCTTGGCTTGCTGCAGCACAGATTCATGAAGGTGCCCTCTTTCGACGTGTTCGCCGGGGCGGAGTTGTTTGCGAGGCGCTGTCAGCAGAGGCCATACGCAGAATAGTCCGCGCGCGTGCTGCCCAAGCCGGTCTGTCTGGCCAGTACAGCGCGCACAGCCTGAGATCGGGCTTCGTGACCGAGGCGGGGCGCCAAGGAATTCCCCTGCCCGAAGTCATGGCGCTGACCGGGCACGCGAGTGTGGCCGCGGCGATGGTTTATCACCACGCAGGCGGCATCGGGCGGAGTCGCGCCGGCCGCCTTTTGGACTGGCCACCCGATGTACCGGAATCCGGGTTAACCAATTCCTAGTGCGGCGTAGTTCGATGCAGGTGGGGCGTTGACCAAGCGGCAAGTTTCAGCAGGGGCTGCTAAGTGGAAGGCGAATGAAGCAGTCTCACGTGTGAGGATTGATCAGGGTTTAGCCCGCATGTTTTTTATGATCGTTTGTAGTTGGCTGTGTTTCCCGGCACGCTCGAGGGCCTCGTCTCTAATCATGTTTTTGACCTGCGCGCGGTCAGGTTGGTCATGTAGGTAGAGCTGGATCTGTGCTGGCGTCGGCATCACGGCAACAACCATTTGAGGGATTAGCAATCCCTTCACAGGGCTGAACGCGACGGATGGGTTAAGGGCTTCGTCTGCGTACACTTGGGCGGCGATACGGGACTCTTCGAATAGCCAATCCAAATAGCAGAGAAAAATATGGCTGGCAACCCACTCGCGCACGGTCATCGGCAACGCCGCAACCACGCACGGTAGTGATCTAAACAAGCGCATTTCGATCTCGCCTTGGCCAGCGTATGGAAAGGCGACGTTGCTACCATGGGCGTGAGGACGGGGCCTAATGGCACCTTCCGGGACGACGGTTAGGCGAAAGAAAAAGTAGGCGTACAAGGCAATCTGGAACGGACCTGATAATGGTTGCACTGGTGCAAACTGCGGTACGTGCCATGGCCGTGTAAGCGACTTGACATGGTTCCTTATGGTATTCGGCATTCCCATGAACAGGCGTCGTTCTACGCGCTGCTGAAAGCGCCGCAGTAGCCCCACGGTATCAATGCGTACTGCTGAGGTCGGCCTGTCACTTGGCGGCCAATGTTCTGCCTGTCCCGAGGCATGCAGCTCGTAGGACGAAGTGGCCGCGGCCGATGCCATGCAAACAGCTGTCTGGGCTGCTTGCGCAGTCAGGGTGGGCACGTCGTGCCGGCGATAGATTGCCACGGGGGGCCGCAAGCTTTTGGTTGCTCTGTCGTGAAGCGCGCGCAAGAGTTGCCGAGGAACGACTTCCTCACTAGATAACAGCTGTGCTCGGCCTTGAACCAGGTCATGCCGGCAACGGCCACACCGGTAGGCTGCCAGGAAAAACTGCGTTGACCAATTTGGCGACCACGTTGCCCCGCAGTCCGGGCACGCATTGCTGAGCGGAATGTGGTGAAAGGGGCAATGAGACAGGCCAATCCACTGATACACACTGCTATGAAATGCCGACTTAGCGCATTCCTGGCAATACCGGAGCATGTCTAAGTAGGGCTCGGGAGCGTGCGTTGGTAATAGCGCTGTCAGCAGTTGGCGTTTGCGCAAGCCCAGGAGTCGCCTAAGGGGGGTTACGCGTTGCGCCCAGCGGTCGATCTGCTCGGTCGGCGCGGGGCGATAGGCCAGGGAGTGACGAGTGGACTTCGCCCAGCCACAGAACTTTTGAAATTCGTCCGTGGTTGGGCGTTCCAGGCGCGCGAAGCGCGCGGTCATGCTCCACAATGACTCGAACGGGCGCGCCATTTCGGGCAACCACACCGTTTGGAGACCAGGCATCGGTCTGTCCTTTGCGCGCGTATCAGGCGATCAAGTTGTTGATAGAGCGCATTGCGCCCGCATATCTCGTCTTCACAACGGCGCTTCTAAGCTCATCTTTCGTAAAGGCGAGGCGTGCCCGGCCATCGTTCTCCTGATTCGACTTAAGCAAGTTGTCCACGGCACGAGCCACGTATTCCATCGGTACCTCCAGTTCTTCACGCAGCCGGCTAGGTGCTAAGAACATGTACATGTCCCACAGCGTTGCGGCGTACTCACTCAATCTCAGGCCACGTGCATAGCCTTTGGGAAAAAAATGACAGGTAAAGGAGATGCAGCTTCCTAGCGGCCACTCGCTATGGGTGTCGTATTGGTCCAGTATCAAAGCCAATTCGGCATGCGACCGCACACCATGGAATCGCGCAGAATCCTTTGCAAACCTTGCTGCATAGTGAAAGCTCTTTCCGAGCGCGAAAACCTCGTGCTTATAGCTCTGATCATGTGTTCCAACCCCGATCAGGGTGAACTGAACGCCGACGTCGTCCAACAAGTTCTGTATGTTGCACAGGGCCGCGTACTCATGATCATGCAAATCCTGCGCTTCGTCGACTAGTAGGACGACATGCCGCTTTCCGGCCTGTATGGCCCGCGCAGCCATGAAATTGGCGATACGCCATTCCATATCGATAGAGGAGCGGCTCGAGGAGCATTTTAGTTTCAACGCGTTTGAAAGAACGCGTAATGCGCCCAACTGCGACGGATGTTGGGTTCGTTGATGGATCCATGTAAATACAGCAATGCGATTGTCGTACGCGTCGCAGAGGAGTTGCCCGATCCAAAACTTGACCGCTCGGGTCTTGCCGACGCGCGACGTCCCATAGATGTAGGCGCCCGTAATTTGCAGTTCGATCCAAGCCCTGATCGTCTCAAAGAACTCAAGGATCGACGGCGTGTAGACGGCGTAGCTACGTGAGAAGATCGGATGCTCTTCAAAGGCTTCAGCCATAGGAACCTCCCTCATACTCAGGCCTTCGTCGGGTGCTACTGGTCAGGCTGACCCACTATTGCTTTGCGGGGTCGAAAGGCACTCAGGTCAACATGAAGGCGCGGGGCTTGATTGGGACTCCCAATCGGCGCGGCAGCTGTTGGGATGGGCCGCCTATCGTTCTGTTGCTGCCCTCCTTCATCAGGCGCAATTGTGACGGAATCGAAGTCGCAGAACTCGGCCAACGCGTCGGTGTGCTCTTGGAGATACTTGTAAAAGATCAAGTGATCGGTGCTGGCCCTACCGTTCTTGATAGATCGCCGCTCCAGGATTCTGTAGGCTTGCCTGATCGGATCGGCGCCATATTGCGCACCCTCTCCTTTACGGGAGCGATGTAAACGTGCCGCGGCCTGCCGCATGCGCAGTGAGTGAGGGAACCGGTGCCACGGTGAAAGCGCGAACAAGGGGCCAATTTCCTCGCCATTGGGCCCATAGGCGATGACACGTCTACCCTCACTCGGGTCATACTCGATGGATAAGGTTTGACCTACCAGATGGTGAGCGTGACGCAACGCATCACTCGTGTAGCTGGCATTGGCGAAATTGATATGTGCCAGGCCGCCCTGGCGTCCGCGGACTTTGACGGTGGTCCGACACAGCATGAGCCGCTCCACCAACGCCGGGTCGGCCTGTTGCAGGACAGGGCGATCGATTGTGTGTTCGACATGCCAGCGCAGTGTGGTTAACGGAGAACGCCCGTGTAGGGAGCTATGCGCCGTTCCGTTGTACTCAGCGATGACAGCGTCAAGAATTGTTTCTAGATCGAAAATATCCAAATAGAATCGACACGCCGCTAGTCCCGGGTTCGCGCGTCGAGGGTCTGACGGATTCGAGCCGGTGGTGTTGGGCAATCGATGAAAGCCCTTCTCTTCCAGCGTCCCGAAAAGCCGCTCAATGATTGGGCGATCATTGGGATTGTGTCTTTTGGCGGTGAAGGGCTGCACTCGCATCATCTGCTGCAGCTTGTCGGTGACTCTGGAACTGTGATTGACCTTGGCGTCATCAACCCAAAACTCTTCCCAACACACACCTACAAGGCGAGTGTCCACACTCGATGGAAATCCGGCTGTGGCGCTGTATTGCAAATCCAAACGGGGATTTTTCTTGGGAGACCATGGCTGCAGGGCATGTTTTATGGCTTGCAGCACATCATCCGCGTCGCACTCGGCATTCATGCTAAGCGAGTACCCCAACACGGCTCGTGACATGACTTCAACAATCAGAATGACCCAGAGCCGATCCGTGATGATGGGTACGAACTCACCGCGACCGGTGGGCACAAGAATGCAAAAAATCGCGTCCAAATGGTGCGCATCGCATTCCACCCGTTGATAAATGCGATCTACCGGACGCTGTCGTCCATCACCAGTTGTTGTCGTTCGCATGCCGCTAGCGCCTCCGGATGCGTACGCCGCCCGAGCAGGATGCTGCCGATAAACCTCCTTGGCGTGCTTGGATAGCGTCACGTACAAAGGGTCTTGTGTGCAAAACGGATAGTCGAGGACGGGATTCAGTCCCGCTGTCCTGCACTCTTCCAATATCATTGAACGGAGACCATTCAGGGTCGGGCGTGGCTCCCCGGTCTCGTATCGCTTGCGGCGCTTCAGCAGATAGTCCTCGATCTTCTGCTCAAGGTGGGGTATGCGCGCGAGTAGATTGCGAAACGCGCCTTTTGTTTTGGATTGCGGGTTGTAGGGAGCCCTTCTATGTTTACGCGACGAGCAGAAAATGTGCAGCCCGGGGATCAGGCCGCGGAGACCGTGGATCCTTCCGTCAGCGTGCGTGGACAGGCAGCGATCAAGGTATCGATAGAGTTCACCCGAGCTAATGCCGGTGGTGACCGCAATGCTGCGTAACGAGGCGCCGCTTAGATACTGCTCAATAGCCTGTCGGCGAGCCAGATATTTGACTTGGTCGCCGGCATCCAGGGATTCGATGTCGACTGCGGGCCAGCTAGTCACCCGCTGCATGCCTACGGGCAAAGCAGCTAAGGCACTAGTGGGTCCCTGGCTCAGCTTTCGCGGCCTTGAACAAGTTTCGCTGACACTTGATACTGACGCTGCGGCATAGTCCATATCCGCTCCATAATTCGCGGCTCTATCAATGGGCCAATCGGCCGAATTCAGCATATCACTGGGAGGGCTAATATGCCGGTTATTTTTTATTTGACGGACTCATACTGACAAGGCTAAAAAAAAGCCAGATTCTCGGCTTGTGAGCCACGCCTATGTGTCAGCGTCGCACTTGCGCTTGTCTCTTTGGCTCTTGATGCCAAAGCAAGCGGCGGCATCTTACCTACCAATCATATTGCGCAGAATGGTTTGCATCGCTGTTTCATACCGGTATAGGAACGCCGTCCATAGCAGGCAAGTCATTTAGAGTCTGCTGGTCGCGCTGAAAAGTAAGCGCCCCTCAAACCCATATTGAACGCAGCACTTTTCCCCGATAGTGTGCACAAATTTTAGTGGACACTATCGAAGACAGTACCAACGCCGGTTCCTAGGTGCCGGACTTATCCGAAGGCGCTGAAGGCACAGATCGTGGCCCCGTGCAGCCAGCCCGGAACATCCATTGCTGGCGTTGCGCTGTCGCACGGTGTGAACGCAGACATCGTGCATAAAAGGATCCGCCAGGCCGAACGACAGCCCCCTGTAGCGCCGGCGTTCGTGCCGGTCGCATTGCCAGCGGTGCCCTCGGCAGGCGGTCACATCGAGATCCGCTTGTCGCGTAGTCCTGCGCAGGCGGCGGTGCAATGGCACGTTGGCGAAGCATGGCGCATGCATGACGTGGCTACCTGAGCGGCTGCCGTGATTCATGTCGATGTGATCTGGCTGGCCACCGAGTCGCTGGACATTCGCTCCGGCACCGAGATTGTGCGCAGTCCGACGTGGTGGGGGTTTCGGCGTGGCGCGTCAGCACCATGCCTATTGCTTCGCAAACCGCCTCGTCAACCGCATGAAGGTGCTGGTGCATGACGGGATCAGTGTGCGGCGGGACGCGCGCCTGTTTGACCGAGGCGAATTCGTGTGATGCGCTGCGGCGATCAAGCGGCTCGGGAGCGAGTTACCCGCGCCAAGGAAATCGATAGCCCAATCTCGATTGGCCAGCCCCACAGGCGCCCCTTGTTTCTGAGGTTCCTAGAACGGCACATCATCCTCGGGCGTGGTGAACTCCGGCGATGCAGGCGGCGTCAGGTGCTCCAACAACAGCCGCAGCTTGCCCAGTAGCTCGTCGAAGGTAACGATTTCCACGTTCTTGCAAGCGTTGCGAAACACCTCAAGGCTCTGTCGTTGCATCTCGTTTGTAGGCAACACTCCACTGATGACCACGCACTTGATGGCCTCTGGACGCGAGTTCTGGAGCTCTGGGCGATTCCGATGAACTAGCCAGTTTTCGTGAAGTTTGCTCTGTTGGTAGAGCACTTGCGACACCGCACCACTCAATTCTTCGTCCGGTGCGAACACCTCCCTATTCCGGTAGGCCTTTTCGCGTAGCAGTGGACTTCCCGGTCTCTTGATTTCCACGATGGCCATCGCGAAACCCTTTTCAGCGAGCAGGAAGTCGCCAATTTGAGCGCCGGCGCCGTCTAAGCCGCCAACTTGGGCGTGAAACTGGGTATGAAGGAGCCTGACTGGACGCGCGAAAACCATTGTGAGAATGAAGATGTTGCGTTCGAAGAATTTCTGCCACACGATTTCCGGCAAGCTCTTTTGCAGCATGTCCTCGTACTTCTCAATCATTTGCGCAAGAGTGACCCGTTCAATTTCGGCATGCAGCTCCAAGAGGTCCTCAGGGGCTTCTGTCGCTAGCGTTTCAACATTTGAGCGTACGGCCTCTACCGTGGCCTTTCGCGCTGAGCGTTCGGAGGCCTTGCTCCGCATTCCGCGGTCCAGGCGCACCTCCACAAGCTCGCCGCTTTTCGTGACCTGGAGTATCGGTGGAAACCGTTCGGGATCGAGTGACGCCAGTAGCGCGTTGCGAATGTGAGTTGACTTGGACTGCCTAAAAAAATCGCGCATCTTGCGTGCTGTACGGTTGAAGGCCCGACGAACTTGATCAATGTCCTTTTCGGGAATCCGCACCGTGTTGCCATCAATTCGAGCTTCGCCGTTGCGCGCCACCACAAGGGTGTTGAGATTTGGGAAGTGTGAGAGGCCTAGCCAGATTTCATCCAGTTCCTTAATAAATCCCAATCCATAGGTACAGGAGTTGGAGATACGCCAGGGTAGCGCCAGCTCGATATCTGAAACCAGTGCGTCAGGATTGTCGGGCAGCGTGTTATCTATGCGCCGTTCGTAAACGACGGTAGTGAATCGGCCGTGTCGAGCAGACAGGTATCGCTGCGCATGAGGATTGGTAAATACGGGATAGGTGTCGATACGGTCTGAGAACACTCGGGCTAGCCAATGCCACTTGTTTTCCGGCTGGCTCTGCCAGCGCCGATTTTGCATGTCCTTCTCCACGAAGGTCTGCATAAAGAGGTCCCTGTATTCCAGACCATCCGCTACACCAGATTGGATTCGGAACGCTGGCTCCATGACCTGACGATCCGTATACGACCCCGTCTGTTCCTGATGATTCCCATCTGCCATCGGTCTCCCTCCTGAGACTTGGGGGCTCAGCCCTTAAGAAAAACACAGGGTGATTATCGCGGATAGGCGCGAGATTCGAATCGCAGCAAGGCATAGGTCCATGTCTTGCCAGTGCCTCTGCAAGTGGCCTAGTGCAAGTTCAGACGTCTACGCGTCTCGTCGCTCATGAACATCTCGTCGATATGGCGGTACTCGCGTGCCCGAGTCTCAATCGCCGTGACCTTGTGATATCGGATAGAACCGTGAACAACCATAATCTTGGTCGGGCCCATGAGCGAGTTGTCCATCTCGACTGGGACCTCAACAGGGGCGGGCTCGTCGGCAAACCTGTCCTCATCGGGCGCCGCTGGCAGAACGTATGCGAGTCGGCTGGCCTCTGGAAAAAAGACGACGTTGGTACCCACCTCGCCAGTTTGCACGGATGGGAACACCAGGCCGTCGACCTGCTTGCCGAAGCGCAGCCGTAGGTACTCGAACACTACCTGGGTCGACAGATAGCTCAGATCATCATCGCGAGCCTTTGGCCTCGACATCTTTTTAACCAGGGAGCCCAGGAAAACTTTGCGGTGCAGTGCCTCACGAAACCCAATCTCCAGGACCGACAGGTTGGGAGGATCAACCCGGTCTAGTACCGTCAGGTCAAGAAGCTGTAATTCAGCGACCGGCGTCATTGCAACGCTCACCACATGGTCGCCGGTAATGGAGCGGATTTCGCTGAGGCAGGTTTCTCTTTCGAGCGCACAGTACAGGGCAGAAATGCCATTCGGTGTCATCCTTTGACTGCTTGTCCGGAGCCTCGGCGTGGGTCCAAACTGCCCAGCTAGGTCATTGATTATCTCCTGCGCTTCGCTGAAATTCTTGGCAACACGCGCACGGTACATCAAGTCGCCATTGGTCATGGTCCGGATAACTTGAGGCTTAACCGCGTCATCTTCGATGACCAACGGAGAAAAGACGGAATCAAGAAATTGGCGAGCTTTCGCATTAAAAAAACGGTGCGTGTACTGTACGCCAGCGACAAACTCATCCCACTTTTTTTCATAGGCGTTCGTCTCCAGCGTTCCGTCATCGCTAAAGAAATGGGTTTCATGTCCCTCACCATCAACCTTGAATTCTTCAGGAACACTACTGATCAACGCATCGAAGTACTTCTCGTCCCCAAGGTCCAACCATTCGCTCAAAACGACACCAACGTCAGCCACGGCGATATGATCGGACCCACACTCATAGAGCATGCCAAGCTCGAATTCCGTAAGGTCGTCCTTCTGGGCAATGTTCTCCCTCAACCGGTCATAGATGTACTCGAACAGCGTCTGGGGTTCGATGGTCCTGGCATGGGACCGGCAGTACGTGCATTCACTTTCCTGTCCATGCGTATCAAACAGCTTCTTGAGCGGCGCTGGCGTAACGCATTCGATGCAAATCATTTCTTCTTCCTGAAAGCTATTCTTCTCATATGGATGGCTAACGCCATCACCCTTGGCAAACTTGGCAGCGCACGTATCCAAAAAAAGAGAAAGTTGAACCTGATTTGACTTTGTTATCAAGGTATTCTCGAACAAGGATAATTTGAAAAACTAATTCAGAGGGCTGACCCACTCATGCATGTCGATGACTCTCTTGTCGCAACCCTGCAAACGCTGTGGGACATGCCGCCACCCGGCCCACAGAATCTGTGGAGCAGCTGCGAATTTGTCTCACTGAAGAAGTGGCTGGAAAAGAACTATCGCAACGGGAAATCCACCCTGGGGCTGGAGGTAGCCATCGGCAATGCCTTGAGGTCGTTGGGTCTGCCGTGCAGTACATCCCATCTGTCTAACCAGCCCAGGCCGGACCTGGGTCAGGTGGCAGCCGCTCTGATTCACGAGTTCCAACGAACCACGATTCGGCGGCGATACCTTTGCCCATTGGATATGGCCGGTGACCTTCCGACCTTTCAGTTTGGTAATGCAAAGATGGGACGATTCACCGCAGCCGAGCTCGAGGTATTTTTCAATGCGTCCCGGCTGGAGCGCTACCATCCGAGTATTCGGCTGGACTCTTCGCGCCTGTCCCAATTCCATTGGCTGATCGTAGAGGAAGATGTCTTAGTGCGGAGTGAATCGGGCCTTCG
>LXNH01000302.1_pt1 | contig 12656 bp, 10 predicted proteins | sample 809111 | NCBI WGS metagenome assembly LXNH01 (sample SAMN04870528, study PRJNA318959) | seawater metagenome | biome: 00002010; material: water; isolation source: marine seawater | place: Greece: Milos, Mediterranean Sea | collected 2013-05-29 | depth 5-7 m
GCCGCAAGTTCGACTGACGCACATGCTGGCCGGGCGGCCGCCACCGGCTGTCGCGGCGAGGGCGCCTGCGCCCTGCCGCGCGGCGCAACGGCCGCGGGCGCGATGGTAAGCTGCAAGCTCTTCGCGCCGCGCCCCGCGGGGCCGCGCTTGACCCCCCTCACGCCCGCCATGACCGACAAGCCCGATTCCCACCTGTTCGAAGAACGCGTCTCCAGCGAGGCCGCCTACGACCGCCGTTTCCTCAAGGTCCGCAACGACACCGTGCGACTGCCCAACGGCAACACTTCCACGCGCGAATACGTGGTGCATCCGGGCGCGGTGGTGGTGATCCCGCTGCTCGACGATGGCCGCGTGCTGCTCGAACGCCAGTACCGCTATCCGATCGGCCGCGTCATGACGGAATTCCCGGCCGGCAAGCTCGATCCGGGCGAAGATCCGCTGGCCTGCGGCAAGCGCGAACTGCTGGAAGAAACCGGCTATACCGCCACGCAGTGGGCCCGCGCCGGCGCCTTGCACCTGGCCATCGCCTATTCCACCGAGATCATCCACATCTATTTCGCGCGCGGCCTGCGTGCCGGCCCCCGGCAACTGGACCAGGATGAGTTCCTCGACGTTTTCAGCGCGCGGCCGGAAGACCTGTACGCGGCCTGCGCCAAGGGCGAGGTCACTGACGCCAAGACCCTGACCTGCACGCTGTGGCTGCAGAACGTGCTGTCCGGCGCCTGGCCGCTCGACTGGCAGGATCATTGCGCTTGATGGCCCCCGCCGCATCGCGCCGGCGCCTGGCAACCGATATGCCCTGGCGCCGTGCCAAACCCGATTGATTCCGCCAGCCATGCCCGCTTTTCCTGTCCTGGTGCAACCCGCCGGCCTGCGCTTCGAGGCCGACGCCGACACGACGCTTCTGGCGGCCGCGCAAGCCGCCGGCATCAAGCTGCCCAGTTCCTGCCGCAATGGCACCTGCCGCGCCTGCATGTGCCTGCTGCTGGCAGGCCAGGTCGCTTACCGCATCGAATGGCCCGGCCTGTCGCGCGACGAGAAGGACGAGGGCTGGATCCTGCCCTGTGTGGCTCAGGCCCGGTCGGCGCTGGCGCTCCAGTCGTTGCAGGCCGCGCCGATCGAACCCGCGCCGCCGGCGCCAGCGCGGCCGCTGACCGGGGCGCGGCGCTGACCGGCGCGCGGGCTATTTCCGTGGGGGCGCGATGACGTCGCAGGGGGCGGCGCCGGCTGGCGCCTGGGCCTGGTCGCCCAGCAGCGCGCGCGCGCCGCAGACCGAGCCGAACATGCGTTTGCTGTCGTGGCCGACGCCAGTCACTTCGAAGCCGGCGCGGTGCAGCGGCACCGGCCGGTTGCCGCGCGCGGCGACGATGCGCTCGTATTGCAGGTATGCGGTGCCGCGCGCCAGCCGCGTCGCTCCCTGGGCCTCGGCGCCGCAGGTCTTGTCGAGCAGGCGGTGCTCGGGGTTGTTGTCGGCCCCGCCAAGCAGGTAGGTCACGTCGCGCGTCGCGTAGCGGATGAACAGGCGCGTATCGTCGGTTTCCTGGGCGTACGCGGGCAGCTTGTCGGTGCCGTATTTGTACTGGTTGTAGGTCGGGCAGATACCGCGTTCATAGGGTGCATAGCCCTTGCCGTCGGGACGCGGCCGCTCCCGGGTCAGGTACAGATACGACGAGGGATTGGCCACCACATAGCGCACGGCGATGCCATCGCGCCGCAGCGGCCCGTCGAGCGCGTTCAGCACGGCATAGCGCTGCACCAACTGGCCGCCGCCGGAATGGCCGGCCAGCACGATGCCGGCCAGGAACGGCAGGCGCTTGCGGTCATCCAGGGTGCGCAACAGGTCGTCGATCACCTGGAACGAACTGACCGGGGCGGGACGGCCGCTGGCCTGCACGCTGTCCTCGCCGTCCTCCCAGCTGGCTTTGCGCCAGGCGGCCATGCCGGCAAAACCCGAGTCGATCACGCCGACAAAGCGCGGCGCCAGGATCAGCGTGTCATCGGCGCGCGCCGGATTGGCGGCCAGCACCGTGGCAACGGTTTCGTAATAGGCGTCGGCATTGCGCCGAACGCCGTGGAACACGATCACGATTTGCTTGATATCGCGCAGGTCGCCGCGCGCCAGGTTCCGGTTAGCATAGACCGGTATCTTGTAGCGGTGGCCGGGCCTGCCCAGTTCGAGCGTCTGCCAGGGCGGCACCACCGCCCGCTTGGGCGCGGGCAGGGGTTCGTCGTAATCGTAGGGGTCGGGGAGCGGCGTCTGCGCATGCCCCGTCAGGGGCAACAGGGCCGCCAGCGCCGCCGCGCCCAGGATCCGGCGCGCGCGCGACGGGCGCGGTGCCGGATGCGGCGGTACGGCAGGCGCAAGGCGCATGGCGCGGGCGGGCGTCAGCAGCCCTCGTGGCCCAGCAATTGCTTGAGCGCGGGCAGGTCGAGGATGCGCACCTCGCGCTGGTTGATGCGGATCAGGCCGTCGCGCGCGAAGCGCGAGAACAGCCGGCTGACCGTCTCCAGCGTCAGGCCCAGGAAGTTGCCGATTTCCTCGCGGCTCATGCGCAGCACGAACTCGGTGGACGAATAGCCCAGCGAGGCATAGCGTTGCGACAGGTTCAGCAGGAACGCGGCCAGGCGCTGTTCGGACCGCATCGAGCCGAGCGAGGCCAGCATCTGGTGCGAACGCGTGATCTCGCGGCTCATCAGGCGGCGGAACTGCTGCTGCAGCGAGGGCAGGTGGGCGGCCACGCGGTCGACTTCGTTCAGGCGGATCACGCACACCTCGGAGTCTTCCAGCGCCACGGCGGCCGAGACGTGCTTGCCATCGAGCATGCCGTCCATGCCGACGATTTCGCCGGGCAGGTGGAAACCGGTGATCTGGATCTGGCCGGTGGCATCCTCAAGCTGCGTCTTGAGGCTGCCGAAACGCACGCCGTAGACGGCATCCAGGGGGTGGTCGAGCGAATACAGCGTCTTGCCTTTTTCGAGGCGTACACGCTCTTTCACCAACTCGTCCAGCTTCTCGACTTCGGCGGCTGCCATCCCGACGGGGACGCACACGTGGCCCAGCATGCATGTGGAACAGTGGGCGGCATCAGGGGCAACGGGAACCCGTTTTTGCATACGATGACCTTTTCAGTGCCCGGGCCTGGCCGGGTGGCCGGGGTGGGCTTAAAGCGTGAAGACAGGTACCCATTGTAGTCCGTTGTTACTACGGGTGTCTTACGAGGGGGGTTGCAGGGATATCTTGCGCCGCCGAAGGGGCGCGGCGGGCCCGGCGGTACGCGATCCAGTCGTCGCCGTTGACGTCGGGCGCGGCGCCGCGCCAGGCCGGATCGATGGGGTAATACTGGCAGGCCAGCGGGGCCGCGCCGGCTGGCGGCAGCGGCCTGGCCAGTACCGGCCGGCGCACGAAACAACCGGGCCGGCCCGGCACGTATTCCTCGATTTCGTCCATCAGGCCGAGCAGGGCCGGCGTCACCGCGTAGATGTCGCCCAACACCCGGCGGCCGTCCCGCACCGGGAGCAGGCCGGGCCAGTCGCCGAAATCGACCAGGGCGCCGGGCACGGTGGCGGCGCCGACGTGGCGTGGCGGCGGCAGGCCGCGGCGGCGCGCGGCTTGCGCCAGATCATTGATTTCGCCCGCGCGTAGCGTGCCGTAGACAAAAACGTATATGCTCATGGTTCGGATTGTTGCTGCACGCGGATCACGGACAAGGACGACGCGCCTTGACGATACACCCTAAACCATGAGGCCGGCGGGGTATTGAAATTCCCGTATCTGGCCGCATATTCAGGTCATCGAGCCCGCCGGCGCGTATCGGTCAGGCTCACCAACGAAGCCTTCAACGACCATTATGCGATTCGACAAACTGACCACCAAATTCCAGCAAGCCCTGGCCGACGCCCAGAGTCTGGCCGCCCGCAACGATCATCCTTACATCGAGCCCGTCCACGTGCTGGCGGCGCTGCTGTCCGACCCCGACAGCGGCGCCGGCAGCCTGCTGGCGCGCGCCGGCGTGGCCGTCAACCGGCTGCAGCCGGCCCTGGATGCCGCGCTCAAGGCGCTGCCCCAGGTGCAGGGCGACGACAACGTCCAGGTCGGGCGCGACCTGCAGGCCGTGCTGACCCGCACCGACAAGGAAGCCGCGCGCCGCGGCGACACCTACATCGCCAGCGAACTGTTCCTGCTGGCGCTGGCCGACGACAAGGGCGAGGCCGGCCGCATCCTGCGCGAGGCGGGCCTGCAGAAAAAGGCCCTCGAAGCCGCTATCGACGCCGTGCGCGGCGGTGAAAACGTATCCGGCGCCGAAGGCGAATCCAACCGCGAGGCGCTGTCCAAGTACACCCTCGACCTGACCGAGCGCGCCCGCCAGGGCAAGCTCGATCCGGTGATCGGCCGCGACGACGAAATCCGCCGCACCATCCAGATCCTGCAGCGCCGCACCAAGAACAACCCGGTCCTGATCGGCGAACCCGGCGTGGGCAAGACCGCCATCGTCGAAGGCCTGGCGCAACGCATCGTCAACGACGAAGTGCCCGAAACCCTGCGCGGCAAGCGCGTGCTGTCGCTCGACCTGGCCGCGCTGCTGGCCGGCGCCAAGTTCCGCGGCGAATTCGAAGAGCGCCTGAAGGCCGTGCTCAAGGAACTGTCGCAGGACGACGGCAGCAACATCGTCTTCATCGACGAGCTGCACACCATGGTCGGCGCTGGCAAGGCCGAGGGCGCGATGGACGCGGGCAACATGCTCAAGCCGGCGCTGGCGCGCGGCGAACTGCATTGCATCGGCGCCACCACGCTCGACGAATACCGCAAGTACATCGAAAAGGACGCCGCGCTCGAACGCCGCTTCCAGAAGGTGCTGGTCGACGAGCCCGATGTCGAGTCCACCATCGCCATTCTGCGCGGCCTGCAGGAACGCTACGAAATCCACCACGGCGTCGAGATCACCGACCCGGCCATCGTGGCCGCGGCCGAGCTGTCGCACCGCTATATCACCGACCGCTTCCTGCCCGACAAGGCCATCGACCTGATCGACGAGGCCGGCGCCCGCATCCGCATGGAAATCGATTCCAAGCCGGAAGTGATGGACAAGCTCGACCGCCGCATCATCCAGCTCAAGATCGAGCGCGAGGCCGTCAAGAAGGAAACCGACGACGCCTCCAAGCGCCGCCTGGGCGTGATCGAGGACGAACTCGAAAAGCTGCAACGCGAATACAACGACTTCGAGGAAATCTGGAAGGCCGAGAAGGCCGCGGTGCAGGGCACCCAGGCCATCAAGGAAGAGATCGACAACGTCCGCGCCGAAATGGCCGAGCTGCAGCGCAAGGGCCAGTTCGACAAGCTGGCCGAGTTGCAATACGGCAAGCTGCCCGACCTGGAAGCGCGCCTGAAGGCGGCCGAGGTGGGCGCGGCCGAGGCGGCCGAGGATGCCGAGGGCGGCGAGGGTCGTCCGCGCCTGTTGCGAACCCGTGTCGGCGCCGAGGAAATCGCCGAGGTCGTGTCGCGCGCCACCGGTATTCCGGTATCCAAGATGATGCAGGGCGAACGCGAGAAGCTGCTGCACATGGAGGAATACCTGCACAAGCGCGTGGTCGGCCAGGACGAGGCCGTGCGCCTGGTGTCCGATGCCATCCGCCGTTCGCGCGCGGGCCTGGCGGACCCGTCGCGCCCGTACGGTTCGTTCCTGTTCCTGGGCCCCACCGGCGTGGGCAAGACCGAGCTGACGCGCGCGCTGGCCGAGTTCCTGTTCGATTCCGAAGAGCACATGATCCGCATCGACATGAGCGAATTCATGGAGAAGCATTCGGTGGCGCGGCTGATCGGCGCGCCGCCCGGATACGTGGGCTACGAAGAGGGCGGCTACCTGACCGAAGCCGTGCGCCGCAAGCCGTACAGCGTGGTGCTGCTCGATGAAGTCGAAAAGGCCCACCCGGACGTCTTCAACGTGCTGCTGCAGGTGCTGGACGACGGCCGCCTGACCGACGGCCAGGGCCGCACCGTGGACTTCCGCAACACCGTCATCGTGATGACGTCCAACTTGGGGTCGCAGCACATCCAGACGCTGGCCGGCCAGCCGTACGACGTGGTCAAGGAAGTGGTCTGGGGCGAACTCAAGCAGACGCTGCGGCCCGAGTTCCTGAACCGCATCGACGAAGTGGTGGTGTTCCACGGCCTGGAAGCGCAGCACATCGAGTCCATCGCCCGCATCCAGCTGCGCCGCCTGGCCGAACGCCTGGAAAAGCAGGAAATGCGCCTGGAAGTGACCGAGCCCGCGCTGGCGGAACTGGCCCGCGATGGTTTCGATCCGGTGTTCGGCGCGCGCCCGCTCAAGCGCACCATCCAGCAGCAGATCGAGAACCCGGTCGCCCGGCTGATCCTGGAAGGCCAGTTCGGTCCGCGCGACGTGGTGCCGGTGGATTGGCGCGACGGCAAGTTCGTCTTCACGCGCACCTTGCAGTAAGCGCGGACGCGCCGTCCCTCCCGCAGCGTGCAAAGAGAGCCCCGCAGGCAATGGCCTGCGGGGCTTTTTACCTGGTCCGCGCGGGGGCGCTTCGTGTTACTGCTTGACCGTCACGAACACCGGGTTCGAGTAGAACCACAGGTCGTTGTAGTTGCGCGCGTTGATGGCGTTAAAGCGCGCAGTGTTGTCGGCCAGGTCGACCTTGGCGTCGGGCAGGGGTTCGCCGTCGGCGGTCTCGCCGGCCACGTCCGGCGCCAGGTTGGTGCCGCGCAGGCGCAGGTATTGGCTCTTGTCGGCGCTCAGCGTGACCTTGATGACGTTGTAGCCGTCCGCGTCCACGGTCCAGTCCTTGCTCGTATAGCGGCCTAGCACCCGGGTGCTGGGATGGGTGGCGTTGTCGTATTCCGGCGTGCCGACGGCCGCGCGCGGGCCGACGTCGCCGACGATCAGGTCGACATGGTGCACGGTCGGCTTGACGTAGGTGGGGTTGCCGCTCTCGATCGGGTACTCGTAGTGGTTGCTGTCGGGGCTGTGGAAGCGGATAGTCACTTCCACTTGTTCGCCCTTGGCCGCCACCAGTTCGCCGCCCATATGTGCGGTGCCCGACGCGCCCTGCGCCTGGAATTCGAGCGCGTCGATCAGGTCGCCGAAAACGCCGAACATGCGGCCGCTCTTGAGGCCCGCGACCACCGCCGCCATGTCCTTGCCATCCTTCCAGACATAGGTCTTGGCGTATTCGCCGGGCGCGTAGCCGCTGCTGTACTGGCCGGTGCCATTGATGCGGAAGTGGAAATCCGAATCGGCCACGGTCCAGATATGGCGGCCTTCGCCCAGCAGCGCATCCCAGGTGCCGCCGAGCTTGGCCACCAGGTAATCGACGCCGCCGTAGGTGCGGTTGGGCAGCTTGTCGGCCGTGTAGGCCTCGGCATAGCCGCCGCGGTCGGGCTCCATCTGGTTGCCGACCATGCCTTCGATGGCGAAGAAGATCGACGGCGCCAGGTCATGCATTTCGCGCAACTGGCCGATGGTGTACTTGCCGGCGTAGCGCGACGGGTGGTTCAGCAGCATGTAGCTGTCGGGATGCCGGTCGCGCAGCCAGCGCAGCGCCGTCAGCGAATCGGCATGGGTGGTGTAGGCGCGCGGCTGGCCGGCCAGGTCGGCCACCAGCTGCGCGTCGAACAGGTTGTCGGCCTTGTTGGTGTACAGGTATTCGAACTCCGCCACGGCGCGTAGCGACTTCTCCGACAGCGGGTCGTGGGTGCCAATGCCGATATTGACGTGGTCGTGCGTGGGCATGTCCCATTCGAACGACGAGAAGATGATCTTGCCGGCATAGCGGCCGACGGCCTGGGCCTGCTTGATGAACGGCACTTCATAGCGCGCCATGCCGGCCGAGAACGGGATCGAGCCGCCGGGGATGTTGGCGCCGGTGTTGTCACGCGCGGACATGCGCAGGTGGTTCGAAAGCGCGGCCCAATCCAGCTTGTAGCGATCGAAGGCCTGATCCAGCACGCTTTCCAGCGTGGTCTGGGCGTCATCGGACTGGATCGTGTGCACGTGCAGGTCGCCGGCGCTCCAGGCGCCGGTCTTCTCGGGGGGCGACGGCTCGGTCACGGCTGGTGGCGCGGCCGTGTCGTCCTCGTCATCGCTGCCGCCGCAGGCGCTCAACAGGGTGACGCAAGCCAGCGACAAGGGCATCATGGCCCGCCGCAGGCGGGTTGCTTCGAACTGCATTCCAAACTCCAGTGTCATGGCGGCCCGCAAAGCGCGGCGCCGCGAAGGCCCGCACTATGCTTGGCGTGAGTGACGTGGGAATTACAGTCCGCGGCCGGCGGCCGCGCGGGGCCTAGCGCTTGCCGCGCGCGGGAGCCGGCGTTTCGGCGGCCTCGGCCAGGGCCTGGCGGATGATGGCCTGGGCCGTCCAGCGCGCCACTTCGGTGACCGCCGGCAGCTCCAGGCCCCAGATGTCCTTGAGCACCAGGAATACCTCGGTGCCGTAGACCAGCGACAGCGCTTGCGCCACGCGTTCCCGCTGTGCCGGCGGCAGCGTGTCCGCCAGCGGCGCGATGGCGCGCTTGAGGATGTCGACGCGATGGCCGCGCACCAGCCGCGGCTCGTTGCCGGCGCGGCCTGCGCTGGCTTCGGCATGCTGCTGCAGCGACACCTGGATGGCCGCGCGCAGCGGCGCCTCATGCGCCTCCAGGCGCGGATAGGCAAAGCGCAGCAGTTCGTCGACCCGGGTGGCGGCGTCTGGCGCGGCCGAGTCCCAGGCCAGGATCGGACCCAGGCTCTCGTCGACCACGGCCGCGATCAGCGCGCTCTGGCTGGGGAAGTAACGGTAGGCGGTGGCGCGTGACACCTGGGCATGGCCGGCCAGTTCTGCCACCGAGGGCGTGATGCCCTGCGCCATCAGGCGCTGCGCGGTATCCAGCAGGATCTTGCGCATGCGCGCGCGCGGCCCATGCGGAGGCTCGCCGCTGGCGGCGGCCTGGCGGCTGGCGGGCGCGATCAGGCGCGTGGGCGGCCGGTTGCGCGGGGCGTCGCGGGTTTGACGTGAGACAGGTGTCTCAGTATGATTCTTTCGTCTCATTTCTTGATTCTACAGGGGCTCGCGCCCCGGAACACATATCGAGGCGCGCACCGAGTGTAGCCGCCCGCGGAGGAGTCATGACGCATTCGAACCGGCGGGTTTACGTGGCCGCCACTTACGACACCAAGGGCCACGAGGCCGAATACGTGGTCGATCTGCTCAAGCGCGATGGCCTGGACGTGGTCTCGGTCGACGTGTCCACCACCGGGGCCGCCAGCGCGGCGCGGGTGCAGGCCCGTGACGTGGCCCGCAGCCACCCGCAGGGCGAGCAGGCCGTGTTCACCGGCGACCGCGGCAGCGCCATCGCCGCCATGGCGCTGGCGTTCGAACGCTATGCCGCCGCCAACCCCGACATCGGCGCCTTGCTCGGCCTGGGCGGTTCGGGCGGCACCGCGCTGATCACCCCGGCCATGCGCGCGCTGCCCATCGGCGTGCCCAAGCTGATGGTCTCGACCATGGCATCCGGCAACGTCGCGCCCTATGTCGGGCCGTCGGACATCGCCATGATGTATTCCGTGACCGACGTGGCCGGCCTGAACCGCATTTCGCGCCGGGTACTGGCCAACGCCGCCGGCGCCATCGGCGGCGCCTTCCGCCAGGCTGGCGACAAGGGGGGCGATGACAGCCAGCCGGCCGTGGGCATCACCATGTTCGGCGTCACCACCGCCTGCGTGCAGCAGGTCACGCCGCTGCTCGAATCGCGCTATGACTGCCTGGTGTTCCACGCTACCGGGACCGGCGGCCAGTCGATGGAAAAGCTGCTCGACAGCCATCTGCTGTCCGGCGTGCTGGACCTGACCACCACCGAGGTCTGCGATTTCCTGTTCGGCGGCGTGCTGGCCTGCACCGAGGACCGCTTTGGCGCCGTGGCCCGTACCCGCGCCCCGTATGTCGGCTCCTGCGGCGCGCTCGACATGGTCAATTTCGGCGCCATGGACAGCGTGCCCGAACGCTATCGCGGCCGCACGTTCTACCCCCACAACCCGCAGGTCACGCTGATGCGCACCACCGCGGAAGAAAACCGCCGCCAGGGCGAATGGATCGCCGAACGGCTCAACCGCTGCGACGGGCCGGTGCGCTTCCTGATTCCCGAAGGCGGCGTGTCGGCGCTGGACGCGCCCGGCCAGGCGTTCTGGGATCCCGCGGCCGATGCCGCGCTGTTCGAGGCGCTTGAAACCCATCTGGTGCAGACCGCCGATCGCCGCCTGGTGCGCGTGCCGTGCCACATCAACGACCCGTTGTTCGCCCGCGCCGCGGTCGAACAGTTTCTCGACATCGCCACACACTGAGGATTGCCGCCATGCCGCGCTTTGACCGCAACCAACTCCTGGACAAGTTCCGCGCCATGGTGCGCGACCGCACCCCCATCGTGGGCGGCGGCGCCGGCACCGGACTGTCGGCCAAGTGCGAGGAAGCGGGCGGCATCGACCTGATCGTGATCTACAACTCGGGGCGTTACCGCATGGCCGGGCGCGGCTCGCTGGCTGGCCTGCTGGCCTACGGCAACGCCAACGAGATCGTGGTCGACATGGGCCGCGAGGTGCTGCCCGTGGTCAAGCGCACGCCGGTGCTGGCTGGGGTCAACGGCACTGATCCGTTCTGCGACTTCGACGTGTTCCTGGACGACCTCAAGCGCCAGGGTTTCGCCGGCGTGCAGAACTTTCCCACCGTGGGCCTGATCGACGGCACCTTCCGCGCCAACCTGGAAGAGACCGGCATGGGGTATGCGCTGGAAGTGGACATGATCCGCCTGGCCCATGAAAAAGGCATGCTGACCACGCCCTACGTGTTCAACGAGGACGATGCCGTGGCCATGACGCGGGCCGGCGCCGACATCATCGTGGCCCACATGGGCCTGACCACGGGCGGCTCGATCGGCGCCGAGACCGCCCTGACGCTGGATGACTGTGTCGCCGCCATCGACCGCATCGCGGCGGCCGCGCTGGCCGTGCGTCCGGACGTGATCGTGCTGTGCCACGGCGGCCCCATCGCCACGCCCGGGGACGCCGCCCACATCCTGCGCCATTGCCAGCATTGCCATGGCTTCTACGGCGCCAGCTCGATGGAGCGCCTGCCCACCGAACAGGCGCTGACCGCAGCCACCCGCGAGTTCAAGCAACTGACCTTCTGAGAGGGAGTCCGCATGCCGCATACCGTCTACACCAGCGCCATCGTCCAGGCGCCGCTGGCCAAGGTCTGGCCGCTGTTTCGTGATTTCAACGGCCTAGCGGGCTGGCATCCCGGCATCGCGCAAAGCCGCCTGGAGGAAGGCGGCCGCCACGACGCGGTCGGCTCGGTACGGTACCTGACGCTCAAGCCTTCGGGCTTCGTGCGCGAGCAGTTGCTGATGCTGGACGACCCCGGCACCGCGCTGCGCTATTCCATCATCGAAACCGACCTGCCGATGCGCGACTACGTTGCTGGCGTGACGCTGCGCGCCGTCACCGAGAGCGGCGCCACGCTGGTCGAATGGTGGGCCGATTTCCGCGTCGAGGACGGCGCCGATCTGCAGGCGGTGGCGACGGCGGTCGGGCAGGGCGTGTTCGCCGCCGGCCTGACGGCGCTGGACGAGAAGCTGCGCGCCTGAGCGGCGTCCGTCGTCCGGGGCGCGATGCCCGCCCGCATCGCCGCGCGGATGCCGATCCGCCTCAGGCGCGCCGGCGCATTGCGCCCGCCGCCAGTTTGCAGCCGGCCGGCAGCGCCGCCTCACGCAGATAGTCGCGAATCGCGAGCATCAATGCGGCGGCGGCCGGGCTCGGCGCGTATTCCTTGTGGCGGATGATGCACAGGGTGCGCACCACGGTCGGCCGCGCCAGCAGCGCGTAGTCCAGCCCGGGTTCCAGCACCCGCTGCGCCGCCAGCGCGGGCAGCAGCGCCACACCCATGCCGGCCTTCACCAGCGCCGCCTGCGAGGTGGTGCTGGAGGCTTCATAGAAAGGCGCGGCGGCCTCGATCGGCAGATCCGCCCGGGCCCGCAGCAGCGCCATGATGCCGGTCTCGTCCACTACCCCCACCAGCTTGCGGCCCGCCAGGTCGGACCAACGCATGGCGCCGTCGCGGCCCGGCCGCAGACGGGTGTCATCGCGTCGGTACAGCACGCCGAAGCGGTCCTCCAGCAGCGCGTCGAATTGCAGGCCGGGAGCGTCGGCCCAGCGGCTGGTCAGCCCGAAATCGACCTCGCGCGTAGCCACCTTGCGCTGGATGCGGCCGGAGTTGTCATCGCTCAGGTACAGGCGGATGGCGGGATACTGCGCGGCGAATACGGCCGCCGCCGGCGCGATCAGCTGGGTGATGGCCGAGGGCGCCGCGGCCACGCCGACACGGCCGCGTTCCAGCGCGCCGAAGCGCACCACGTCTTCGATCGCGCCATCGAAATCGGCCAGCAGGCGCATCACGCGCGGCAGGAATTCCTCGCCCGCCGCGGTCAGCAGCACGCGCCGGCTGGTGCGCGCGAACAGTTGCGTGGCCAGCGCGTCTTCCAGCTGACGCACCAGGCTGGTCACCGACGACTGGGTCTGGAACAGGCGCTTGGCCGCATGCGTGAAGCTGGACTCCTGCGCCACCGCGACGAACGCGGTCAGGTGCTTGAGCGTGACGTGCTTGGGCAGGCG
>LXNH01000304.1_pt1 | contig 12635 bp, 10 predicted proteins | sample 809111 | NCBI WGS metagenome assembly LXNH01 (sample SAMN04870528, study PRJNA318959) | seawater metagenome | biome: 00002010; material: water; isolation source: marine seawater | place: Greece: Milos, Mediterranean Sea | collected 2013-05-29 | depth 5-7 m
GCGCCGGTATTGCGCTTGGCCGGCGACGGTAGGCGACAGCACGACGCCGCGGCCGTCGGCGGTCGAGTCCTTTTTTTCTATCAGCCCGCGCTCGGCCAGCGCCTGCGCCGAACGGCTGGCCTGGCCCTTGTTCAGGTTGGCCGCCAGGGCCAGGTCATTGACCGACAGCGGCGCATAGCGGCCGATGGCGGCCAGGCAGCGCGCTTCGCCTAGCGGAATGCCGCAGTCCTGCAGGTAGGCGCGGTTCGTATCCCGATCCGTGATCTTGTTGATCGTGTGCAGGCGGTAGGTCAGGAAGCGTTCGAGGGCGGGCGGGGTCACGTCGGTCGGTCGGCGGTGGGGTCGGGATAGTGTGCCACAGGGTCCGCGCAGGCCGCCTCGGCCTGCGCCAGCAAGGCGGCGGCGGTCGAGGCGTCCGGCAGCCGCGCCAGCGCGGCCAGGCCCAGGATCGACAGGAATAGCGGCGCCTGGGCCGGACCGACGCGCGTCAAGGTCTGCGCCATCCGGGTATAGACCTGATCCAGTTCATCGTTGCTCATGCGTGGGGCTCCGGCGCGGTGGCAGGGATCATCGGGTAATAGGGCGCCAGGGCGGCGCGCAGTATGCAGTCGTCGGGGTGGTCCCAGCGGCCCAGCACGTAGCCGTCGGGCCGCAGCAGGTACACGCTGCCGGGGCGCGCGCCGAAGCGGTCGCGCAGATGGCCGTGGGGATCCCCCCAGGCGTCGGGCGCGGCGCCGCCGACGGGCAGCAGCCGCAGCGGATCCGGCGCCGTCCGGGTGGCGCCGGCAAGCGCCCGCAGGCGCTGGGCCTGCGCGGTGTCGGGCGCGCAGGCCAGCAGCACGAAGCCCTGACCGAAGCAGGCGCTGAGATAGCATGGCGCCATGTCCGCGTCGGCCAGCAGCAGGTCGGGCGCCGGTTGGCCGGGGGCGGCGCCGGGGCTCTGGCGTGGCGCGCCATCGGCCAGGTTCAAGAGCGAGCCGGGGTAGGCGATGGGGGCCGACTGGCGGGGATTGATCAGCGGGCGCACATGCTCGTCCGTCAGCGCCAGCCGCAAGGCGGCTTCGCGCATCAGGCGGAAGCCATAATCCGGCGGCGCCATGAATTCGGTGCTCTTGGCGCCGTAGGCCAGGTTTTGGCGGGTGGCGTGGACGCGCTCGTCGCTGTAGCTATCGAGCAAGTCCGGCTGCGCTTGCCCGCGCAGCACCCAGGCCAGCTTCCAGGCCAGGTTGCCGGCATCATCCAGCCCCGAGTTCAGGCCGCGCACGCCAAAGATCGGCACCAGGTGGGCGGCATCGCCGGCGAACAGCACCCGGCCGTGGCGGTAACGTTCCAGCGTCAGGCACTTGGCGTTGTACAGCGAGATCCACAGCGGCTTCCAGGGGGCCGTTTCGCCGATCATGTCCAGGTGGCTCTGCACCCGTGGCAGCACGTTGCCGGGCTTGACGGCCTCGGCCGCGTCCTCGTCGTCGCGGATCTGGTAGTCGACCCGCCAGACATTGCCGGGCTGCCGGTGCATCAGCAGCGTGGAGCCGGGATTGGAGGGCGGGTCGAACCAGGCCAGCCGTTCGACCGGGCGGCTGGAGGCCTGCTCGATATCGACGATGACGTACCGGCCTTCGTACTGCATGCCCTCCAGTTTCAGGCCCAACGCCTCGCGCACGCTGCTGCGTCCGCCATCGCAGGCCACCAGCCAGTCGGCCTGGATCGTCCGGCGCTGTCCGTCGAGGTCCGCCTCGACCCGCACGCCGTCCGCTTCCGGCCGTACCGCCACGGCGCGCGCGGCCCATTGCAGCGTCGCCCGGCCCGGTTGCCGCAGCATGGCCTGATGGGCATATTCCTCGACGAAGTACTGCTGGATATTGACCATGGGCGCGAAACGCTGCAGCGGATCGTGCGGCATGTCAAAGCGCAGCACTTCGCGGTCGCGGTAGTAACTGCGGCCCCCCGTCCAGGGCAGGCCGGTGGCGGTGAGCGCGGCGTCGGCGCCGGTCCAGGACAGGATCTCCTGCGAGCGGCGCGAAATGCAGATGGCGCGGCTGCCGCTGCAATAGCTGTCGTCGGCCTCCAGCGTGAGCGAGGCAATGCCGTAGCGCGCCAGCAGCGCGGCCAGGGTGAGCCCGACCGGACCGCCGCCGACGATCAGGACAGGCACGCGGGAAGGCAGTGTCATGCAGTCTCCGAATTTTGGTTGTTTGCGCAACTATATCGCTTGCTTGGTTGTGGGCGCAACCATTTTGCGCAGGCACAAAAAAACCCGCCGGATGGGCGGGTTTCCTGGAGACGGCGGCGCTCAGTTGCGCACGTTGTAGATGCGCATGGCTTGCTGCTTCTGATTGCCGTCCATGACGCGCAGCACCACCACCCTGGGAGTGAAGCCATCGGGCAGCTTGAGCTGGCCCAACGCGTAATCGTAGCGGTCGACATCGAGGGCCGGGCCGTCCGGCGTGACGGTGGCGGCGCGGCCGTTGGTGTAGCTGCCCTCGATCGCGAAGGTGAGGGTGCCCTTGAAGGCCGGCGCGCTGCGGTCTTCGCGCATGACCAGCACCTGGTAATCGAGCAGGCCCGGCTGGCGCTTGAAGGTGGCCGAGCGGATGCCCAGATTGCCGCCGCGGGGATCGGGCGGCATGGCATCCTGGAACAGCACCAGTTCCTTGTTCAGCGTTTCCAGCTTGGCGCGGGCGTCCGCCAGGTCGGCGGTGAGTTTCTCATGGCCGGCCTTGTTGGCGTCGCGCTGCTGGGTCGCTTCTTCGAGCTGGCTCTGCAGGCGCTGGTTCTCCAGCTTGGACGCGCTCAGTTCGGTGTGCAGTTGCTCGGATTGCTCCACGGTCAGCCGTTGCGGGCCGTAGTTGGTCTGCAGGAAGAGCACGCCGCCCGCGCCCAGGGCGATGCCCACCAGCAGCAGGACGAGCCAGCGCGGCATGCGGCGCGTGCGTTGGCCCGGTTGGTATACGGAGGGCTTGAATACGGCCCGTTGTGATCTTCCAAACATCCCCATTCCTAGAAAACACCCTGTGGTAATGCCTGGCCGCGCGCCGCGCGCGCCGACCAAAGCGTCAGAGAATACCCGGTTAACCGGGTGCGTTGGGTGCGCGGACAAGCCTGGTTGCGCACCTTGATATTGTGAAATATGTGGGCATCGGCCCGGCCTCAGGCCAGGCCGGAACCCAGTTCGGCGTCGAGATCGGCGAGCCGCTGAGGGGTGCCCACATCGACCCAGCGGCCGGTGTGGCGCGCGCCGCGCACGCGATCCTGCTGCATGGCTTGCCGCAACAGCGGCGCCAGCCGGGCGGCCGTGCCGCGGGCCACGCCCGCGAATAGCATGGGATGGTAGACGCCGATGCCGGAGAAGGTCAAACGGGGCTCGCCGTCAGCGCCCACCCGGCCGTCGCGCTGCAACGTGAAATCTCCTTGCGGGTGTTGCGGCGGGTTGTCCACCAGCAGCAGCCAGGCGCCGCTTGGGGGCAGCCGCGCCGCCTGCATGCCGGCGGCGGCCGGATCCCAGTCGCACCAGACGTCGCCGTTGATCACCAGAAAAGGGTCCGGACCGAGCAGGGGCAAGGCCTGCGCGATGCCGCCGGCGGTTTCCAGGGCGGTGCCCTCGGCGGAATAGCGCAGGCGCAGGCCAAAGGCGGAGCCGTCGCCCAGGGCGCGTTCGATCTCGTGGCCGAGCCAGGCGTGGTTGATGACCACGTCCTGGAAGCCGGCCGCGGCCAGCCGTTCCAGATGCCAGGCGATCAGCGGCTTGCCGCCGACGGGCAGCAAGGGTTTGGGCAACCGGTCGGTCAGCGGCCGCATGCGCTCGCCGCGGCCCGCGGCCAGGATCATGGCGCGCATCAGAAGGTGTATCCGACGCTGACCTGGCGGTCGTCGAGCTTGTCCAGCAGGCGCAGCAGGGGCGTGAAGACGCCGTAGCGCTGCGCCACCTGGCGCACGTAGGCGTTCACGCGCGGCATGTGGGCCAGGTAGTGGGCCTTGCCGTCGCGGTGGTTCAGGCGCGCGAACACGCCCAGGATGCGCAGGTTGCGCTGCAGGCCCATCCATTCATAGGCGCGGTGGAACTCGGCGAAGTCGGCGTCGACCGGCAGGCCGGCCGCGCGCGCCATTTCCCAGTAGCGGATGGCCCAGTCCAACTGTTGCGGCTCTTCCCAGGTGGTGCGGGCGTCGGTCACCAGCGATGCCAGGTCGTAGGTGATGGGCCCGGCCAGGGCATCCTGGAAGTCGATCACCCCCGGGTTGGGACCATACTGCGGTTGGTCGCAGACCATCAGGTTGGGCGAGTGGTAGTCGCGGTGCACCAGCACGGTCGGCTGGCCGCCATTGCTCGCCGACAGCAGGGCGAAGATCTTCTCCAGGGCCTGCGCGGTCTTGTCGTCGAGCGTGGCGCCGTGGTGCTTCTGCACGTACCACTCGGGAAACAGCTTGAGCTCCTCGGCCAGCCGCGAAGCGTCATAGGCGGCCAGGCCGGTGGTCCTGGCCTGCTGCAGGCGCACCAGCGCCGCCAGGGCATCGCGATACATCGATTGCAGGCGGGCGTCGTCGACGCCGTCCTGGATGCGCTGGTAATAGGTCTGCTCGCCCAGGTCGGACAGCAGCAGCAGGCCCTGGCCGAGGTCCTGCTCGATGACGGCGGGCACGTTCAGGCCGGCATCGCGCAGCAACTGGCCCACGTGCAGGAATGGGCGGCAGTCTTCGTGCTGCGGCGGGGCGTCCATCACAATCAGGGTGCGGCCGGCGGCGTCCAGGCGGAAATAGCGACGGAAACTGGCATCGGCAGAGGCGGGGCGCAGCGTATCCACCGCCAGGCCCAGGGCGGCGGGCAGGCCTTGCAGCCAGGCGCGGATCTGCTCCAGGCGGGGGTCGTGATCGTTTTTCAAGGATGATCCGTGTCAGAAGAGCAATATTGCGTAAAAAAGGGGCGCGCACACATAAGGCTGGGCGTTGGGCGCGGCTTCTCTATAATACCGGCTCGTTTCCGTTAGCATTGGCCCTTTCCAGGCGCCTTTGCCTGGTTCCCCCATCGTCAAAAAGGGCTGTTTTCACTCGTGCGCAAGGTTCGGTGGTTGATCCTATCTGCTATCAGCGTCGCCGGGGCCGTTCAGGCCCAGGGCAGCCAGGGTTCGGCTCCCGCGTCGACCTCGATCACCGCGGCTCCCGAGCTGCGCACGTCTCCCGGCTTGCGGATGCACCGCCTGCCGGACGGCAATATCCCCGCCTATCTGGAAGCGGACACCATCGAAGGTGACCCGGATTCCGACCTGACCCTGACGGGAGCGGCCCAGGTGCGCCGCATCGACGGCGTGATCAAGGGCGACCGCATCAACTACCGCAAGGATACCGGCGAGGTCGACGTGCAGGGCAATGCGCGCATGATGCGCGACGGCACCCTGGTCACCGGTCCGAACGCCAAGTTCAACGTCGACAAATATTCCGGCGAAGTCGAGAAACCCAGCTTCTGGCTGGGCGCCACCGGCGGCTTCGCCGTGGCCGAGAAGGCCGACATCTTCAGCAAGTCGCAGATGCGGCTGCATACCGTCACGTACAGCGGCTGCTCGTGCGAGACGCCGTCCTGGTACATCAAGGCCAATACGGTCGACATCGACTTCGACGAAAACGAAGGGGTGGCCCGCAATGGCGTGCTGTATTTCAAGGACGTGCCGATCCTGGCTTCGCCCTACATGACCTTCCCGGTCAAGAAAGAGCGCAAGTCGGGCTTCCTGATGCCGACCTACGGCACCACCAGCAAGGGCGGGTTCGATTTCTCGATACCGTATTACCTGAACATCGCGCCCAACTATGACGCGACCCTGCAGCCCCGCTATTTTTCCAAGCGCGGCCTGCAACTGGGCGGCGAATTCCGCTACCTGGGGGCGAGCTATGCCGGCAGCATCTACGGCGCTTACCTGCCGCATGACAATGTCAGCGGCGAAGACCGCTGGATGTACTGGTGGCGCCACCAGCAGCTGTTCGGCAACGGCTTCTATGCCGACTGGGACGTGGCCAAGGTGTCGGACAACGACTACTTCCGCGACATCTCCCAATTGGGCCTGAACCAGGCGTCCACCACCTATCTGCCACAGCGCGCGCGGGTGGGCTGGTCCTCGACCTACTGGAGCGCCTATGCGCAGGTGTACAAGTACCAGACGCTGCAGGATCCGGATGCGCTGCTGACGCCGCCCTACGACAAGCAGCCCGAACTGTACCTGCGCGGCGCCCGCTACGACTGGGGCGGTTTCGATCTGGATTGGACCTCGACGGCGGTGCGTTTCAGCAAGCCGCTGTTCCTGGGCAATCGCAATGGCCCCAATGGCGACCGCTTCCAGACCTATCCCACGGTGTCCTACCCGATCGTCCGGCCGGGCTGGTTCGTGATTCCCAAGGCGGGCGTCAACTACACCCAATACCAGACCAGCTGGTACAACGGCGACTGGCTCGGCCTGAATTCGGGCACGGCCAACGCCGGCACCGCGTTCGGCTATCCGCGTTCGCAATCGCGCACGGTGCCGATCATGTCGCTGGATGCCGGCCTGATCTTCGAGCGCGACACCACGCTGTTCGGCAAGTCGTCGATCCAGACCCTGGAGCCGCGCCTGTATTACCTGCGCGTGCCGTACCGCGACCAGTCCAAGATCCCGGTCTATGACACGTCGCTGTCCGACTTCAGTTTCTCGCAGGCCTTCGAGGAAAACATCTATTCGGGCGGCTGGGACCGTATTTCCAACGCCAACCAGCTGACCGCCGCGCTGACCACGCGCTGGCTCGATGCCTCGACCGGCTTCGAGCGCGCCTCGCTGGCCGTGGCGCAGCGCCTGTATTTCGCCGACCAGAAAGTGACGCTGCCGGGCGAGACGCCGCGCGAGAACGTGCGTTCCGACTTCCTGGTGGGCGCCAGCGCCGCGCTGACCGACACCTTCAGCACCGATGCGGCGGCCCAGTACAACCCCTACGACAACCGCTGGTCGCGCGCCTTGCTGAGCGGCCGCTGGTCGCCGCAGCGCCTGACGACCGTGGCGCTGGCCTATCGCTACCAGCGCGATCCGCAGCCCGGCGTGCAGTATCAGCCGCAGGGACAGAACCAGATCAGCCTGGCTGTGCAATGGCCCTTCACCAAGCGCTGGTACGGCGTGGGTCGTATCGACTATTCACTGCGCAATGGTCCGTCGAGCACGGTCAGCGGCACCAACGACTCGCCCCGTATCACGCAGGCCATCGCCGGCCTCGAATACAAGGGCGACTGCTGCTGGGTCGGCCGGATGGTGTTCCAGCGCTATGCCGTGTCCGCCACCGATGCCAACACGGCCTTGTTCTTCCAGCTGGAACTGACCGGACTGGGTTCCCTCGGGACCGATCCGATGAACCTGCTGAACAGAAGTATCCCCGGTTACTCGCGCATTACCCCGCCTGTGCCCGCCGGGACCACATTTGAAAGGTATGAATGATGCGTAGGTTGCACTCTTTGCGCCGCTTTACCGGCAACGCGCTCTTGCTGGCCATTTGCGCCGCTTTCCCGGCCGCGCATGCGGCGGAGCCGAACGGCAAGGGTGCCCGGAACGCGCCCGCCGCGCAGAAAAGCGCGCCGCCGCCCGCCGGCGAGCAGTTCGTGGACGGCATCGCCGCCGTGGTCGACAAGGATGTGATCACCCTGCGCGAGCTGCGCGATGCCTCGACCCGCATCGCCGGCGAACTGAAGACGCGCGGCATCCAGGTGCCCGACGACAAGACCTTGCAGCACCAGGTGCTGCAACGTCTCATCATGGAACGCGTGCAGCGCCATGAGGCCGACCGCCTCGGCATCCGCGTCGACGACGCCCAGGTCGACCAGGCCATTGCCACCATCGCCAGCCGCAACAAGATCAGCGTGGCGCAACTGCGCCAGGAAATCGAGAAAACCGGCGTCACCTGGGACAGCTACCGCAAGTCGCTGAAGGACGAAATCCGCGCGGATCGCCTGCGCCAGCGTGCGGTGGACTCCACCATCGTCATTTCCGACGCGGAGGTCGACGCATTCCTCAAGGATCAGCGCCGCAACCCGGCCTTCGCCGCCGCGGCCCAGCGCGCCCAGCCGCAACCCCAACCCGAGGCCGCGCCCGAGCAGGCGGCCGCGGCCGGCCCGATGCTCTACGCCGTCGCCCAGATCCTGGTGCGCGTGCCGGAAGGTTCCTCGCCCGAGCAATTGGCGGCATTGCGCCGCAAGGCCGAGGACCTGCTGGCGCGGGTCAAGCGCGGCGATGACTTCGCCAGCCTGGCCGCCGCCAATTCCGACGGCCCCGAAGCCCTGCAGGGCGGCGTCATGGGCGTGCGTCCGCTGGATGGCTGGCCCGACCTGTTCGCCAAGGCCATCGCCAACCTGCAGAAGGGGCAGGTCAGCGGCCTGCTCCAGAGCGGCAACGGTTTCCACATCCTCAAGGTGATGGACCGCGGCACTGCCCAGCCGGCGCCCAGCCGCACCGCGCGCGCTCCGGCGCCCGCGCAGGCTCCCCAGCCGCAACCGCAGCCGCAGGCGCAGCAGGGGCCGGTGGAAGTGATGCAGACGCATGCCCGCCACATTCTGATCAAGACCTCGACCGTCATGAGCGACGCGCAGGCCCGCCAGCGCCTGGAGCAGATACGCCAGCGCCTGGTGGCCGGCGATGCCAAGTTCGCCGACATGGCGCGCCAGTACTCGCAGGACGCGACCGCGCCGCAGGGCGGCGACCTGGGCTGGCTCAATCCCGGTGAAACCGTGCCGCCGTTCGAGGCCGCCATGAATGCCCTCAAGCCGGGCGAGATCAGCCAGCCCATCCAGACGCCGTTCGGCTGGCACCTGATCCAGGTCGAAGAGCGCCGCCAGCATGACGCCACCGATGACCTGGCCCGCATGAAGGCCCGCCAGACCCTGTTCGAGCGCCGCGCCCAACCGGCTTTCGAAGACTGGCTGGACCAACTGCGCGCCCAGGCGTACGTGGACAACCGGCTGGAGAAGCAGGACCGTATCAACCAGAACAACCGCTGATCACAGCCCGGGCTTTTCATGTCTCAACACCAGGCGCGCAAGCGCTTTGGCCAGAACTTTCTGACCGACGAGAGCGTGGTCGAGTCGATCGTGCGGGCGGTCAATCCCGCCCGCGGCGACTCCGTGGTCGAGATCGGGCCCGGCCTGTCGGCGCTGACGCGGCCGCTGCTGGAGCGGCTCGACCACCTGACCGCCGTCGAGATCGACCGCGACCTGGCGGCGCGCCTGCGCAAGCAGTTCGACGAAGGCCGCCTGACCGTGGTCGAGGCCGATGCGCTGACAGTGGATTTTTCGCAGTTCGGCGCGGGGCTGCGGGTGGTCGGCAACCTGCCTTACAACATTTCCAGCCCGCTGCTGTTCCATCTGATGACCTGGGCCGATCACATCCGCGACCAGCATTTCATGTTGCAGCGCGAAGTGATCGACCGCATGGTCGCGCAGCCGGGCAGCGGTGATTTCAGCCGCCTGTCGGTGATGCTGCAATCGCGCTATCGCATGCACAAGCTGTTCGACGTGCCGCCCGAAGCCTTCGACCCGCCGCCCAAGGTGGTGTCGGCCATCGTGCGCATGGTGCCCTTGCCGGCCGAGCGCCTGCGTCCGGTCAGCGCGCGCGCCTTCGAGACGGTGGTGGCGCGTGCCTTCTCGCAGCGCCGCAAGATGCTGCGCCGGGTGCTGGCCGACTGGGCGCCGCAGGTGCCCTGGGAGGCGCTGGACATTGCGCCCACCGCGCGCGCCGAGGATATCTCGGTGGATCGCTACATCCGTCTGTCGGACGCGCTGGTCGAGGCCGGCATTTTGCAGGGCGGCTGACACCGCGTCGCCCCCAAGGCCGGCAAAAACCCGCGTCGAGCGGGTTTTTTTGTCGTGGCGCGGGAGGCGCGGCTACAGCATGCGCTTCTGCGCCGCCATCCACAATTGCATGACGTCGCGGGCGCGGTCGTGCAGCAGGCGCTCGGCGTCGGCCAGGGCCTGTTGCAGCGTGATGGGGCCGGGGGCCAGGCTGAAGGCGGCGCTGATGCCGACGCCATGCAAGGCTTCGTAGCCTTCGCCCAGCGAGCCGGCCAGGGCCACCACCGGCACGCCGGCCTGGTGCGCGATGCGGGCCACGCCCGCCGGCGTCTTGCCACGCAGGGTCTGGGCATCCATGCGGCCTTCGCCGGTGAAGGCGAGCGTGGCGCCCTCCATGGCCCGTGCCAGTCCGCCGAGTTCGGCGACGATCTCGATGCCCGGCCGGAATTGGGCATCCAGGAAAGCCTTGGCGGCGAAGCCCAGGCCGCCCGCCGCGCCCGCGCCAGCCTCGTGGCGGTGGTCGCGACCCAACTGGCGCGCGCAGAGATCGGCGAAGTGGTCCAGCATGGCGTCCAGCGTTTGCACCTGTTCGGGCGTAGCGCCTTTCTGCGGGCCGAAGACATGCGAGGCGCCCTGCGGACCGCATAGCGGGTTGTCGACGTCGGAGGCAATGACGATGCGCGTCTTCGCCAGCCGCGGATCGAGGCCGCGCGGGTCGATGCTGGCCAGTTGGCCCAGCGCGCCGCCGCCGGGCGGCAGGCTGCGGCCGTCGGCATCGAGCAGGCGCAGGCCCAGCGCCGTCAGCATGCCCGCGCCGCCGTCATTGGTGGCCGAGCCGCCCAGGCCGAGGATGATGCGTGCGGCGCCGGCATCCAGCGCCGCCAGGATCAGTTCCCCCACGCCGTGGCTGCTGGCGCGCAGCGGGTCACGCCTGGCCGGCGCGATAAGTTCAAGGCCCGCGGCGGCGGCCATTTCGATGACGGCGGTGCCGTCTTCGAGCAGGCCCCAGGTGGCGTCGACCTTGTGGCCGAGCGCATCGTTGACCGTGTGCTGGCGGGCCTGGCCGCCGGCCGCGGCCAACACCGCCTCGACCGTGCCTTCGCCGCCGTCGGCCATCGGGATGCAGACCGTGTGCGCGCCGGGACAGGCGGCCTTGACGCCACGCGCGATGGCCGCGGCCGCGTCGGGGGCGGAAATACTTTCCTTGAAAGAGTCGGGTGCGATGACGATTTTCACGAGGTCGGCCACGGATCGTTGGGGACGGGATGCCGATCATGATACCCGCGTGTCCGCCGCCGTCGTACCATAGCGCTTTCGTTGTTCATGTGAGAGTGGATCGCCATGCCTGTATTGCGCCGCACCAAAATTGTCGCCACCCTGGGGCCCTCGACGTCGACGCCGGAACGCATCGACGCCATGATCAAGGCCGGCCTGGACGTGGCGCGGCTGAACTTCTCGCATGGCAGCGCCGATGACCATCGCGAGCGTGCCCGGCTGGTGCGCGAGAGCGCCGCGCGGCAGGGCCGCTTCGTCGCCATCATGGGCGACCTGCAAGGGCCCAAGATCCGCATTGCGCGCTTCACCGACAAGCTGGTGCAACTGCAGGTGGGTCAGCCGTTCACGCTGTCGCGGGTGCATCCGAAGGACGCGGGCACCGCCAGCATCGTCGGCATCGACTATCCCGAGCTGGTGACCGACTGCCGCGTCGGCGACGAGCTGCTGCTCGATGACGGCCGCGTGGTGCTGGTGGTGGACCGGGTCGAGGGTGACGAGGTCCACACCACAGTCACGGTGGGCGGTCCGCTGTCCAACAACAAGGGCATCAACCGGCGTGGCGGCGGCCTGTCCGCGCCCAGCCTGACCGACAAGGACCGGGTCGACATCAAGCTGGCCGCTGAAATGCAATTGGACTACGTGGCGGTGTCGTTCCCGCGCTATGGCAGCGACATCGACGAGGCGCGCGCGTTGCTGCGCGCCGCCGGCAGCGAGGCCTGGATCATCGCCAAGATCGAGCGCGCCGAAGCCGTGGCCGACGACGAGGCGCTCGATGCGCTGATCCGCGCCAGCGATGGCGTGATGGTGGCGCGCGGCGACCTGGGGGTGGAAGTCGGCGATGCCGAATTGGTGGGCATCCAGAAGCGCATCATCCAGCACGCCCGCACCCTCAACAAAGTGGTGATCACCGCGACCCAGATGATGGAATCGATGATCTCCAGTCCGATGCCCACGCGCGCCGAAGTGTCGGACGTGGCCAACGCGGTGCTGGATTACACCGATGCGGTGATGCTGTCGGCCGAGAGCGCCTCCGGAGCGTATCCGGTGGAAACGGTGCAGGCCATGGCGCGCGTCTGCCTGGGCGCGGAAAAGCATCCCACCAGCACTCAGTCGCACCACCGGCTGGGCGAGACCTTCTCGCGCTGCGACGAGACCATCGCGCTGGCCGCCATGTACGCGGCCAATCACTTCCCGGGCGTCAAGGCCATCATCGCGCTGACCGAAAGCGGCCACACGCCGCTGATCATGTCGCGCATCCGCTCGGGCGTGCCGATCTACTGCTACAGCCCGCACAGTGTCACGCAGAACCGCGTGACCATGTTCCGCGGCGTGTACACGATTCCGTTCGCGCCGTCGGATTATGAGCCGGCCGACCTCAGCAACGCCGCCATCGACGAGCTGAAGAAGCGCAACCTGGTGCAGGCCGGCGACTGGGTCATCCTGACCAAGGGCGATTTCTACCGCGACAGCGGCGGCACCAATGGCATGAAGATCCTGCTGGTGGATTGACGGGGCGTCAGCCGAAGAACCAGTAGCACACGCCGATGGCCGCCAGCACGCCGGCCAGGTCGGCGACCAGCGC
>LXNH01000305.1_pt1 | contig 12620 bp, 9 predicted proteins | sample 809111 | NCBI WGS metagenome assembly LXNH01 (sample SAMN04870528, study PRJNA318959) | seawater metagenome | biome: 00002010; material: water; isolation source: marine seawater | place: Greece: Milos, Mediterranean Sea | collected 2013-05-29 | depth 5-7 m
GTGGCCCATGACCTTCGGCCTGGCCTGTTGCGCGGTCGAGATGATGCACGCGGGCGCGGCCCGCTACGACCTGGACCAGTTCGGCATCATCTTCCGCCCGAGCCCGCGTCAGTCCGACCTGATGATCGTCGCCGGCACGCTGTGCAACAAGATGGCGCCGGCGTTGCGCAAGGTCTACGACCAGATGCCCGAACCGCGTTGGGTGGTGTCGATGGGCTCCTGTGCCAATGGTGGCGGTTACTACCACTACTCGTATTCCGTGGTGCGCGGCTGCGATCGCATCGTACCGGTAGACGTCTACGTGCCGGGCTGCCCGCCCACGGCCGAGGCGCTGGTCTACGGCTTGCTGCAGATGCAGAACAAGATCCGCCTGACCAACACGATTGCGCGCTGAGTTTGCGCTCCGGTCCGCGGCCGCCGCAAATGTCGCCGCAGGATCCCGCGAAACAGCGTATCGGTTCACCTAAGCGTACAAGATGATGACCAGGCTCGAAACCCTGAAAAACAATTTGCAGACCACCCTCGGCGCGGACATCGCGCTGACCGAGGCGCTGGGCGAGCTGACGCTCGAAGTGCCCGCGCAGCAGTGGTTCTCCGTCTGCAACAAGCTGCGCACCGAAGCCGGCCTGCGCTTTGAAATCTGTATCGACCTCTGTGGCGTCGATTACCTGACCTGGGGCAACGGCACGCGCCAGCTGCCCGAGGAAACCAACGCCAAGGTGCACCGCTCGCGTTTCGCCGTGGTCGCGCACCTGCTGTCGGTCGAGCACAACTGGCGCCTGCGCGTGCGCACCTGGGCGCCGGACGACGAGTTCCCGATGGTCGCATCGCTGATGGAATGCTGGCCGGCCGTGGGCTGGTTCGAGCGCGAGGCGTTCGACCTGTACGGCATCGTCTTCGAAGGCCACCCCGACCTGCGCCGCATCCTGACCGACTACGGCTTCATCGGCCACCCGTTCCGCAAGGACTTCCCGCTCTCGGGCACCGTCGAAATGCGCTACGACCCGGAACAGAAGCGCGTCATTTACCAGCCCGTCACGATCGACCCGCGCGAGATCACGCCGCGCGTGGTGCGCGAAGACACCTACGGCTTGGGACGTTGAATCATGGCAGAAATCAAGAACTACACGCTCAACTTCGGTCCGCAGCACCCGGCCGCCCACGGCGTGCTGCGCCTGGTGCTCGAACTGGACGGTGAAGTCATCCAGCGCGCCGATCCGCACATCGGCCTGCTGCACCGCGCCACCGAAAAGCTGGCCGAGCACAAGACCTACATCCAGGCGTTGCCCTACATGGACCGCCTGGATTACGTGTCCATGATGTGCAACGAGCACGCCTACGTCATGGCCATCGAGAAGCTGCTGGGCGTCGAAGCCCCGCTGCGCGCGCAGTACATCCGCGTGATGTTCGACGAAATCACGCGCCTCCTGAACCACCTGATGTCGCTGGGTTCGCACGCGCTGGACGTGGGCGCCATGGCGGTGTTCCTGTACGCCTTCCGTGAACGCGAAGACCTGATGGACTGCTACGAAGCGGTCTCGGGCGCACGCATGCACGCGGCCTACTACCGTCCGGGCGGCGTCTATCGCGACCTGCCGGACACCATGCCGCAGTACGGCGACTCCAGCAAGTATCGCGGCGACAAGGAACTGCGCGTCATGAACGACGCGCGTTCGGGCTCGCTGCTGGATTTCATCGAAGACTTCACCAACCGCTTCCCCGCCTGCGTCGACGAGTACGAGACCCTGCTCACCGACAACCGCATCTGGAAGCAGCGCCTGGTCGGCATCGGCGTGGTCGATCCCGACCGCGCCAAGGCGCTGGGCTTCACCGGCCCGATGCTGCGTGGCTCGGGCGTGGCCTGGGACCTGCGCAAGATGCAGCCCTACGAAGTCTACGATCTGCTCGATTTCGACATTCCCGTCGGCGTCAACGGCGACTGCTACGACCGCTACCTGGTCCGCATCGCCGAAATGCGCGAGAGCAACCGCATCATCCGCCAGTGCGTGGAATGGCTGCGCAACAACCCGGGCCCGGTCATGATCGAGAACCACAAGATCGCCCCGCCCAAGCGCACCGCCATGAAGACCAACATGGAAGAGCTGATCCACCACTTCAAGCTCTTCACCGAAGGCTTCCACGTGCCCCCGGGTGAAGCGTTCGCCTCGGTGGAACACCCCAAGGGCGAGTTCGGCATCTACCTGGTGTCGGACGGTGCCAACAAGCCGTACCGCCTGAAGATTCGGGCGCCCGGCTTCGCCCACCTGCAATCGCTGGACGAAATGTCGCGCGGTCACATGATCGCCGACGCCGTCACCATCATTGGTACGCAGGACATCGTTTTCGGCGAGATCGATCGCTGATCCGCCCAGAACCGTCACGAGCACGCCCGCATAACCCGGATTCAAACTATGCTGCTTTCCGAACAGGCCTACCAGAAAATCGACCGAGAACTCGCCAAGTTCCCGGCCGACCAGCGGCAGTCCGCCATCATGGCCTCTCTTGCCATCGCGCAGGAAGAGAAGGGCTGGTTGGCTACCGACATCATCGAAGACGTGGCCAACTACATCGGCGTCCCGCCCATCGCGGTCCAGGAAGTCGCCACCTTCTACAACATGTTCGACGTCAAGCCCGTCGGCAAGACCAAGATCGCGGTCTGCACCAACTTGCCCTGTGCCTTGCGCGACGGCGAACGTGCCGGCGACTACCTCAAGCGCAAGCTGGGCGTGGACTACCGCGAAACCACCGCTGACGGCCAGTTCACCCTGGTCGAGGGCGAGTGCATGGGCGCCTGCGGCGATTCCCCCGTGCTGATCGTGAACAACAAGCATATGTGCGTGCGCATGACCGAAGAGAAGCTGGACGCGCTGGTCGCGGCCCTCAAGGCGCAAGGAGAGTCGGCATGAACGCGCCCGACATCTACAAGCAGTTCGCGCAGGGCCTGGAGCCCAACCCGCTGAACGACCTGTCCAATTCGATGTGCCTGCACGGCCGCCACATCAAGCCGCAGATCATGGCCGACGTCGACGGCGCCAACTGGCGCCTGGCCGACTACGTCAAGCGCGGCGGCTACGAAGCCCTGCGCAAGATCCTCACCACCGGCATGAAGCCGGAAGACGTGATCGCCGAGGTCAAGGCGTCGGGCCTGCGCGGCCGTGGTGGCGCGGGTTTCCCGACCGGCCTGAAGTGGAGCTTCATGCCGCGCGCCTTCCCCGGCCAGAAGTACCTCGTCTGCAACTCCGACGAAGGCGAGCCCGGCACGTTCAAGGATCGCGACATCCTGCGCTTCAACCCGCACATCGTGATCGAAGGCATGGCGATTGCCGCCTACGCCATGGGCATCAGCGTCGGCTACAACTACATCCACGGTGAAATCTTCGAAGTCTACGAGCGCTTCGAAGAGGCCCTGGAAGAGGCGCGCGCCGCCGGCTTCCTGGGCGACAAGATCCTGGGTTCGGAATTCAACTTCCAGCTGCACGCGTTCCACGGCTACGGCGCCTATATCTGTGGCGAGGAAACCGCGCTGCTCGAATCGCTGGAAGGCAAGAAGGGCCAGCCGCGCTTCAAGCCGCCGTTCCCGGCCAGCTTCGGCCTGTACGGCAAGCCCACCACCATCAACAACACCGAAACCTTCGCGGCGGTGCCCTGGATCATCCGCAACAGCGGTCAGGCCTATCTCGAAGTCGGCAAGCCCAACAACGGCGGCACCAAGCTGTTCTCGATCACCGGCGACGTCGAGCGTCCCGGCAACTACGAGATCCCGCTGGGCACTCCGTTCTCGACCCTGCTGGAACTGGCGGGCGGCATGCGCGGCGGCAAGAAGCTCAAGGCCGTGATCCCCGGCGGCTCGAGCGCTCCGGTGCTGCCGGCCGACATCATGATGGAAACCACGATGGACTACGACGCCATCGCCAAGGCCGGTTCCATGCTGGGCTCGGGCGCCGTGATCGTCATGGACGAGACGCGCTGCATGGTCAAGTCGCTGCTGCGCCTGTCGTATTTCTATTTCGAGGAAAGCTGCGGCCAGTGCACGCCGTGCCGCGAAGGCACCGGCTGGCTCTACCGCATGGTGCACCGCATCGAGCACGGCCACGGCCGTCCGGAAGATCTGGACATGCTGGACAACGTGGCCGGCAACATCATGGGCCGCACCATCTGCGCCCTGGGTGACGCCGCCGCCATGCCCGTGCGTGGCTTCCTCAAGCATTTTCGCGACGAATTCGCGCACCACATCGAGCACAAGTCGTGTGTGGTTCCGCAATATCTGTAGGTCTCAGGAACAGCAATGGTTGAACTAACCGTCGACGGCAATACGGTAGAAGTGCCCGAAGGCAGCATGGTGATGCATGCGGCCCAGAAAGTCGGGCTTTACGTGCCGCATTTCTGCTACCACAAGAAACTGTCCATCGCGGCCAACTGCCGCATGTGCCTGGTCGAAGTGGAAAAAGCGCCCAAGGCGCTGCCCGCCTGCGCCACCCCCGTGACGAACGGCATGGTCGTGCACACCTGCTCCGAGAAGGCTCGCGCCGCTCAGAAGTCGGTGATGGAATTCTTGCTCATCAATCACCCGCTCGACTGCCCGATCTGCGATCAGGGCGGCGAATGCCAGCTGCAGGACCTGGCCGTGGGCTACGGCGGCTCTTCCTCGCGTTACCAGGAAGAAAAGCGCGTGGTGTTCCACAAGGACCTGGGTCCGCTGGTTTCCGCCGAGGAAATGAGCCGCTGCATCCATTGCACCCGCTGCGTGCGCTTCGGCCAGGAAATCGCCGGCGTCATGGAACTGGGCATGCTGGGCCGCGGCGAGCACTCGGAAATCACGTCGTTCGTGGGCCGCTCGATCGAGTCCGAACTGTCGGGCAACATGATCGACATCTGTCCGGTGGGCGCGCTGACCTCCAAGCCCTTCCGCTATAGCGCTCGCACCTGGGAACTGGCCCGCCGCCGTTCGGTCAGCCCGCACGACAGCCTGGGCGCCAACCTGGTGGTCCAGGTCAAGGGCGACCGCGTCATGCGCGTGGTGCCGTTCGAAGACGAAGCCATCAACGAATGCTGGATCAGCGACCGCGACCGCTTCTCGTACGAGGGCCTGAACAGCGAAGACCGCCTGGCCGCCCCGATGATTAAGGGCGCCGATGGCAAGTGGCAGGAAGCCTCCTGGGCCGACGCCCTGGCCGCCGTGGCCCAGGGCCTGTCGCGTGTGCGTGACAGCTTCGGCGCCGGCCAGATCGGCGCGCTGGCGTCCGAATACGCCACCACCGAGGAATACGCGCTGCTGGGTCGCCTGGTCCGCGCGCTGGGTTCCGAGAACATCGACTTCCGCCTGCGCCAGACCGATCCGGCCTTCGACGCCGCGCTGACCGGCGCGCCGTGGCTGGGCATGCCCATTGCCGAACTCGACAACCTGGACCGCGTCCTGGTGGTCGGCTCGTTCCTGCGCAAGGACCACCCGCTGATGGCCCAGCGCCTGCGCCAGGCCGCCAAGCGTGGCACGCAGATCCTGATGGTCGACAGCGCCGCCGACGATCCCCTGATGCCGGTCGCCGGCCGCCTGACCGTGGCCCCGTCCGAGCTGCCGCGCGCCCTGGCCGAAGTGGCCGTGGCCCTGGCGCAAGCCAAGGAAGCCGCGGTGCCGGCCGAGTTCGCCGCGGTCACGCCGGGCGAGAACGCCAAGATCATCGCCGCCAGCCTGGCGTCGGGCGCCAACACCGCCGTGCTGATGGGCAACCTGGCCGTGGCCAGTGCCCAGGCCTCGACCCTGGCCGCCAACGGCCGCGCCGTGGCCGACCTGGCCGGCGGCAAGTTCGGTTTCCTGACCTCGGGCGGCAACACCGTCGGCGGTTACCTGGCCGGCGCCATCCCGGGCAAGGGTGGCAAGAACGCCGCTGCCATGCTGGCCGAGCCGCTCAAGGCCTACGTGGTGCTGCATGCCGAGCCGCTGCTGGATGCCGATAACGGCCAGCAAGCGATCGCCGCGCTACGCGGCGCGCAATTCGCCGTGGCGCTGACGCCTTACCGCTCGGCCGCCGCCGAATGGGCCGACGTCATGCTGCCGGTGGCGCCTTTCACCGAAACCTCGGGCACGTTCGTCAACGCCCAGGGCCTGGCCCAGAGCTTCAAGGGCACGGTCGCGCCATTCGGCCAGACCCGTCCGGCCTGGAAGGTCCTGCGCGTGCTGGGCAACGTCCTGCACCTGGCCGGCTTCGACGACGAAACCTCCGAGTCCGTGCGCGACACCGCGCTGGCCGGCGGCGTCGAAGCCCGCCTGTCCAACGACATCAAGGCGCCGCTGGGCCTGGGTCAGGCCCTTACCGGCCTGGAACGCGTCGCCGACGTGCCGATCTACCGCAGCGATGCCATGGTGCGCCGCTCGGAGCCGCTGCAGGCCGCGCCGGCGTCCAAGCTGCCCGCCGCGCGCATGAACGGCAACACGCTCACCAGCCTCGGCCTGACCGCCGGCGTCAAGGTGCGTGTGACGGGCGGGCAGGGCGCTGTCGAGCTCGAAACCGTGCAGGACGACGCCGTGGCCGACCGCGCCGTGCGCATCGCCGCAGCCTTTGAAAATACCGCAGCCCTGGGTGGCGCATTTGGTCAACTCAGCGTGGAGCGTGCCTGATGGAATGGCTCAATGTTCTTGAAAGCCAGGGAACGGCATTGCTGGGCCCGACGGTCTGGATGGTCCTGTGGACCCTCATCAAGATCGTGGTCATCGCCGTGCCCATCATCCTGTGCGTCGCTTACCTGACGTACTGGGAGCGCAAGATGATCGGCGCCATGCACGTGCGCATGGGCCCGAACCGCGTCGGTTTCAAGGGGCTGCTGCAGCCGTTCGCCGACGTCTTCAAGCTGCTGACCAAGGAAGTCGTGGTTCCCAGCCAGGCCAACAAGGTGCTGTTCGTCGTGGCCCCCGTGGTCACGCTGATGCCGGCGTTGGCCGCCTGGGCGGTGGTGCCGTTCGGCCCCGACGTGGTGCTGGCCAACGTCAACGCCGGCCTGCTGTACATCATGGCCATCACGTCGATCGGCGTGTACGGCGTGATCGTCGCCGGCTGGGCCTCGAACTCCAAGTACGCCTTCCTGGGCGCGCTGCGCGCCTCGGCCCAGATGCTGTCGTATGAACTGGCCATCGGTTTCGTGCTGGTGACGGTGCTGCTGGTGTCCGGCAGCCTGAACATGTCCGAGATCGTGCATGTGCAGAACCGCGGTTGGTTCGCCGACAAGGGCCTGACGTTCCTGTCCTGGAACTGGCTGCCGCTGTTGCCGCTGTTCGTGATCTATGTGATTTCGGCCGTGGCCGAAACCAACCGCCACCCGTTCGACGTGGTGGAAGGCGAATCGGAAATCGTGGCCGGCCACATGGTCGAGTACTCGGGCATGGCCTTCGCGCTGTTCTTCCTGGGCGAATACGCCAACATGATCCTGCTGTCGTGCATGGCCTCGATCATGTTCCTGGGCGGCTGGGCTTCGCCGATCGACATCGCGCCGCTGACCTGGATTCCGGGTTGGATCTGGCTCGGTCTGAAGACGTTTGTCGTGGTTTCGTTGTTCGTGTGGTTCCGGGCGTCGTTCCCGCGTTACCGCTACGACCAGATCATGCGTTTGGGTTGGAAGATCTTCATCCCGCTGACCGGCGTTTGGCTGGTCGTTGTGGCGATCTGGATGCAGACGCCCTGGAACATTTGGCGCTAAGCCGCCAGGCAGAGGCAGGATATGGAAGCGATCAAAGATTTCTTCGGCAGCTTGATGCTGACCGAACTGCTCAAGGGCATGCGCCTGACGGGCAAGTATTTCTTCAAGCGCAAGGTCACCTTGCGCTACCCGCAGGAAAAGACGCCGACCTCGGCGCGTTTCCGCGGCCTGCACGCGTTGCGCCGCTACCCCAACGGGGAAGAGCGCTGCATCGCGTGCAAACTGTGTGAAGCCGTGTGCCCCGCGCTGGCCATCACCATCGAGTCGGACCAGCGTGACGACGGCACCCGCCGCACCACGCGCTACGACATCGACCTGACCAAGTGCATTTTCTGCGGCTTCTGTGAGGAAAGCTGCCCGGTGGACTCGATCGTGGAAACGCACATCCACGAATACCACGGCGAAAAGCGCGGCGACCTGTATTTCACCAAAGACATGCTGCTCGCCGTGGGCGACCGCTACGAAGCCGAAATCGCCCGCCGCCGGGCCGAAGACGCTCCCTACCGTTGAGCCCAGGGTCCTGATCCATGACTTTTACCACTGTCCTGTTTTACATACTGGCCGCCGTGCTGGTGATCGCGGCGTTCCGCGTGATCACCGCGCGCAGCCCGGTCACCGCCGTCCTGCACCTGATCCTGGCGTTCGCCAACGCGGCCATGCTGTGGATGCTGCTGGGCGCCGAATTCCTCGCGCTGCTGCTGGTGCTGGTGTACGTGGGCGCCGTGATGGTGCTCTTCCTGTTCGTCGTCATGATGCTGGACATCCGCATGGATGCCCTGCGCCAGGGCATGAAGACCTACCTGCCGCTGGGCCTGGTGATCGGCCTGGTGATGGTGCTGGAAATGGCCTTCGTGCTGGGTTCGACCTGGTACGGCTCGGGCCCGCAAGCCCCGGTGGCCGGCGACTACAACAATGCCCGCGCCCTCGGTGAAGCGATGTACACGCACTACATCTATGCCATCGAAGTCGGCGCCGCGCTGCTGCTGGTCGGCATGGTCGCCGCCATCGCGCTGACCCTGCGCCGCCGTCGTGACGTCAAGTACAACGACCCGGTCGCCGCCGTCCGCGTGCGTTCGAAGGACCGCTTCCGCATGGTGAGCATGCCCGCCCAGAGCGAGCGCGCCCAGGCGCAGAACGGCACCGCCGCGCCCGCCGCGCCCCAAGGAGAAAAACAATGACGCTGACGCTGGCCCATTATCTGATCCTGGGGGCGATCCTGTTCGCCATCGGGATCTTCGGCATCTTCCTGAACCGCCGCAACCTGATCATCCTGCTGATGTCCATCGAGCTGGTGCTCCTGGCCGTCAACATGAACTTCGTGGCGTTCTCCAGCTGGTTCGGCGACACCGCCGGCCAGGTGTTCGTGTTCTTCATCCTGACCGTGGCCGCCGCCGAAGCGGCGATCGGCCTGGCCATTTTGGTGCTGCTGTTCCGCAACCTGAACACGATCAACGTTGACGAACTCGATCGCCTGAAGGGCTGACGGGGTATTGGAAGAAAATGTCTAGCTCACCCAATCTCTACCTGCTCATCGCGCTGGCGCCGCTGGCCGGAGCAATCCTCGCGGGCCTTTTCGGCACCGGGTTCCTGGGCCGTCCGATCGGCCGCCGCGCCTCGCACGTCATCACCATCCTGGGCGTGCTCATCTCCGCCATCGGTTCGGTGGTGGTGCTGGGCGACGTGCTCAACGGCCTGCGCTTCGACGGCGCGGTCTACACCTGGAGCCTGATCGGCCAGACCAAGCTGGAAATCGGCTTCCTGATCGATCCGCTGTCGGCCATGATGATGGTCGTGGTGACCTCGGTGTCGCTGATGGTGCACATCTACACCATCGGCTACATGGCCGACGATCCCGGCTACCAGCGCTTCTTCTCGTACATCTCGCTGTTCACGTTCTCCATGCTGATGCTGGTGATGTCGAACAACATGGTGCAGCTGTTCTTCGGCTGGGAAGCGGTGGGTCTGGTGTCGTACCTGCTGATCGGCTTCTGGTACACCCGCCCCACGGCGATCTTCGCCAACATGAAGGCGTTCCTGATCAACCGCGTCGGCGACTTCGGCTTCGTGCTGGGCATCGGCCTGCTGTTCGCCTACGCCGGCACCATGCACTACGGTGAAGTGTTCGCCCAGGCCGACAAGCTGGCCAAGCTGACGCTGCCCGGTTCGGACTGGATGCTGCTGACCGTGGCCTGCATCTGCCTGTTCATCGGCGCCATGGGCAAGTCGGCGCAGGTTCCCCTGCACGCCTGGCTGCCCGACTCGATGGAAGGCCCGACCCCGATCTCCGCGCTGATCCACGCCGCCACCATGGTGACGGCCGGCATCTTCATGGTCGCGCGTTTCTCGCCGCTGTTCGAGCTGTCGGACACCGCGCTGTCGTTCATCATCGTGATCGGCGCCATCGGCGCGCTGTTCCTGGGCATCCTGGGCATCATCCAGAACGACATCAAGCGCGTGGTGGCGTATTCGACGCTGTCGCAGCTGGGCTACATGACCGTTGCGCTGGGCGCCTCGGCCTACTCGGTGGCGATCTTCCATCTGATGACGCACGCGTTCTTCAAGGCGCTGCTGTTCCTGGGCGCGGGGTCGGTCATCATCGGCATGCACCACGACCAGGACATCCGCAACATGGGCGGCCTGCGCAAGTACATGCCCATCACCTGGATCACCTTCCTGCTGGGCACGCTGGCCCTGGTCGGCACGCCGTTCTTCTCGGGTTTCTACTCGAAGGAACACATCATCGAAGCCGCCGGCGCCGCCCACGTCTGGGGCGCCAGCTTTGCCTACTACGCCACGCTGATCGGCGTGTTCGTGACCTCGCTGTACTCGTTCCGCGTGTACTTCCTGGTCTTCCATGGCAAGGAACGCTTCGATACCAGCGACCACGGTCATGGCCACGGCCATGACGACCACGGCCACGACGACCATGGCCATGGCCACCACGGCGGCAAGCCGCACGAGTCGCCCTGGGTCGTCACCCTGCCGCTGATCCTGCTGGCGATCCCGTCGGTGCTGATCGGCGCCTGGGCGGTGGATCCGATGCTGTTCGGCAAGTTCTTCAACGGCGTGATCACGGTGCTGCCGCAGCATCCCGCCATGCACGAACTGCACGAGGAATGGCATGGCTGGGTCGCCTTCGGCCTGCACGCCTTCCAGACCCTGCCGTTCTGGCTGGTCGTGGCCGGCGCGGTCATCGCCTGGTACTGCTACCTGATCAACCCGAAGGTGCCGGCCGCGATCAAGTCGAGCCTGTCGGGCGTGAACAAGGTGCTTGAGAACAAGTACTACGTCGACTGGGTCAACGAGCAGATCATCGCCCGCGGCCTGCGTTGCCTGGGCCGTGGCCTGTGGCAGACCGGCGACCGCGGCATCATCGACGGCTTGCTGATCAACGGCAGCGCCCGCGTGGTGGGCTGGGTGTCGGCCGTCAGCCGCCACCTGCAGTCCGGCTTCATCTATCACTACGCGTTCGCTATGATCATCGGCATCATGGCGCTGGTGACTTTCTTTGTGCTGATTCCCCAATGATGGCAAGCGAGATGGCATCCAACACTTTCCCCTGGCTCACGCTTGCGATCTTTGTCCCGATCGTATTCGGCCTGCTGGTGCTGGCGCTGGGCCGTGACGACCGTCCCGGCCTGACGCGCGGCCTGTCGCTGATCGGCTCGATCGCCGGCTTCCTCGTCACGATCCCGCTGTACACCGGGTTCGACTCCAAGACGGCTGCCATGCAGTTCGTCGAGAAGGCCTCCTGGATCGAAGCCTTCAACGTCAACTACCACCTGGGCATCGACGGCATTTCGCTGTGGTTCGTGCTCCTGACCGCGTTCATCACCATCATCGTGGTGCTGGCTGGCTGGGAGGTCATCACCAGCCGCGTGTCGCAGTACATGGCCGCCTTCCTGATCCTGTCGGGTCTGATGGTGGGCGTGTTCTGCGCGCTGGACGGCATGCTGTTCTACGTGTTCTTCGAAGCCACGCTGATCCCGATGTACATCATCATCGGCGTCTGGGGCGGACCGAACCGGGTGTACGCGGCCTTCAAGTTCTTCCTCTACACCCTGATGGGTTCGCTGCTGACGCTGGTCGCGTTCATCTACCTGTGGAATGCTTCGGGCGGCTCGTTCGACATCCTGACCTGGCAGCAGACCAAACTGGGCTACACCCCGCAGATCCTGATCTTCGTGGCGCTGCTGGCGGCGTTTGCCGTCAAGGTGCCGATGTGGCCGGTGCACACCTGGCTGCCGGATGCCCACGTCGAGGCGCCCACGGGCGGCTCCATCGTGCTGGCCGCGATCATGCTGAAGCTGGGCGCCTACGGCTTCCTGCGCTTCTCGCTGCCGATCGCACCGGACGCCTCGCACAGCCTGGCCGGCCTGATGATCACGCTGTCGCTGATCGCCGTGATCTACATCGGCCTGGTGGCGATCGTGCAGGACGACATGAAGAAGCTGGTGGCCTATTCGTCGGTCGCCCACATGGGCTTCGTCACCCTGGGTTTCTTCATCTTCAACACGGCCGGCGTCGAAGGCGCCATCGTGCAGATGATCTCCCACGGCTTCGTCTCGGGCGCCATGTTCATGTGTATCGGCGTGCTCTATGACCGCATGCACTCGCGCCGCATCGCCGACTACGGCGGCGTGGTCAACGTGATGCCGCGCTTCGCCACGTTCTTCATCCTGTTCTCGATGGCCAACAGCGGCCTGCCGGCCACCAGCGGCTTCGTCGGCGAGTTCATGGTGATCATGGGCGCGGTCGAGCACAACTTCTGGATCGGCCTGCTGGCGGCCACCGCCCTGATCCTGGGGGCGTCGTATTCGCTGTGGATGGTCAAGCGCGTGGTGCTGGGTGACATCGCCAACGACCACGTTCGCGAGCTGACCGATATCAACCGCCGCGAATTCGTGATTCTTGGCGTGATGGCGATCGCCGTG
>LXNH01000307.1_pt1 | contig 12597 bp, 13 predicted proteins | sample 809111 | NCBI WGS metagenome assembly LXNH01 (sample SAMN04870528, study PRJNA318959) | seawater metagenome | biome: 00002010; material: water; isolation source: marine seawater | place: Greece: Milos, Mediterranean Sea | collected 2013-05-29 | depth 5-7 m
TTGTTCCCAGGAGATTCACCATGACCACTTCCAACGAAAAGTCCTACTTCGATCTGCACATCACCGGCCTCGGGTACCTCAATCGCATCCGCGAAGTGAAGCCCAAGAAAGGCGATGCGTTCCTGGCCTGCGACATCGCGGCCCTGAACGGTCCCAGCGATGACGTCTCGTATGTGCGCTTCGACACGCGCGTATCGGGATCGGAAGCGCAGCACCTGGTGCGCCGCTGCATTCAGGCGGTCGACGCCGAGAAGAAGGTGATGATCGGCTTCCGCCTGGGCGACCTGTGGACCGACACCTTCACCTACTCCAAGGGCAAGCGTGCCGGCGAGCAGGGGGTGAGCCTCAAGGCCCGCCTGCTGTTCGTCAGTTGGATCAAGGTCGACGGCAAGCTCGTCTACAAGGCCGAACCCAAGCCGACCGAGACCGACGAGCGGGACCCGGAAGTCCCGGTGACGTCCGATGCGCCCGCTGCGCAGCAAGCCTCGACACCGGAGCCTTCCAAGCCCGTCGCCGATGCTGCCGACGACGCAGCCGATGCCCCCGCATTGGCCGTTGCCGAGTCGTTCTGATCCGCAAGGCCCCATCCCCGGGGCCTTGTCTTCTCTTCGTCAGCAGGAGACCTTCATGATCACCATTCCCGGCCAACTGGCCATCAAGACCATCCACGGCAGGAACGGCGACTTCAACGTCGGCCGCCTGGCGACCTCGATCGGCGAGTTCGTCGTGAAGAACGCCGAACTCGATCAGTACCGCGAGGGCAAGTACGACGGTGATTTCGTCATCGTCGAGATTCGCCCCTCCACGTACAACGCCAACGGCCGCATGGTCATCGAAATCCGCGCCCATCTGGGCGGGATGACGCTGTCCAACATCGACGCCCTGAGCCGCGACGAAGCCCGCCGGCTGAGTCCGCAGGAAGTCGATCCGATCGACGAGGAAGCGCAGGCGCCCGCGCCGGCAACGCCCCCGGCCAAGCCGAAGGCGAAGCCGCGTAGTCCGCGCGATCCCCTGGTCGATACCACGCCGTTCGGCAGCGAACCGGCTCCCGCGTCCGCTGCGGCCTCGGCCGAGGCAGACGACGCGGCGCTCTTCGCTTCCTTGTGGCCCCTGGGCGAGACCGTGAAGCTCGACGCGACCGTGGATCGTCGTGTGCTGCGTCAGCAGCGCGACCGTCTCGACAAGCTGGGCTACGAGTTCGCTCCGTTGTCCCAGGACTGGCACCTCAAAGCTGCCTGATCCATCCGCCGCATTGCGCGGCATACCGCCACCCGCCGGGGTTCTCCCCCGACGGGGAGGGCTCCGGCCTTTTCTTCAAGGAGACCCTCATGGGCTGGACCTTCGTTCGTCAGACGCGCGATCAGTTGATCCGCGAGCTGCTCGCTCCGCAGGCGTCCGAACGCGCTTGCTGCGAAGTCATCGACCACACGCTCGACGGCGACGTTCTGTGGACCGTGGTTCGCGTCACCGCTAGGCAGGCGGGCGTCATGGGCCTCGCGGCCGGTGAGTCCGTCTGCTACATCGGCTGCCATCTGCTGGAAAGCTCGGGCGGCGATTGGGGCTACAAGTCCCTCGACGAGTCCGTGCATCCGTACTACTACTCGTGCCCGCTGCGCTATCTCGACATGGCGCCGGTGCAAAGCCCCGAGTGGCGCGAGCGGGTTCACCGCTTTCACGCGGGGCGCGCTGTCTAGCGGCACGCATCTTCCTTCACCCAACCGGGGCGAGCATGGCCCCGCGGGCTTTGGTTGCTCCTTCATTTCCAAGAGGACATCACCATGCCTGCACCTTCTTCCGCGAAACCGCTGTACCGCATCGACGAATGCCCCGACCTCATGGCCGACGGTTGCGTCGGTGACGAGCAGGGCAATCTCGTCTTTCTGTCGATCTGGGCGCGCGACACCGCCGTTCAGGAGTTCCTCGCCCGCCTGACCCTCGGCCGGGATGAACAGGGGCTCGACCAGTTCCACGTCATCACCGAGCAGGGCGCATCCATCCCGGTCTTCGTCGGCAACGTCGAGAACCTGGAAAAGCGCATCACCCGCGCCTATCGGCGAACGCTGTTCGGTTCGCTGACGAATGTGTGGCTGTTCGATCGTCGCTGCGTGAAGCCAGACAAGGCCAACGCCAGCGCGTTGGCGCTTCTGCCCAGGGATTCCGCGCACCGGCTCGACCGGCTGTGGACGCTGGTGCAGGACACCTGCCCGCTGCCACTGCTCGACCACTGGCGCGACACCGTGCTGGAGCTGTTGCAGACACGGCGGATGCTGACCGGTCTTCCCTTGGCCCTCGGGCCACTGGAAGGCCATCGGCTGGCCCTCGATGTCCCGGCGCTGACGAAGGCGCTGGGCGAACTGATTCGCAACGGCACCCTCGGCGCCACGCAGTACGAACTGGCCGCGAACGCACCGCTTCGGCGTGTGGCGTGAACCATCCCCACGGGCATGCGCGCCGCGCGTGCCCGCCTTCCCTCATCCATCATCAGGAGAAATCCATGGCACTCATGTTTCCGCGCCTGGCGCGCAATTTCATTCGTAACGGCTACTTCCCCACCGACGAACCGACGCTGGAGCGGGCCTTGTCCGCACTGGCGCCGTCTCCCGGCTCCATGTCCATCCTCGATCCCTGCGCCGGCGAAGGCGTGGCGATCGCCGAAGCCGCTCACGCCCTCGGGCGCGAGCAGGTCCAGGCCTTCGCCGTCGAGTACGACGCCGAGCGCGCCCGCCACGCACGGCAACTGGTCGATCGCTGCATCCAAGGTGACCTGATGGACACGCTGATCTCGCGCCAGTCCTTCGGGCTGCTGTGGCTGAACCCGCCGTATGGCGACCTGAGCAAGGACGTGAACGGCAACATCGGCTATCAGGGCCAGGGCCGTGCGCGGCTGGAAAAGTTGTTCTATCAGCGCGCGCTGCCGCTGCTGCAGTACGGTGGCGTGCTGGTCTTCATCGTGCCGCACTACGTGCTCGACGCCGAGCTGGTCGGATGGCTGACGCGCCACTTCGCCGACCTGCGCATCTACCGTGCGGTGGAAACGCAGTTCAAGCAGGTAGTGATCTTCGGTCGCAGGATTCGTCAACGCGACCAGGCGTCGGAGTCGGTCAAAGCCGTGCGCGGTCTGCTGCTGCAGATCGGACAGGGTGACGCCGAAGCCGAGGAACTGCCGCTCGAATGGCCGTTCCTGCCGTACACCGTCCCTGCCAGCCCGGCCGAGCCGGAGCACTTCTATCGCGTGACGATGGAGCCCGAGCAGTTCGCCGATGAAGTCGGCCGGCTGCAAGGACTCTGGCCGGCGCTCGATACCCACCTGGGCGCCGCGCAGCAATCGCTGCGTCCGCCCGCGCGGGCCTTGTCGCACTGGCATCTCGCCCTGGCTCTGGCCGCAGGCGCGATCTCCGGCGTAGTGAAGTCCAAGAGCGGGCGCGTGCTCGTCGTCAAAGGTGATACCCACAAGGAGAAGACGCTCCAGACGGAATACACCGAACGCGACGACGGCTCCGTGGCCGAGACGCGCATCCTCACCGACAAGTTCGTGCCGGTCATTCGTGCATGGGACTTGACGCTGGGCTCGCCCACGTGGGGCGAAGTGCTGACCATCCGCTGATCGCTGTTCCCTGACGGTTCGCCGTCGCTTTCATCCACCCACCGGGGTCACGTCGCCCCGATGGGGTGCCGTGGCCCCTTCTTCCAGAAGGAGAAACCACCATGGCACTCGCAGTCCTCAACCTCGCGTCACAAGCACGCTTTTCGCCCGGGCAGGTGGTCATGACCGCCGGCGTCGACGAGCTGGTCCGACAGGGCCGGCTCAACCCCACGCCGTACCTGCGCCGCCATCTTCATGGCGAATGGGGCGACCTGAGCGACAGCGATCGGCGGCAGAACGACGCCGCGCTGAAGTCCGGCGAGGATCGTCTGTTCTCGTCCTACCAGGTCACGCCCAACCTGAAGCTCTGGATCATCACCGAATGGGATCGCAGCGTCACCACGCTGCTGCTGCCCAGCGAATACTGATCCCCATCCAGCGGTCTCGCGCCGCTTCTTTCTTTCCCCCCAGGGGCATGTCGCCGCCCCGTGAGGGAGGTGCATGCCCCATTTGCTTTGGAGCATCACCATGTCCCTCGATCTCGAAACCATTCCCGAAACCGCTGTGCAGGGCGACCTGCTCGAAGCGGCCGCTTCACCCCTCACGCTCAGCCTGCAGGACTTCGTATCGGAGTTCGGCGACGAGTTGCTCGATTCGCTCAACCGCGCCAATCCTCCGGTCTACACCGGCCAGGTGCGGGTGCATCGGCAACTGATCCTCGCCGCGCTCAAGCGCAAGCTGTTCCCGGCGCAAGCCGATGTGGTCCATGCCGTCACCGAGCTGTTGGTCGATCGCGGCGAACGCGCCGCGATCGTCAATGGCGAGATGGGCTGCGGCAAGACGACGGTGGGTATTGCCACCGCCGCCGTGCTCAACGCCGAAGGCTACCGCCGCACCCTGGTGCTCTCGCCACCCCACCTGGTCTACAAGTGGCGGCGCGAAATCCAGGAGACGGTGGCCGGCGCCAAGGTCTGGGTGCTCAATGGCCCGGACACGCTGGTCAAGCTGCTGAAACTGCGCGAGCAGTTGGGCGTGCCGGCCCAGGGCCAGGAGTTCTTCGTCCTGGGCCGCGTGCGGATGCGGATGGGGTTCCACTGGAAGCCTGTCTTCGTTCGGCGGCGCATGCCTCACGGCGACGTGGGGGCCTGCCCGGATTGCGGGCATGTCATCACCGACCTCGACGGCGAGCCGATCAACCCGGTCGAGCTGGAAGCCGAGGAGTCCCGCCGCAAGTGCAGCCACTGCCGTGCACCGCTGTGGTCGTTGATCCGTCCGAGAGGCCTGTCCGCCAGCGACCAGTCCTCGACCGTGCTCAAGGCACTGAAGCGTATTCCAACCATCGGGGAAGTCACCGCGCAGAAGCTGATGCAAAAGTTCGGTGACGCCTTCCTCGCGTCGATGCTCGGGGACAACATCCACGAGTTCATCAACCTGATGGATGGCAACGGCGAGCTGGTCTTCTCGGACCGGCAAGCCCATCGGATGGAACGTGCGATGGCCAACATGGAGTTCGGCTTCGGCGAGGGCGGCTACCAGCCGTCCGAGTTCATCAAGAGGCAGCTTCCCCAAGGCACGTTCGACCTGCTCATCGCCGACGAGGCACACGAGTACAAGAACGGCGGCTCCGCACAGGGCCAGGCCATGGGGGTGTTGGCGGCCAAGGCGCGCAAGACGCTGCTGCTCACCGGCACACTGATGGGCGGCTACGGCGACGACCTGTTCCACCTGCTGTTCCGAGCCCTGCCGGGGCGGATGATCGAAGACGGCTACCGGCCGACGAAGAGCGGCAGCATGACGTCGGCCGCGATGGCGTTCATGCGCGATCACGGTGTCTTGAAGGACATCTATTCCGAGAGCACTGGCACGGCGCACAAGACGGCCAAGGGCACCAAGGTATCGGTGCGCACGGTCAAGGCGCCGGGTTTCGGTCCGAAGGGCGTACTGCGGTGCGTCCTGCCGTTCACGGTATTCCTCAAGTTGAAGGACATCGGCGGCAATGTGTTGCCGCCTTACGACGAGGAGTTCCGCGAAGTCGCGATGGACACGGCGCAGGCCGCGGCCTACCGCGATCTGGCGGGTCGCCTGACCCAGGAGCTGAAGCAGGCCCTGGCGAAGCGCGACACGACGCTGCTCGGCGTGGTCCTCAACGTGCTGCTGGCCTGGCCGGACTGCTGCTTCCGGTCGGAAACCGTGGTGCATCCGCGCACGCGCAACACCTTGGCGTTCGTGCCGGCTCAGTTCAACGAGTTGGAGGTGATGCCCAAGGAACGCGAGCTGATCGAGATCTGCAAGCAGGAGAAGGCAGAAGGTCGCAAGACCCTGGTCTATTCGGTCTACACCGGCACGCGCGACACCACGTCGCGTTTGAAGGTGCTGCTGGAGCAGGAAGGCTTCAAGGTGGCGGTACTGCGCGCGAGCGTGGATGCCTCCCGCCGCGAGGACTGGATCGCTGAGCAGTTGGACCGTGGCATCGATGTGCTCATCACCAATCCCGAGTTGGTGAAAACCGGCCTGGACCTGCTGGAGTTCCCGACCATCGTGTTCCTCCAGTCGGGCTACAACGTGTATTCGTTGCAGCAGGCCGCGCGGCGCTCATGGCGCATCGGCCAGAAGCAGCCGGTGCGCGTGATCTACCTCGGCTACGCCAACTCCTCGCAGATGACCTGCCTGGGGTTGATGGCCCGGAAGATCATGGTGTCGCAAAGCACGTCGGGAGACGTACCCGAGTCGGGCCTGGATGTTCTGAACCAGGATGGTGATTCCGTCGAGGTCGCACTGGCCCGGCAGCTTGTCACGGTCTGATCCATGTGCCCATGCCGGTGGCCCCTCGGGGTCGCCGGCTTCTTTCCACGGCCCTTCGGGGCCGTTTTTCTTGGGCGTATGACAGTCTATGGCGCCGCCCCCCATGTATTCGGGCGGGCGTCAGTGCGTTTTGTTTGCTGCCCGCAGGCCAAGCGGCGGCGATGGTGAGCGCTCCGTGTTCCAGGGAAGCGCCCTCCATGCAACCATCCATCCGCGCTGTTCACCGCCTGGCCCTCGTCGCTGGCTTGCTGGCCGGCAGCCTGTTGGCCGCCGGCTGCGCGACGACCGCCGCACCGTCTGCGTCAGCGGTGCCGGCCGCATCGCCAACCGCCGTCGCGCCGGAGCCGGGTTTCGTTCCGGTGGCCCGCTACGGACGCTACACCCTGGTCGAGCTGGTGCCGGAACCTGCGCAGCGGGATCTCTTGCAGCAGGCGGTGGAGGTCTCGATTCCGCCCATGCTCGATGCCAGCGTGGGCGATGCCATGCGCCATGTGCTCCTGCGCTCCGGCTACCGGCTCTGCGATGCGGCCGAGGCCGCCACGCTCTACGCGCTGCCGCTGCCCGCCGCACACCTGCGCCTGGGCCCGCTGATGCTGCGCGATGCCTTGCTGACCCTTGCCGGCCCCGCCTGGGAGCTGTCGGTCGATGACTTGACCCGCCAGGTCTGCTTCAGCCGGCGCGGTGCTCCCACCTTCCTTTCCGCCAACCCGCCCGGCACCGCCACGCCCGTACCGGACGCCGACCGGCCCGGGGAGATGCAGCCATGACCTTTCCCCAAGCGCCATCCGAGCGCAATTCCCGCACGCGCTGGCTCAAGGTCGCCGCGGCCTTCTGGCTGGTCCTCATCAGTGCCGTGGCACTCGTCAACAGCGTCGGCCTGTCGCGGCTCGCCGAACAGACCCAGAGCAGCGCACAGGATGCGCAGGTCAATGCGCTGGGCCTGCGCGTGGCCGATCTCGAACACCAGGCCAATGCGGACAAGCGCCGGCCGGTGCCGATCAGCCAGGCCGAATTCGCCAACGCGCGGCAGGCGCTGGACGAACGGATGACGCGCCTCGAAGAGGCCGATGAGGCGAGGGCCTTGGCCGTCGACCTGCAGACGCTGCTGGCGCGCGTGAGCGGAATCGAAACCCGCCTGGAGAAGATCCGGCAGGTGGCATCCGCCGCTCGCCCGCGCGCTCCGGTTGCGACGAAGCCCAAGGTGCCGGAGCCGCCGTTCCGGGCGCTCGGCGTGGAGCTGCGGGGAGGCGAGCGCTTTCTGTCGATCACCTCCACCGCCGCGGCCTCGCTCGCGGGCGCCCGGCTGCTGCGCGAGGGCGATGCCGAGGGCGGCTGGCAACTGCAGTCCATCGAGGCGCAGGCGGGCGTGTTCCAGGTGAACGGCCAGACGCAGCGCGTCGCGGTGCCGTAGGAGGTCGCCATGAACCTGCGGCCGTTGCTCGCTGCCGTTGTCCTGTTCGCCGCTTTCGGCGCATCCGCCCAGCCGGCCCCGGTGACGAACTCGCGCATGGTGCCCGCCCAGGTGCAGCCGGGCGCTGATACCGCGCTCGACGAGAGACAGGCGCGGGAGTGGGGGCTTCAGCCCGAGGAGTGGGCGCGTTACCGGCAACTGATGCAGGGGCCGCTCGGGGTCTATTCGCCGCAGCTCGATCCGCTCACGGCGCTGGGCATCGAGGCCCGCAGCGAGGAGGAGCGCAGGCGCTACGCGGAGTTGCAGGTGCAGGCCGAGGCCCGGCGCGTCGGCAAGACGCTGGCCTACCAGCGGGCCTACGACGCGGCGTGGCAGCGCCTGTTTCCCGGCCAGCCGCGCGTGAGCCTGCCCGGCGCCAAGGCGCAGGGTGCCGGCAACACCGGCTCCGGGCGCCTGGCGGTCTTCGTCAAGGCCGATTGCGCACCGTGCGCGCAGCGCGTGCAGCAGTTGCAGGCGGCCGGCACGGCCTTCGATCTCTACATGGTCGGCAGCCGTCAGGACGACGCGCGCATCCGGCAGTGGGCCACCCGGGTGGGCATCGACCCGGCCAGGGTGCGCGCCCGCACCATCACGCTCAACCACGATGCGGGACGCTGGCTGTCGCTCGGCCTGCCCGGCGATCTGCCGGCCGTGGTGCGCGAGGTGAACGGTCAATGGCAGCGGCAATAGCTACTCCGGGCCGGGAGCGTCGGCCATCCCGCGTCGCCATCCGCTGCGCCGGCGCCGTGCTGCTGCTCACCAGCGGCGGCTGGGCGTTGGCCGCCCTGGCGCGGGAAGTGCCGCCGCCGGCCTATCAACTGGCGGCGCACCGTGCAGACGTGCCGGCGGCGGTGCTGTACGCGGTAGCCTTGCAGGAGAGCGGCGCCATGCTGCGCGGGCGCCTGATCCCCTGGCCGTGGACGCTCAACGTCGCCGGCACGCCGCAGCGCTACGCCACCCGCGCCGAGGCCTGCGCGGGGCTGCGCCGGGCACTCGCCCACACGCCGGCCAATCGCATCGACGCCGGCCTCGGCCAGGTCAATCTCGGCTACCACGCGCATCGCTACACCCAGCCCTGCGAGCTGCTGGACCCGTACCGCAACCTCGCCATCGCTGCGGAAATCCTGCGCGAACAGCACACGCCGGGCGAGGACTGGCTGCTTGCCATCGGCCGCTACCACCGGCCCGCCGGCGGGGCACCCGCGGCGCGCTACCGGCGCAGTGTGCATCGGCACCTGAGCCGCGTGCTCGACCCCGGCGTTCCCGTTCCAACCCTCCAGGCCACCACGCCATGAACCACATCGTCCTCATCGCCGCCATCGGGCTGCTGTCCACGGCCACCGTCTTCGCCCAGACCGCCTCCGCGCCCCTGATCGTCGTCGAAGACCGCGGCGGCGCCTCCGCGCTGCCGTATTACCAGTCTCTGAATCCTCAGCCGGATCAGGCCGCACCGCTGGCCCCGATGCCGGCCCCTCACGCGGGTAACGCGGCCGACGCCGAAGCCGCCATGCTGCCGGTGCGCTCGACGCAACTGTCGCCGGGCGAGGTGCAGCGCCGTGTCATCCGGGCGCCGGGCCTGACGGCGCTGTTCCTGATCGGCGACGACGAGCGTTCGCGCGCCTGGCTGCGGCAGCGGCAGACCGCGCTGCGCGAGCTGGGGGCCGTGGGCCTGGTGGTCAATGTGGAGTCGATGGCCGCGCTGACGGCGCTGCGCAGGCTGGCGCCTGGCCTGACCCTGTCGCCGGTCTCCGGCGACGACCTGGCCCAGCGCCTGGGCCTGCGCCACTACCCGGTGCTCATCACGGCCACCGGCGTCGAGCAGTAGGTGCGCCAATGGCCCAACCGCATGCGGTCGAGGTGCTGCTGCGGCCAGCGGTGGAGCTTTACACCGTGGTGGTCTGCACCGGCGCCGCGATTCTGTGCCTGGTGGCACCGTGGTCGCTTGCGCTGAACCCGCTGCTTGGCCTGGGCTCGGCGCTGGCTTTCCTGACCTTTGGCGCGATTCGCCTGCGCGATGCCTGGGCGATCCTGCGCTATCGCCGCAACATCCGCCGCCTGCCGCGCTACGTGATGACCAGCCGCGACGTACCGGTGAGTCAGCAACGGCTGTTCGTCGGCCGGGGCTTTCGCTGGGAGCAGCGGCACACGCACCGGCTGATGCAGACCTACCGGCCGGAGTTCCGCCGCTATGTCGAGCCGACGGCGATCTACCGGGCCGCCCGGCGGCTGGAGGAGCGGCTTGAGTTCGCCCCGTTTCCCGTCTCGACGCTGGCGCGCGCGCTGGCCTGGGACAGCCCGCTCAACCCGGCGCGACCGCTGCCACCGCTCGGCGGAATGCCGCGCCTGCATGGCATCGAGCCGCACGAGGTCGATGTCACGCTGCCGCTGGGCGAGCGCGTCGGCCACACCCTGGTGCTGGGCACCACGCGCGTGGGCAAGACGCGGCTGGCCGAGTTGTTCATCACGCAAGACATCCGCCGCAAGGTCCGCGGCGAGCACGAGGTGGTGATCGTCTTCGACCCCAAGGGCGATGCCGATCTGTTGAAGCGCATGTACGTTGAGGCCAAGCGCGCCGGGCGCGAAGGCGAGTTCTACGTCTTCCATCTGGGCTGGCCGGACATCTCGGCGCGCTACAACGCCGTGGGCCGGTTCGGGCGGATCTCCGAGGTTGCCACGCGCATCGCCGGGCAGCTCTCGGGCGAAGGCAACAGCGCCGCGTTCCGCGAATTCGCATGGCGCTTCGTCAACATCATCGCGCGCGCCCTGGTCGAGCTGGGGCAGCGGCCGGACTACCTGCTGATCCAGCGCCACGTCATCAACATCGACGCGCTGTTCATCGAGTACGCCCAGCACTACTTCGCCAAGAACGAGCCGAAGGCCTGGGAGGTCATCGTCCAGCTCGAAGCGAAGCTGAACGACAAGAACATCCCGCGCAACATGATCGGGCGCGAGAAGCGCGTGGTGGCCCTCGAACAGTACCTGTCCCAGGTGCGCATCTATGACCCGGTGCTCGACGGCCTGCGCAGCGCCGTGCGCTACGACCGGACGTACTTCGACAAGATCGTCGCTTCGCTGCTGCCGCTGCTGGAGAAGCTCACCACCGGCAAGATCGCGCAACTGCTCGCACCGAACTATTCCGACCTGTCCGACCCGCGGCCGATCTTCGACTGGATGCAGGTCATCCGCAAACGCGCGGTGGTCTACGTGGGGCTGGATGCGCTGTCCGACGCCGAAGTCGCGGCGGCGGTGGGCAACTCGATGTTCAGCGATCTCGTCTCGGTCGCCGGCCACATCTACAAGTTCGGCATCGACGACGGGCTGCCCGGCGCCGCGGTGGGCGCCAAGATTCTGATCAACGTCCACGCCGACGAATTCAATGAACTCATGGGCGACGAGTTCATTCCGATGGTCAACAAGGGCGGCGGTGCCGGCGTGCAGGTGACGGCCTACACGCAGACCTTGAGCGACATCGAGGCGCGCATCGGCAACCGTGCCAAGGCCGGCCAGGTCGTCGGCAACTTCAACAACCTGTTCATGCTGCGCGTGCGCGAGACCGCCACCGCCGAACTGCTGACGCGACAACTGCCCAAGGTTGAGGTGTATGCCACGGCACTGATGAGCGGCGCCACCGACAGCTCCGACCCGCACGGCAATACCGCGTTCACGTCCAACACCCAGGACCGCATCAGCAGCAACAGCGTGCCGTTGATCGAGCCGGCGCATGTGGTGGCGCTGCCCAAGGGGCAGTGCTTCGCGCTGACCGAGGGCGGCAACCTCTGGAAAGTCCGCATGCCGCTGCCGGCACCCGACCCCGACGAAGCCATGCCGAAGGATCTGCAGGAGCTGGCCGGCTACATGCGACAGCACTACGTCGAGGCGGGAGACTGGTGGGAGAACCAGGGCATCCCCGGCCTGCAGGACAAGGCGCTGCCCGACGACCTGCTGGACGACTTCAAGCAGATGGCCGCCGCTGAAGAGGCCGAAGCATGAGCGATCCGGCCGTCGCGGCACAGCGCCAGCAGCAACGACAGCAGGGGCTGATCGCCGGCCTCATCACGCTGCCGTTCCGCTTCTTCGGCGTGCTGTGCGGCGCGCTGCTGCTGTGCATCCTGATCGAATGCGTCGGCATGCACTTCTTCTGGCCCGATCAGGGCTGGCGCCACGCGCAGGGCATGCTGCACTACGAGCTGGATCAGCTCTCCACGCATTTCACGCGCAGCGCGCTGGTGCAGGAGCCAGGGCGCACCGCGCACCGGCTGGTCGAGCAGGGCTACGACTGTCTGTTCGTGAAGAGCGGTCTGCTGGACTGGATACGCGACGCCTCGACGCAGGCCAGCGCCGGCAGCCATCGCCCGACCAAGGATTTCCGCTACTACATCGGCTTGGTCTACGTGAACGTGGAGAGCTACCTGATCGCGGCGGCCTACACGACGCTGGTCTTCCTCGTGCGGCTGCTGGTGCTGTGCCTGACCCTGCCGCTGTTCCTGATGGCCGCCTTCGTCGGGCTGGTGGACGGCCTGGTGCGCCGGGACATCCGCCGCTTCGGCGCGGGACGCGAATCGGGGTTCATCTATCACCGCGCCAGGGCCAGCCTGATCCCGCTGGCCGTACTGCCGTGGGTGACTTACCTGGCACTGCCGGTCAGCGTGAACCCGCTGCTGATCCTGCTGCCCAGCGCCGCACTGCTCGGCGTGGCGGTGTGCATTGCGGCGGCGACGTTCAAGAAGTACCTGTAGTGCAACCGGTAAGTGGCTCCACGGCG
>LXNH01000308.1_pt1 | contig 12597 bp, 9 predicted proteins | sample 809111 | NCBI WGS metagenome assembly LXNH01 (sample SAMN04870528, study PRJNA318959) | seawater metagenome | biome: 00002010; material: water; isolation source: marine seawater | place: Greece: Milos, Mediterranean Sea | collected 2013-05-29 | depth 5-7 m
TAACTGGAAGGCAATTTGGACAGAGCTAGCGAAATATAGCAGCGTTTGAAGAAATAAACTCCGCTCCGGTGCTTCAAGCTTTGGAGCAAGCTTAGCTTTAGGGTACCGGTCACAGAGGAACATTGTTATTGCGGCGCATTCATACATTGCTCCATCATCCCATGAAAGAACAGGGACCCAACCGTTTGGATTGATTTTCATTTGTTCTACTGGACGTATTTTTAGCCGGTCGGTTGTAGTCTGTATCAACTCATAAGGTTCGCCGATTTCTTCCAAAAGAACTCTAATAGACATCGAAGCTGTCCCGGGTGCATAATATAATTTGTAATTCACGGTATGCTCCAATCAGGTCTTCAAAGATTATGTGACAGTGATGGGGTTGAGTTTAGGCCTCTGTAAATAGCGGTGTAGCGCCAGTTTCTGTTCGCCATAAAAGACCGCCCTTTAATAGATGTACGGTCAAAACTGCTTCCGTAGTATTGTCTTGGAACTCTGCTATAACATGTTCCACGATGATTTCGCTATTCTCGTAAAGACACCTTTCAGTACTTAGGTAAAATAATAATCACATCATAATTTTTACCGCACTAGTTTTATAAAATGAAAAAACCTGTTATTATCGATTGAAAGCAAGTAAATGTTCTGAACTAAGTCGAGACATAGATGTATTCAACGATGGTAATTTAAATATGAAAAATTTACGGTTATTGATAGTTATCTTGATAACATTCTTTAATTGCGGTCATTCCACTGCGGGAAATTTTTCCGAGATAACCGGCTCAATTTTTGAAGCAGGTAGGTGGTCTGGCAGCGCATTTAAAGACGATGAGACCGGAAAATGGGCTGAATGTAGTGTGACTAGAAGCTTTCGAAATATGTACAGCCTTAGTTTTGCTTTATCCCCTGCTGGTTTTAACATCTACTTAAGCTATACAAGCCGACCTTTATTCGAGAATGTAGACAACTTCCAGATGGTCAGTCAGGTGGATCGTTATGAACCGATTTTTTTGACTGCACGTAAATGGAATAATCGGTGGATATCTGCAGCGTATGCCGATTTTGACACTATTTATTTTCAACTTAAAAAAGGTAACAAATTGCAGTTGTCTTCAAGTTTTTTGGGAAACCTTTCCTTTAACCTAAAAGGCAGTTCGCGCGCGCTCAAAGCAGCATATGACTGTGCCTCTAAATACGAAGATTACGGGGCACCATCTAGAAGGGCAAAAGGGTCTGCAGCAACCGGTTCAACCTCAACTTTTGGTGCGATTGCGTTAAGCGAAACTGATGGTTCGAACGGATATTCTTATCAATATGAAAGTCGCTATGAGGCGGAGACTCGTGCTTTGAAAGAGTGCCGAGAGCTTGCAGCCGGTTGTGTTATTGCCGTCTGGTTTGAAAATGAGTGCGGCGCTCTCGCGATGGGCGACGGCAATGGCTGGGGCGCCAGTACCGGATATTCAATTATTGAAGCTGAAAGAGAGGCCATTGAAACTTGCCATTCATATGATAATCGAAACTGTGAGATTGAACTTAGTTTATGTTCTTATGACTGATTTGTTTGAGGAATGCCGCAAATTTCATAATTACCTCTTTTAAATAAGCTGCGGTATTCCATCAATTTTTAGGTTGATGGTGTGTTGTAGGAATTTATTGAGTCCATTTTGAAATTTATGAAAATTCAACCGTTCAAATTTTGCGAAGTGAATAAACAATCATCGTTTGAAATCAAATGATGCATGTCTCGCCGGGAACAAGACCTCCAAAACTTTTCCGAAAAGCTAGCAGAGCAACTGAGGTATCGTTAGACATGGAATACAAGTGCTCTTTACGAAAATTCTTTTTATAGTAGTTAAGGCAGGCATAGACTGCAGGCTAAAGCCACAGGCTATATCGGTATGTTAAACTCAGCAAAGCCTGAAATTGGGGCTTTAATATTCGTCAACTCACTGCATTCTACCTGCAGCGCAAATTTGATGAGTTTTAAATAGGATAATCACCTTTATTTTTTGTCACCAAACTTACAAGTAAATAAATAATTACTTTATTTGTTCACTGTACATGTGATCTTTTTAATCCCAAATTAAGGTATTTTTCAAACAGCTGTATAAGTTTTTCTTTTTTTGAAAAGTTATTTGGTATATATTTTTGCCAACAAAATCTGCTGCGTGGGTATTAATTTTCATAAGCAAGAATGGAAACAAAGCATCATGATAAAATTTATACCTGTTTTTTGTTTTCTGGTACTTTTTGTTAGCGGCATTTCTGTATCAGCGCAGAACTTCAAGTCCCTGGATAATGATAGTTTCAGAGTTGCCATCGAGAATTGTCTAGAAGAGTCTGACGAAGGGTTGTGCGAGATTTATGGTGCCACTTCAGGGTATGGCACCATGCCAAGTTGGGATACCTCAAAGGTCACTGATATGTCACAAGCATTCGATTCTATGCCACCGTCATACGAGTCTAGAGAGAGCTTTAACGCCGATATTGCAGCTTGGGATGTTAGCAACGTCACTAATATGAGTGGGATGTTTTATAATACTGAGATGTTCAATGCTGATATTGGGGCTTGGGATGTCAGTAGCGTCACTGACATGAGTAATATGTTTTGGAATAACAAGTCATTCAATGCTGATATTGGAGCTTGGGATGTCAGCAGCGTCACTAATATGAGTTCTATGTTTCATCGCAATTATGTTTTTAATCGTGATATTGGAGCTTGGAACGTCAGTAACGTTACTGATTTTTCAAGCATGTTCTATAATACTGAGGTGTTCAACAAAGATATTAGCGCCTGGAACGTTGGCAAAGCGACAGACATGAGTTCAATGTTTTCTAACAACAAGGTTTTTAATGCAAAAATTGGTGACTGGGACGTTGGGAATGTTAATAATCTTGGTTATATGTTCTCCGACACTTCCTTCAATCAAAATATAAACAACTGGGATATCAGTGAGGTATCTGACATATCAGGCATGTTCGCTAACAATCTGTCGTTTAACCAACCATTGTCAGACTGGGATGTGAGTAATGTGACCAACATGAGTCGCGTTTTCCAAAATTCAAACTTCAATCAAGACATCAGCTCTTGGGATGTCGGGAATGTCGGCAATATGTCCGGTATGTTTGCTCAAAATCCTTCTTTCAATCAGGATATAAGAGAATGGAAAGTGACCATCAGAGTGAATTTGAAAGGTATGTTTGATGGTGCAAGTAGTATGATTAATGATTTTGGGGTTGAAGCTTCACCTCCGGCAAATTGGTTTTTTTATCTTTCTAATGCCCAACTTAATGATAGAAATTTCGCTGAGGCAATAGAGGAGTGCCTGAGTGAGGCGCCTATTGATGGCAAATGCTACTCCTCACCTCATGGAATAATGCCTTTTTGGGACACCACTGATTTGACCGATATGAGTGGTGCTTTTAAGGAGCGTACAAAGTTTAATGCAAATATCAGCCTGTGGAATGTTAATAACGTAAAAAATATGAGTGAAATGTTTTACTCAGCAAGCAGCTTTGATCATGATATTCGGGTCTGGAATGTGCAAAACCTTTTGAAAGTTGATGATATGTTTTCCAAGGCAGATCGCATGAAAGAGGTCTTTTATGTGCAAGACAAGGATCCAATCGATTGGTTTAACACTATTTCTGAAAAAAACACTCCAGATCTTTCCTCAGATTGCATGAAGATTTGCGATTTGGATTTCTGGGAGAAAACTGCTTCAAAAGATCTAGGATCTACTGTCGGAGAAAAATTTGGCAAACAAGTCATCGGAAATGGCAAGCTATTTTCAACAGACGTTTCAAAGTCATCCCCATTTCTGATTGCTGCAAAGAAAAATGGAACTTTAAAAGTTCAGAATTGGATTAAATTAAGTTCTGAAGCTTCCGATTTACAAAGTTTTGGACTCTCAAAACTGCACATAGCTGCCGCTCACGGTAAAGTATCGGAAATCAAAAGTGAAATAGAGAACGGAACTGACATTAATCTTAGAACTAAGTTGGGGCATACTCCCCTACATTATGCCGCAGCCTATGGATCAGTTAAAAGTCTTCGTTTTTTATTAAATGCTCGTGCAAAAATAGATACGAGAGGAAAATGGGGAGAAACTGCACTACACGCCGCAGTAGCTTCTGAAACGGACAATAACCTAAAATATTTACTTCGAAAAGGTGGCATCAAAATGCCAAAAGACAAAAATGGCATGACACCACTGCACTTTGCAGCGGGCTTTGGTAATGTAAAGGCGATTTCCACGCTTCTGAACCTTGGTGCGGATGCTAATAGGCCAGATAAGATAGGGTCGGCACCTGTTTTTTACGCTAATATATTCCGGCAAACAGAAGCTTTGCAACTATTCGGATCTCATGAAAAATCATGCGAATGCAAGAACTGAAAGGCTTATTGATGGGGAAGTCTAAATTAATATTGGGTGGAGTAGTCCTGGCATTTTATTCTATTATGATGTGCTATTCAGCAATAGCAGCTCCTTGCAAGGGATTATGCAGCCCTGATTGGTGGGAGAATGCATCTGAGGAAAAAGTGCAAAAAGAGATGAATTCTGCGTCTTATCTGGAAGCCTTGAGACAAGACGAATGGAAGTGCTCTTGTGAGCACTTTTTAGTGGATGAGACAAGAGGTTTGTCTTGGCGGCGATCTCCGATGCATGTCATATCCTTTACTAATAACTTAGGTGATATGACACATGCAGAAGCTATAAATATTCTCTTAGAATATGAAATAGATCTTGAAATTGGCGATGCTGTGCGCAAAACCCCTCTTCACACGGCAGCGCAATATGGAAATCCAAAAACAATAAAAGCTTTTGTCAAAGCGGGTGCCAAATTGGAAGCCGAAGATTCGGGTGGAGCGAAGCCAATTCATGGTGCAGTCAAAAACAGCTCTGATAATGTTATGGCCCTTCTAGAAGCTGGGGCCGAAGTTAAAGCAAGGGATAATAAGGGCCACACAGCTCTTCATTTTGCGGCGGCTTATTATCCGAATGATAGATGGATGCCCTCTCTTATCGAAAATATTGATTTGCTTATTGGGGAGGGATTAAAGCTGACCGATCGAGCCGGCGAAACAGGATATACTGTATTGCATATGGCGGCGCTAGCAGGCCGATCTGAAGTGCTGGAACACATCATTCAAAATGATAAGCGCTTGGACATGAATGCGAGAGATAAGGCCGGTGATACGCCTCTCCATATTGCAGCACGCATTGTAGATAGGGATCGGTCCAAAATTATGTCACAGATACTTGCAGCTGGGGCAGATATTGACGCAAGAGACAAGCGTGGAGACACGGCGTTTACAATCTTGGCGGTTTCGCCGGGAAATTATAATCTTGAGCACGCCAATACTTTGTTAGAAGCTGGTGCAGATCCCAATGTAAAAAATAAAGTGGGTAATACTGCTATGCATGCTGTAGTTTGGAACGGAAACTATGGCCTGATGAAAATGATGAGCGGCTACAATGTAGACTGGAACCTTAAAAATGACGATGGTCGCTCACCTATGCTGGATGCTTTATATTCAAAAAGACAACCTAACCCAAATATATTTGGCGCAGCGGCTCACTTTGGAGCAGATATATATACCACAAACGAATTTGGGGAGAATGTGTTACATGTCGCTATTGAAAATGAACATTTGGATCTTGTCGATAACTTTTTGCATCAGCGAAACGCATTCAGAAATATGGCAAAAGAGAAAGACATTTTCGGCATGACACCCCTCGATCTTGCTGACGACATTGGCGTTCTTGACGGTACTATGACCTATGTTCGGTTGAAGGAAGCAACACTGTTAGATGATCTAGTACCTTTGCAGTAGTAGAAAGAATAAAACTGAGAGTGGAAAGGAAGTCGCGTGAAAATTTCAACACATATAGAAAAATTTGCTGCGATGCTGTTCCTCTTACTGGTTTTTTTTGCGAGTAAGGGGTTAACCGCATCACAATGTGATTTGTCCGTATTTCAAGATCAGGAAACAGCTCTATCGATCCCAATGAGTGATTACGATCCCGTCGATGTCGAATTGTTACCTACATTTGTCAAACTTGGACCGATAAATGGTGAGGAATACAGTTTTTATGCTGATTTCTATCTGAAAAGCTCATGGTATGACCAAGATCTGGCAGATTTGCTTTTTGAAACTTCAGATGACTATGTTTGCCGTCTCGAGGGACAGGATGCATATGGAAAATTCTGGCGACCCGGCTTGGAGTTTTTAAATTCAAGATCCATAGACGAAACTGGCTATGATAAATTTATTATTAGTTCTGATGGCTTCATTCAAAATGAAAAGCGAGTTCAGGGTTTCTTTGGAGCTGACTTAAATTTTAAAAAGTTTCCATTCGATAGCCAAGTTCTGACCATTTCTATTATACCTTATTTTGATGACACTATGGTTACCTTGAGGGGCCTTGAACCCGCAGAAGAATGGACACGAAGTCTCAATTTTACGGATTGGAGTATGACTGAAACTTCTGGTTCAGCAACATCCAGTAATTTTAAAAGTTCCTCCTGGGAAAATAGCTACTCTACCTACAATATAAATATTTATTTAGAAAGAATACCAAATTATTACGTTATTAAAATTTTGACACCGGTGTTTATCATGGCTGTTTTGGCTTTGGCTTCATTTCTTCTTAGCCCGACAACAGAAGACTATGACCCAAGACTTTCTTTGACGGTAACGCTATTGCTAACCGTCGTAGCTTATACGTTTATTGCTGGAGATGACCTACCAGTATTATCTTATTTGACCTTCACTGATATTTTCCTAGTCTTGTCATTTATTGCTTGTGTATTTGCAGTTATAGCGATTTTGGCAGAGAGGTCATTCAAGGTTTATCAGGAAAGAAAGATCAAAGCGGATGGGAAGAAAAATTTTTCAGTAGATGACTTCCTTGAACGGGCAGATCGCTATCTAGGTACTTTTCTATTCGCAATCTACTTGGGAAGTATAACTCTTTTGTATGTTTTGATTTGATTTTACAAATTACCTAAAAGATAGAACGCCTCAAAACTAATTGAATTATAGTTAAGGCGTAGTGATCGATAACTATAACCGCAGCGTTTTGGATGTAGAGCATTGGAAGCAAGAACTTCTATCTTGATTACAGGGGCACGGGCACCTGTCGCGCTCCACTTGACTAGACTTTTGGCTAATTTTGGGGCTCGTGTGATTTTACTTGACCACGTGAAGTATCCAATTTCAGCTGCTAGCCGATTTGCAAATCGTTACTATCAGATACCAGAATTTGCCTCACAGCCAAAGTCTGCATGTGAAGAGCTTTCCCGGATTATCGCCTCTGAGAACATCAATTTAGTTATCCCGACATGTGAAGAAGTACTGCACCTCGGAGCAATTTGGAAAAGAAAACAGATGGGTGCAAAACTTTTTGCACCGAGTATTTCGATGCTTAGTCAAGTTCATAATAAATATGGTTTTATTCAACTGTGTAACGAAATTGGTCTTCCCACTCCGCAAACACATCTGCTCGAAAGCGTGGCTGAACTTACCGCGCAGGAAACGAGAGCAGCTACAAAGGTGTTCAAACCAGTATGGTCAAGATTTGGTTCAGATGTCCTGATCCGGCCTGATGTTGTCAAACTACGTCGGATTAAACCGACTATTTTGGCTCCTTGGATTGCGCAAGATTTTCTGACTGGCAACGAAATAAGTGCCTATGCCGTGGCGCATCAGGGCCGTGTTGTCGCGTTGGCTGCTTATCAGGGTGTTGTTCGGGCTGGCCCTCGCGCGGCAGTATGTTTCAAGTCCGTTGATACGAATATTGTCCGTTCGTTTGTTACTAGTTTTGTTCAAGAAACGGCGTGGACTGGGCAAATTTCTTTTGACTTCATACAAACTGAAACTGGTCAGATTTTGCCGCTCGAGTGTAATCCTCGCGCAACCAGTGGTCTGCATTTTTTTACGGATGGAGCCGCGTTTGCGAGAGCTTTATGCACTGGTGTGGGCCATGTGGTCCCTGATGTGAGCGGCCACCTAACAGTGCATCTTGCTCTGTGGTTTTATGGAATTCCAATGATCGCAAGAAGGAATGATCGTAAAACCTTTTTGGATGCACTGAAACTGTCGAAAGAAGTAATAGATTGGCCGAATGATCCGGTTGGCTGGGCAACACAGCTTCGTTCTTTAGCCGAGTTTTCTGCGCTCGCACTGCGCCATTGGATTCGTCTAGAACGAGCGTCTACCTTGGGAATTGAATGGAACGGCAAAGATCAAAGTTCCATTTCATAATGCTGCTCTCCAGGGACTAGCATTTCGCCTGCCTCGATGCCCTCAATCTCGCGCCGTAAAATATCTAGAGGACCAATCATACGAGTAGCACCACAGCTGTTATCAAAGGCAGAACGCAAAATCCGTCGATCCTGTTCTAGGGCGTAAAGAAACATCGGTTTAAACACCAGCGACTTGAGAAACCCTAGCCCAAATTGGCGTGGGGCAGTCAGCCAACCAAACCCCTCAACGACACCATCGGTTGTTTTCCTCAAGTGAAACGTCGTTGCCAAAACCATGCCATGTGGTCCCCAGTACTCCAGTTCGGCGATACCAGGACGGCGGTAACGGCCAACGCCTTTTGTACGGGCTCCATCCAGAATAGCGCTAGCCAACCCATGTTGCCGGTCTTCGCCTCTATAAACAGCCTCAGCCCAATCTAGTCCTCGTGTCACTTTCACTTGAACTCGGCAACGATTGCGCGAAAGGCCTCTCAACAGCCCCTTGTGCGTAAAATGAGTATGGGCCGCATCAAGGATATTTTCTGCCGTATCGATTAATGTTGAGCGTGTTTCGCTCTTGACGACGCGCATCACAATATCCTGTCCTTGCATTGGATGAACAGTCGGTGGCGAAGTAGGCTGCCCACTTGCAAGAAATATCCCACCCTCTGCTTCTATTGCGTTGTATCGTTGCACGCGACATTTTGGCAGCAAAGAAATGGATCCGGGTATGTCAACGCATCTGCCATCTGATGCAAAACGCCATCCATGGTAGGGGCATTCAATTGTGTTTTCGACCAGACGGCCCTTAGACAACTCTGCGAACCGATGAGGGCATCTATCAACAAGCGCTGCGACTCCTTCTTTGGTACGAAACAGAACGAGTGATTGGTCGTCAAAAAATACTCGAAGCGGTTTGCTACGCAAATCTTTTGAACGGGCTACAGCATGCCAAAGACCAATTTTCATAACGCGAACCTTTTCAACAATGGTACACCTATCACCAAAAGTATTTTGAAAATTATCTTTTGCGCTAATCTTTGACGCAAGGGTAAGTGCTGGTTGTAAATGGCACTGAACTCGATGGCGGATTTGGCCTGGCGATTGCGTTTAAAGCTCGCTGCACCAGCGCTCATATTGAAAAGTAGATTATTTTTTTGAGCGTGTTTCTGCGCCAAGGCGGTTATCAGTCGGTAAAGACCCTCTTTTTGTGGGCGCCTGGTGTCATAGCCGATCAACGGTTGCGTAAGAGTATCTTCATACTCAAATCGCCCACCAAAGGCGACAAGACAGCCGTCATCAGCGCGCAAACCCTCAAGCTGAATTAAGCCGTTTCGGTGCATTTCTGCAATGAAGGCTTCACTGTATTGCGGGTTAAGCAACGAATATTTCTTTAGATAAAGCAAGCGATACAGTTCAGCGCACCGAGCGTAATCTCTAGGTCGAAAGTCAGTATTTTGCACCAGCGTGTGCGGCGTGGCTCCAAGCAAGCGCTGATCTGCTTTTAGATCTCTGCTCAGCTTTTGAGACCTGCGCCCATCGAATAGATAAATCTGGCGCGACGGAACGAGCCGAAATCCTTCAGCCTGCAACGCTTCCATTGTCGCGCTGTCAGCATAGGTGTTAAGCGAACGCAGAACAATTGTATGACTGGGATAGTGCGTGGTTAAGTTATCACGAAGCTCAATAGCTGTTTGACGATCGATCTGTGGGGCTGGGTTGGTTGAAAACAACCAATTATTTACATGTACCGCACGGTCCAGTTCTGTGGCTTTCATTAGCGGTGATACAGCGCGGATCAACGCAATTAATGCGTTTTGTAAAAGTGGTTTAGCTACAAAATTGCGGGTCTCGTCGATGGCGTAATCTATATATCCGGTTACCGGATTGCAGATGTAGCAATTGCCTGTTTTGCCTCCCTCATTCACCGTTATGGGAACGCTCAACCCGGCCAAGTCAAGCTGCAGTACGCTTGTTTGTAGATTTGCGATCAGATCCTCAGTCTGATTACGACCAAAGGTTTCAACGAAGGTACGAAGACGAGAACAGGCTTGCGTCATTCCCTTTTGCCCGATGGGTCCCAACGTCGTTCAACCCGCCTAAGTTTTCGCGTTAGATCCAAATGCAAAGGCTGATGCACTAGTGTAATGACAGCGTGCAAATCGCGATTGGTTAAGAGCCTGTGTAAATCATTCTTAGCAGCCAAGCCAGCGGCGAAGGGAACAGAGTGTGGGAGCGTTAGTGTAATTTCAGACATCCCAGTTTGAACAAGCCTGAAGTCGGTGATGCGAGTATCGGCCAAAAGAACTGTATTACGCAATATATCTGGGGTAATAAGTCCTCGCTCGACGCAATTTGAGAGATAAAAGCAATCATCTATACGCCCTGCTATCTCGGTAACGGCTTGGAGTGGCGAGCCACAGGAACATGGTTCAGGGGCAAGCCGAAGAAGATCGTTCATTTTGTAGCGGAGCAGTATTTGCATGTCTCGTCGGAAGGTTGAAATTATCGGCGAAACAAGCCCGTCCCCGACACACTCAAATTCAAAATAGACGGAATCCTCAGCCAAATGAAGGATACCGTGGCGGCAAGTAACGCCTAATAGTCCTTCAGTGGCCATGTAGATTTGCTCAAGCTGAGTTCCGAAGGCCGCCATGATTGCAGAACTATCTATAGAATCTAACGTTTCAGCAGTAGAAAAAATTCGAACTGGCTGAAGTTGGAATTTCTGCTCTGCAATATGACGCAGTATTTTTGGAGGAGCAACAATGACCGTCGGATTGAACGCTTCCAAGCGACTTTGCCAAATGACTGGTCCCTCCGTTAGATCAAAGAACTGCAATTGGATCTGCCGGAAAGAATTCGCACTGTCATAAAGGTTGGTTGTTTGGGGCAGAATAATTGCCACTCTTTGATTTTGCCAAAGGATATCGGGAATTGCTTTGGCGAGAATACTGCCCAACCAACGAAACCTTTCTGCATTCGAAATGACAAAAAACCCCCGATTACCACTTGTTCCAGTGCTGGCGCCCACATTCAATGTTCCAACGCGAAAATTGTGAGTCATTGCGGTACGGACCTGTTCAGCAGTTATGCCCAGCGTGTTATAGCTAGAAAAATCAGACATGAGTTTTGCTTTGTCCATCACTGGGAACTCAGAAAGTCTATCTGAGGCTCCAGTAAAGGCGGACGCCTTAGGAGCTGACCGCGTCAGCCAACGTTTTAAAGCGCGGGCCTGTAGGCGTTCAAATTTAGCCCGCCCCATGCTTGGACGCCCGAGTCGGTAGGTGGTTGCAAAGCTATGAAAAGCTTGAAGTGTTAGGATCATGGCTGAGCGCCTTCTTCGACATCAAATTGGGTTGATGAATCATCGTGACACAGCATGACCGCACCGCCAGAATTATGAAATGTAGCTACCTGATCCGCGCTTTGGCACAAGGCTCCGTAGTCTTCCGAAATCAGCTTTGGAAATAGTTGTGGCCGCGCAGAGGGTTGTAGCGCGTCGATTAACCATTGAGTGTCAGTAGCATAAAGGAGTGGCGTTTTGTTCTGTGTGAACAAGACGCCAAAATGGCCTTGAGCATGGCCTGGCAACGGGACAGCCATTACGCTGCCATCCTTAAAGATATCATAGCTATCCGGCAATTGGCGTACCGCCGCGCGGGGGTGATCTTCGATTGGCTCAAGACGTGCACTAAAGTTGAATGGTAACAATTCGGGAAAGATTCCGTGCCGGATATTTTTCAATGAACTGTTCTTTTGCAAATTTGAATAGCCAACCCCGCTGGCGATCAGGCGCGCATTCGGAAACCCAGCAAGACCTGACACATGATCGGCGTGAAAGTGGGTGATGATAATCCCTTTGATATCTTTTGGAGCTAGCCCAAACCGTTTGAGAAACGAAGCCGGTTGTGCACCCAGATTTAGTTTTGGAGACAAAAGATGCCCATAAGCGCGTAACCAAGCGCTGCGCCCTGGTGCCGATAGACCGTGACTGGTATATCCTGTGTCAATTAAAATGGGACCGACCTTTGGGTGAATAAAAAATCCATATCGCACCCTTAGGTAGCGTTGTTTCCATCTACCTCCTCGTAAAATTAGCTTTTCAGGAGCCTTGACCCAAGCACTATTGGCAAAAACAGGTTTCATGTGCGCTTGCGCATCGAAAAAGTAAGGTCAAGCCCATCAGAGAAGCAAACCTTAGGCGACCAACCTAATGTGTTCTGAACTCGTGTGATATCGAGGCTCTGCTCGAAAGCAAACAAACCAAGAGCGTATCTTGTCACCATCGGCTCAGGCTGTTGAGGGCGGCACCGCGCAACTATTTCTAGAGCTCTGGCTACAAAC
>LXNH01000309.1_pt1 | contig 12595 bp, 12 predicted proteins | sample 809111 | NCBI WGS metagenome assembly LXNH01 (sample SAMN04870528, study PRJNA318959) | seawater metagenome | biome: 00002010; material: water; isolation source: marine seawater | place: Greece: Milos, Mediterranean Sea | collected 2013-05-29 | depth 5-7 m
ATGGCTTGCTCCATGCATTCCCGCGCCGCATGCGCTCCGTGGCGGCGCAGTTCCCCAAGGTGATGGCATTGCACCGCCGGGTGGCGCATTTGCCGGAACTGCAGTCGTATTTTTCAAGCGGCAGGCGCCTGCCATTTGCCGACGGTATTTTTCGCCATTATCCCGAGCTGGATGGCGAATAGCCGGGCGTGTGCGCGATCCGGCGCATATTCCGGCGGGGGTTCTGATAATAAGGGCCGCTTCCCGGCAAGCACGATTATCGGCAGCCTTTCTGGCGGAAAATGGAGGCCGAGTGCGTATTAACCCTGATTTTCGCCATGAAGCGGGCTTTATGTCGCTGTTGGCTAATGCCTGAAACGCCATTGCGCAAAACCTATTCCGCTATTTTTTTTGAGAAGCGCATACGGAAAATATTGAGGGCGGCTCATTTTTGGGATTAAATAATTTCGACTGGATACATTTTTGTTCCTTCGCAATTGTTGCCCCGCCGTCGCCACAGCGGTGACGGACTCGCAGGCAACGCGTGCATGCGGCGTGGCATGCACGGCCTGATCTCCAGGACGCGCCAGCAGTCTGCTTCAGATAAGCCAACTGGTTTCTTTATCGGTTTCAGCAAATTCGTCCCATTCCCTGCGGGAGACGTCAACATGCAATGGCTTACCCTCAAACGCCTGCTGCGCGGCGAGCGCGGCATGCAGAAAGCGGATCTATACGGACAGATAGCGGCCATCCACAAGGCGCAAGCCGTGATCGAATTCGATCTCGAAGGCCATGTCCTGATGGCCAACCAGAATTTCCTCGACACTATGGGCTACGAACTGGACGAGGTGCTGGGGCAGCACCACCGCATGTTCGTGGTGCCGGAAGAACGCGAGTCCGCCGGCTACCTGGCCTTCTGGGAAAAGCTGGGCCAGGGCGCGCATGACACAGGGCGTTATCGCCGCATGCGCAAGGACGGCAGCGACGTCTGGCTGCAGGCCAGCTATAACCCGATTTTCGACAAGCACGGGCGCGCCTTCAAGGTGGTCAAGTACGCCACCGACATTACCGAACAGCAGCAGCGCCAGGCCGACACCGAAGGTCAGCTGGAAGCCATCTCCAAGGTGCAGGCGATTATCGAGTTCGAGCTCGATGGCACCATCATCCGTGCCAACGACCTGTTCCTGAAAGCGGTGGGATATAGCGAAGCTGAGATCCGCGGACGGCACCACAGCATGTTCGTGTTGCCCGAAGAAGCGCGCAGCGCGGCTTATGCGGAGTTCTGGCGCAAACTGCGCAGCGGCGAGCACGACACCGGCCAGTATCTTCGCATCGGCAAGAATGGCCGTCATGTCTGGATCGAGGCCAGCTACAACCCGATTTTCGACGCCGAGGGCCGGCCATTCAAAGTGGTGAAGTTCGCCACCGACATTACCAGGCGTTTTACTGCCGCCCAGACCCTGCGGGTGGCGGTGCAGGGCCTGACGGAAAACGCCGAGCGCGCCGGACAGGCCAATACGCTGGCGCAGGATGCCTGTCGCGTCGCCGAAGAGGGCGGCAAGACGGTGCGGGATGTGGTGCGCACCATGGGTGCGATCACCGACAGTTCCAAGCGCATTTCCGAGATCATCGGCGTGATGGACGGTATCGCTTTCCAGACCAATATCCTGGCCTTGAATGCCGCGGTCGAGGCGGCCCGCGCCGGTTCGCACGGCAAGGGTTTTGCGGTCGTGGCGGCGGAAGTGCGCAGCCTGGCGCAGAACAGCGCCGCCGCGGCCAAGGAAATCAAAGGCCTGATCACGACATCGGTCGAGCAGATCGAGAGCGGCGCCGGCCAGGTGCAGTCGGCCGGCGTCACCATGGAGGATATCGTGGCCTCGTCGCGCCGCGTCACCGAGATCATGGGCGAGGTGGTGGAGGTCTCGCTGGCGCAGTCCGGCAAGCTCGGCGAGGTGACTGAGGACATCACCCAGATGACCGCCGAAGCCGCCGCTGCCTTGCAGGCCGCCCACCAATCGCATCAAGCCGCGCCGGTGCTGCGGCCGGCGGTCAAGCCGGTGGCGCCGTCGGTGCGGGCGCGGGCGGCGGCCAATACGCCCATGCCTGCCAAGCCGGTACTGGAGTACGTGCGCTATTGAAGGCCGGGCGGCGCGTGCCGCCCGAGTGCGCTATAAATACGGTCTTGTAGAACCCGTCGGCCCGGGCCGGAACCCACCGCCCCGGGCCGCGCTTTTCGTGGCTCCTCTCATGACCGAATCCGACGCCCTGGCGCTCGCCACCCATCGCCATTACAAGGGCGGTCTGTACCGCTATATCGACACGGCCCGCCATTCCGAGACCGAAGCGCCCATGGTGGTCTATGAGCATCTGTGGCCGCATGCCCGCGGCCTGTGGGTGCGGCCCGCCGAGTTGTTCTTCGGCCAACTGGCCGATGGCTCGCCGCGCTTTGCCGCGCTGCGGCCGGCTTGACGCATCATGGCTTTTTATTACCGTCGTACCCGCCCGGCTGCTGGAGCGACCGGGCTGGCTGGTGGCGCGGCCAAATCCTCGGCCGCCCTGTCGGCGGCGCTGGCCGCGCTGCGTGGCCCGTTCGTGGTGGCCGACCTGGAAACCACCGGGCTCTCGACCGCATCGTGCGAGATCCTGGAGTTCGCGGCGGTGCGGGTCGGGCCGGAGGGCGCGGCGCAGCGGGAGTATGCGCAGGTGGTGCGCACGCGCGCCGCCGTGCCGCCTTTCATCACCCGCCTGACCGGCATCACGCAGGCCGAGGTGGATCGTCAGGGTGTGCCCGTGGCGCAGGCATTCGCGGCCTTCCTGGATTTTGTCGAAGACCTGCCGGTGTTTTTCCACAATGCCTCGTTCGACCGCCGATTCCTGGCCGCGGCCGCATCTCAGACCGGCCTGCCGTTCGCCAATGCCACGCATTGCACACTGGCGCTGGCCCGGCGCGCCTGGCCGGAATTGCCGTCGCACAAACTCGACATCCTGGCGCGGCACGTGGGGGCCAGCGAGCCTACCCACCGCGCCCTGGCAGACGTGCGCACCACCGTGGCGGTGGCGCTGGCGGCCGGATCACGGCTGGCGCCGGCCTGAGCGTCAGAGCACTTTCTGCTCATGGTGCACTTGGGGCGGCTCGACGAAGAAGCCCGCCACCAACTTGCGCCATTCCTGAAAATCGACAGATTCCCGGAAATCCACCATATGGTTTTCGACGGTTTCCCAATCCACCACCAGGGTGTAGCGTTGCGGCTGCTCGATGCTGCGGTACAGCTCCATGCCGTGGCAGCCGCGGGCCCGCAGGAACAGCGGCCTGGCCTGGGCCACGCCAGCCTCGAACAGGGCTTCCTGTCCTTCGCGCACGTGGATGCTGGCAATCTCCTGGATCATGATCCTGTCTCCGGATGAAAGGGCCGGGCGGGAGCCGGCCGGGCGGAGTAGTATGGCGCAAAAATTCGTCACGATGAATCCATCTGTCTCGACCCTGCCGCGTTTTCTCGCTGCCCGCTTGCTGTGGTACGCGGGGGTTGCCGCGCTCGCCGTCATGGCTTTGGTGTCGCAGACCCAATTCAGCGTGACGGCCGTGCTGTCGGCCATTGCGATCTACATTCCCCTGTCCATGCTCGCCTTGCCGCTCGTCGCCTGGCTGGCGCTGCGCCGCGCCACGAGGCCTGCGCCCGTGAAGGCCGCGCCGGCGTGGCCTTGCTGGCTGGCGGCGGCAGTGGGGATGGCACTGCTGGCCGGCTACCACCTGTGGGCGTGGCTCGAACTGGCCGAGGGCGGTGTGTTGTTGCTGCTCGTCGCGGTGGATATCGCCCTGGCCCGGCGCGAGTCGGCGCGCCTGATCGCATACGCCGCGGCGCACCGTGCCACCAGGCCCGGCCTCCCGGGCTCATCCTGACAGTAAACCGAACGGCGGCCTGTCGAAGACCGCACGCCGTGCGTGCTAGGGAATGCGTGCGAGGGCATGCCGCATCCCCCCATCCTATGAGCTGAGATGCGCCGCAGCAATCGCGCCCGGCGCGGGCCAAGCCTCCGCCATACGCATGGCGCGGGCGCCGATATTCGCAGATTGCATGACATCTTTTACGTCTTCCTCCTCACTCCCTTGGGATCGGTCGCCCGTTTAACCGATACCGACGTCCTTAGTACGGCGCAATCATTCCGTACCAATACGAAAGTCCCAAACGCCACGTTGCCGTATGCGCGTACAGCGTCGGGGGGTAGAGGTCCGCGCCGGTCGGCCACCGGTACCTGATCATCCGCATGCAGCGGATCGGGAGGAGCGCAAATGAAAAAGCTCGCAGCAGTCGCAACGTTGTCCCTCGTCGCGGTTTCCGCCTACGCGAGTGGACCGGGCCAGCCCGGCATGTCGGCGTCCGGCCATGTCGGTACCATCACGGGCACGGTCTCGTCGGTTTCCACGGGCACCTCCGTGGTCTCGACCCAGATCAACGGCTATGGCTCATCGAGCCAGACGTCGTTCGGCGAGACGGGCGGTGTCGCCACCGCGGGAGGATCGTTCAGTCCCGACGGCACCACCGCGGTCACCAGCACGCGGCAATACGCCACCAGTGAAAGCTACGGCCACATCACCGGCAATGCGCCGATCATGGTGGGCGACAGCATCGCCAACGGCGGCGCCACGTTCGGCAACACCACCACCAACGCATCGGCCACGGGCACGTTCAATGCCGGTGCGATCGGGGCGACCGCGTCGATCCACGGCGTCGGTCCCGTGGGCGGTTTCGGTCACTGAGCAGCACGCAATCCGGACGGCTTCGGCCGTCCGGTCGAGAGGACATCATGAAAACCCTTGCGCTTGCCTTAACCCTGTCGCTGGTGGCCTTCTCCGCCGGCGCCCAGACCAGCACTTCTTCCTCGACCACTGCGGCGACATCAGGCTCGACCAACGCCGGCAACAATCAGGGCATCACGTTCAATTCCAACAGCAACGGTTCGAGCACCCTGCGGACCGCGCCGCCGATTGGCGCGCAGAGTTTCTATGGCTCGTTCTCGTCCGACAGCTGCATGGTGTCGGCTGGCGGCGGAGGTTCCGTGGTCGGGTTCGGCATGAACGTGGCCTTCCCGGTCGAAGACCAGAAGTGCAGCCTGCGCCGCAACTTTGAACGCACCATGCAGGCGGCCGCCTCCACCAAGGATCCGGATCGCTCGCGCCGCCTCGAGACTGCGGCGGTCGACATCCTCTGCCAGACCGATGACCGGACCAAGGCTGCGCTGACCGCGCAGGGACTGTGCACCAATCCTTCGCTGACGACCGCTGACCACCGGTTCGAGAGTCCCAACTCGAACGTCGCCCAGGCCGCGCCCGCGCCGGGGCCAAACCAGGCGCAATACGCACCGGCGCCGGCCATGGCGTCCGGACCCCTTGCGCAGACTTATCCGGTCCTGTCCGTGCAAAACACCATGGTGAATTCGCCGCCGCTGCGCAATCCGCGCATGGACAGTCAGCGCCTGGCGGACTTCTACTCGCCGGGTTGACGAGCGTGGCCCCGGCTCTCAGGGCGCGGCGACGGGCGTGGCCGCGGCGCCCGGCCCCTCGGCGGCATCCGGGCGCATTAACGCCGCCGCCTGCGGGGCCGATGCCAGTAACATCGTGGGTGGCGCCGATACCGCCAACCCGGCCTCCTGCAGCCGCTGCAGTACGGTGAAAAGCAGTGCGCTACGCACGCCGTAGGCCGAGCGTGGCGACGAGACATAGCCCTTGGCGTTGAACACCAGATTGCCGGCCTCGATCCCATCGAGGAATACATTGGGCGGCGGCGAATCGAGCACATCCTCATGGTCGGCGAATGCCTGCAGGATCAGCTCGCGCACCCGCTGGGCGTCGGTCGACAGCGGCAATGGCAGCTTGATCTGCACCAGCCCCAAGGGATTTGAGCGCGTGACGTTGCGCACCGTCTTGGTGACGAATTCCGAATTCGGAACGATCACCGTCGAGCGATCGCCCATCTGGATCTCCGTAGCCCGCACATTGATGCGCAGGATGTCGCCCTCGACGCCGCCCAGCGAGACCCAGTCGCCCACTTTGACGGGGCGTTCGGCCAGCAGGATCAGGCCCGACACGAAATTCTGCACCACCGCCTGCAGACCGAAACCGATGCCCACCGACAGTGCGCTGGCGATCCACGCCACCCGTTCCAGACCGATGCCCGCGGCCGACAGCGACAGCGCGATCGCCAGGACGAACCCCGCATAGCCGAACAGCGTCGCCGCCGACAACTGCATGCCCGGATCCAGCTCGGTGGTGGGCAGGTAGCGGTTGGCCAGCCAGCGCTTGAGCATCTTCACGCTCAACAGCGACAGGCTCAGCACCAGCAGCGCCTGCAGCACCGCGCCCGGCCGGATCTGCGCCTCGCCGATGGCCAGGCCCTTGCGCAACTGGTCGAAGCGCTGCACCAGGTCCATCGGCCCTTCGCCGAACGGCGCCAGCAACAGGATCAGCGCCAGCAGTCCCACCGCCACCCGGCCCACGCCCGACAGCAGCACCGCCGCCTGATCGCGCAGGCTGGTGCCCTCGCCATCATCACGGTGCGAGGTGCCGAGCAAAGTGCTGAACCCATCTTCGATCAGTAGCGACAGCAGATAGGCCGATGCCAGGATGATCAGTACCCACAGCACCTGCTTGGCCAGGAAACTGCCGAATGCCACGTAACCGGCCAGCAGACTGGCCAGGCTGATGGCCAGTACGGTGCCGGCGGCGGTCAGCAGCAACGAGACCCAGAAGGGCGTGGGGGCGGCGTCCTGTTGCTGCGCCAGGCGGCGCAGCCGGCGGCCGATCGACAACGCCGCCGCCATCGTCGCCATGACGAGCACCGCGGCGATGCCGGTCAGGGTGATGGTGGTGGTCAGGCTGACGTTCAGCAGCACCGGCAGGCGTTCGGCCAGCCAGATCATCACGACCAGCACACCCAGTACCCCCGGCAGCCAGCGCAGGCGTTGCGCCACCATGTCGGAGACCGGAGGCAGGCGCCAGGATGGCCGGTTGGCCGAAAGCAGGGCGTAGCCCAGCCCTGACACATACCCCCCGAAACAGACTGTCGCAACCAGATTGGCCAACAGCGTGCCGCTGTTGTCCGACAGTTGCGAATTCCAGTCCAGGCCAATATGCAACAGCAGGGCGATGACCCCCGGCGTGGCCACCGCCAGCGCCAGCAGCGCGACCGCCAGGAACGAACGCCGCAGGCGTCCCGGCGGTACCCGCGTGGCGGTGATGCGCAAGAGCATGCGCCCGATCCAGATACGCAGGGCAATCGCCAGCGCGGCTGCCGTGGCCAGCAGCACCCAGCCCCACCTCGGCGTCTGGCCGACCGCGGTCGCCAGATCGTCGCGCAATGCCAGCAACCGTTCCAGGTCGCGCGGAAATTCCTGGCGGAATTCGGTCCAGAACTGGGCCGACAGGAACGAGTCGCGGCGCTCGCCCAGCCGTGCCTGGAATTGGGTGCGGCGCTGGGCCGCGATCTGCTCCACGGCCTGGGCCGCATCCACGGACAGCAGCCGGGCCAGCTTGATCTGCGCATCCAGGGCGCGGCTGCTCTTGTCCAGTTGCATGCGCTGGGCCGCGACGTCGGGCGCCTCCTTGGCGCCGTCGGGCGGAGTGCCCAACTCGCTCAGGCGCGCCGTCACGCTGGTCAACTGCGGCGTGAGCGCATCGGCGGCGGCGTCGGCCTTGGATTGAATGTCGAGCGCATCGCCGCGCTGCTTGAGCAGCTCGGCGTCATCGGTCTCGTCGGGGATGCGCTTGCGGATGTCATCGAGCTGTTTGCGGGCGGCGACCAGCATGGCGTCGGTCTCGCCGGGCGTGGCGGGCGTGGCGGCAAACGCGGGCGCCAGGCACAGTGCCAGCAGCAGGGCGGCGATCAGGGCGACGAAAGCGCGGGCGCGGGGGGCGACGCGCAGGCGCGGATATGGCAGGTTCGGAGTCATGTTTCTTAGGCGATCGAATCGCTTTGAGGCGGCAGCATAGCAAGCCGTTGCCCGCTTCGTTGCAACAAAAACTCCGCTGTGTCCCCCCTTAGTTGCGGCGGCTGGCGCGAGGCCCGCCCAGCACCGCATCGCACACCTCCAGCCAGGCGCGGGCGGCGTACGACAAGTAACCGGATTGCTGCCAGATATGGCCGACCTCCCATTGCAGCCCGGATTTGGCCAGCCGGGCGGTACTCAATCCGCGGGTCTTCATGCGGCGCATCAGGGGCTCGGGCAGCAAGGCCGCGCCCAGGCCGGCCGAGGCCATCGCGACCAGGAAGTCCCAATGCGCGCTCTGGGCCGCGATGCCGGGCTGCAAGCCCGCGTCGGCAAAGGCCTGGCGCAGCCGCCGGGTCATGGCGAAGTCATCGGTGGGAATCAGCAGGCGGGTGTCGCGCAGTGCGCTCAAAGGCAGTGAGGTCTTACCGGCCCAGGACGCGTCCGGCGGTCCGATCACCCAGATCGGATAGCTGCCGAATGCCCGCGCGGCCAGGCCGCTGTCGGCCGCGATCGGCAGGATGGTTGCGCCCACTTCCAGTTCTCCTCCCGCCACCAGGTCTTCCACCGCGCGGCCGGTGCCCTCGCGCAAGGTGAGGTGGATGCCGGGATGCAACTCGCGAAAGCGCTTGACCACGGGCGTGAACAGCAGGTTGATCATGGGCGGAATGCCGACTTCGAGAGCGCCGCGTTGCAGCTCGGCGGTCTGGCGCATTTCCTCGCCTAGCTGGCGCATGGTCTCCAGCACTTGCAGGCCACGCTGGTACATCACGCGCCCCGTATCGGTGGGCCGCGCGGTGTGGCCGTCCCGTATCAGCAGCGGCGTACCCGCCTCTTCCTCAAGCTGGCGGATCATCTTGCTGACGGTCGACTGGGTGACGAACAGGGCCTTGGCCGCCTGCGTGAAGCTGGCATGCCGCACCGTTTCGACGAAATATCGCAGAGCGCGCACGTCCAAGATGATCCCCCGTCCAAAAAGCGGAATGTTCAAGTAATGAAAAAAACGACTTATTTGGATGATTTTAAGTCATTACGAGATTTGGCCTGCGCTTCCTATACTGCGGGAAATTCGACCCGGAGCAGGCCGGCAAGGCGCGCTTCGGACGTCACGAAACGCCGCGCTAGACGGCGCCTGGACGTCGGCGGCATACCGTCGCGTCCAGCCGCGAGCCGCCGGCTTTTGAATCTGGAGACACCATGCATACCGACCGTATCCGCCACCCCGGGCTACGTGCCAAGATCACGACCGCGCAACAGGCGGCCCTGCTGGTCGAAGACGGCATGACCGTGGGCATGAGCGGTTTCACGCGTGCCGGCGATTGCAAGTCGGTGCCCGCGGCGCTGGCCGCGCGCGCCGAGCGCGAGCCGCTTGCCATCACGCTGATCACCGGCGCCTCGCTGGGGCACGACACCGACAAGATGCTGGCGCAGGCCAATGCGCTCGCTCGCCGCATGCCGTTCCAGGTTGACACCACCCTGCGCCGCAAGATCAACCACGGCGAGGTTGCCTTCATCGACCAGCACCTGTCGGAGACCGCCGAGCAACTGCGCGCCGGCCACATCGGCCCGGTCGACGTGGCCATCATCGAGGCCGCCGCCATCACCGAAACCGGCGCCATCGTGCCCACCATGTCGGTGGGCAACTCCGCGTCGTTCGCGCAGCAGGCTCAGCGCATCATCATCGAGCTGAACCTCGGTGTCCCGGCCGCCATCGAAGGCCTGCACGACATCTACGTTCCCACTGACAGGCCTCGGCGCGAGCCGATCGGCCTGGTCTCGGTCGACCAACGCATCGGTCAGCCCTGCATCGAGGTCGATCCTGACAGGATCGCCGCCATCGTCATCACGCACGAGCCGGACAGCCCCTCCAATGCCCTGCCGCCGGATGCCGAAACCAGCGCCATTGCGGCCCACATCAACACCTTCCTGCGCGCGGAGGTCGCCGCCGGCCGCCTGGACAGTACGCTGTTGCCGCTGCAGGCCGGCATCGGCACCATTGCCAATGCCGTGCTGCATGGCTTCGAGTCGTCGGAGTTCGAAGGCCTGACCATGTATTCGGAAGTGCTGCAGGACAGCGCCATCGAATTGCTGGACCAAGGCAAGTTGGCGTTCGCCTCGGCCTCGTCCATTACCGTTTCCCGGCCGGTCTATGAAAAGATCCTGGCCAATATCGAGCATTACCGTGAACGCATCGTGCTGCGTCCGCAAGAGATCAGCAACGCGCCGGAAATCGTGCGCCGCCTTGGCATCATTGCGATCAACACCGCGCTGGAATTCGACATCTACGGCAACGTCAATTCGACCCATGTCGGCGGTACCCACATGATGAATGGCATCGGCGGTTCGGGTGACTTCGCCCGCAATGCCCATCTGGCGATCTTCGTGTCCAAGTCCATGGCCAAGAACGGTGATATTTCCAGTGTCGTGCCGATGGTCTCGCATGTCGATCACACGGAACACGATGTCGACGTGTTGGTGACCGAATGCGGCCTGGCCGATCTGCGCGGCCTGGCGCCGCGCGAGCGCGCCCGCGCCATCATCCAGCATTGCGTCCATCCCTCATACCGCGATGCGTTGCAGGACTATTTCGATCGCGCCTGCGAACGTGGGGGCCAGACGCCGCACCTGCTGGAAGAGGCCTTTTCCTGGCACCAGCGCTTCAATCAGGCCGACTCCATGCGCGCGACGCCGCCCGCGGCCCGCAAAGTCGCCTGAACGCGACTACCGCCGGCGGTCCGGAGACCGCTGGCGCCGCGCTACACCCGCTTTGGCGGCGCTGTTCCGTGTTCAGCGCTGGACTCAAGGCCGTTGCCGCATCGCTCCAGTTCGTCGCGCAACCACTGCTTCAAGGCGACCAGCGGTTCCCAATCACGCAGGCTGGGGCGGTAGACCAGGTGATAGGTCTGGGCCTGTTCGTAGTGCACGGTCACAGGCGACACCTGCACCAGGCGCCCCGCGTTGATCGCATCGGCGGCCAGCAGCTCGCGTCCCAGGGTGATGCCCAAGCCCTGTTCCGCCGCCTGCAGCATCATGCCGGCATCATTGAACGTGGCCACGGGCGTGACCGGCACGCTCAGGCCGGCGCCGTTGAACCAGTGTTGCCACATCTCGCGCTCACCCAGCAGCGGTTGGCGCGCGAGCGTCTCGGGCGTGTTGTCGGGTAGCGCCGCGGCGGTCTCCGGCGAAGCCAGCACAATCAACGGCAACGGCAGATCGAACAGCGGTTCCGACGCCACACCGGGCCAGGGGCCGCGGCCGAACCGCAGCGCGGCGTGAAAGCCATCGCGCAACAAATCCACGACGTTTTGCGAGGTCTCGATCTCCAACGAGAGTTCCGGATGGCGCTTGTGCCAGCGCGCCATGCGCGGCAACAGCCAGCGTTGTGCGAACGACGGCAGCACCGAGACGCGCAAGCGCTGCGCGCTGCCGCTGGCGGCGGCAGCCGCCGCCATCACCCCCTCGTCCAGCAGCGCCATCGCGCTCTGCACGCTGCACAACAGGGCCGCGCCCGCGGCGTTGAGCACGATGCCGCGTCCACTGCGATCGAACAGCGCAAAGCCGAGTTGTTCTTCCAGGCCCTTGATCTGTTGGCTGACGGCGCTATGGGTCAGGTGCAGGCGATCGGCGGCGGCACGCAGGTTTTGCAGTTCGGCGACGACACGGAACGCGGGCAGGGTATTAAGGGGCAGGCGCATGCGTAGGATAAGAAATTGGCTGCTGCGGTCGGTGGGAGCGCTTCGGCACGGCGGCGGGGAAGGGCAAGGGAGAAGATTGATTGGTTAGTTTATCTGAACGATATGGGTAAAACAATTCGATTTTCTGCGCAGGTTTGGGCGAATAAGCTTACCGGAACGAATGATCCCAAGGAGCCTGCCCATGTCCCCGCAAACCTGTTTCCAGGCATCGCCCTCCGCGGCCCCAGCCTCGCCGCCGACCGGGCCATCCTTGGCGTCTGTGGTGGTCGGTCTGAGTGCATCAGCAGTCTCCCGCGACATTGGCACGCCATTGAAGGCCATGGTGCCCGCGCCCTCGGCGCCGGGCGGAATCCTGCTCCGGCTATGGCGTCGCTATCGCCAACGGCGCGCCCACGCCGTGTTGCGCAACCTGGCCGAGGAAATGGACCCGCATATGCTGGCTGATATCGGAGCGCCGCAATGGCTGGTCAACCAGAGCACGGCGAACCGGGCGTTGACGCGCAGGGTGGGAGTGGAATACCTGCGCTGGTAGCCGGGACGCGCGCGGCTGACTGCCGCACCGGCTGGCCGTCGGCGTCAGGGCGACCAGCCAGTTCGGCCTGCCAGCGGTATGACAGATGCATCGCCTGGATGCTCTCTCTATCTATATATATAGATAGCTTCTATATATAGACAGCTGGCGAAAGGACCGCTGCCCGCGTCGGCGCCAACCGCTTGCTCATCCGCGGTAGCGTCCGAAGCCATCAGTCAGAATGATTTCAGCGCGACGGCCTGCCGTGCTGGAATCCTCTTTCTGCAAAATGCGTGTCATGCTGGCATGACAAGCCGAAATTCTGTGCTATAGTCTCGCTCCTTCGCAGTTCAAGCAGTTTTGTTGAGCGGCGGGGCCAGGCAAGTGCAACGGATCCGAAGGCTACGGCAAGCGGGTTTGTCGCGGGGCG
>LXNH01000310.1_pt1 | contig 12573 bp, 16 predicted proteins | sample 809111 | NCBI WGS metagenome assembly LXNH01 (sample SAMN04870528, study PRJNA318959) | seawater metagenome | biome: 00002010; material: water; isolation source: marine seawater | place: Greece: Milos, Mediterranean Sea | collected 2013-05-29 | depth 5-7 m
GGCTATTTATCCTATAGGATATATGGCTGGAACTGATGGATGGTATAGTGGTATCTTTAGTGGCCTTGCAGGTCAAATGGATGTTATTTACAACGTCGGTGATGCAATTAACAAAATCGGTTTTGGTCTTGTTGTTTACAACCTTGCAGTTTCTAAGTAATTTACACTCAGATAATTTAAAAGTCACCTTCGGGTGACTTTTTTTTACATTTTATTTGGTAGTTCTATACCTAAGAGATCACAACAGGATTCAATAATCTCAGCAGTCTTAGATGAAATAGTTAGCCTAATTGAAGTTGAGTCTTTACTCTCAGAATTAAGAATATGATGGTTTTGATAAAGAGAGTTATAGCTTTTAACTAAATCATAAAGATAATTAGCGATTAATGCAGGTGAGAGTTCTTTGTATGAACTTTTAATTACTGAAGGAAATTCATGAATAACCTTAATTACCTCTTTCTCTTTTTCATTTAACTTATATTCAATATTAATACCTGCATCCTTATTAACCTTTTTAAGAATTGATTTAATTCTAACATATGCATATTGAATAAAAGGACCAGTATTACCTGTTAAATCAATTGATTCTTCAGGGTTAAATAAAATATTTTTTTTTGGATCAACTTTTAGTATATAATACTTAAGTGCAGCTAGTGCAATCTTTCTATATTCTTCATAATCTAATAATTCATTTGATGACTGATATTTATCTAGGCTCTTTGTTGTTTCTTTAACAGTATCAATAAGTTCATAAATCAAATCGTCTGCATCAACGACAGTCCCTTCTCTACTTTTCATTTTTCCAGTTGGAAGATCTACCATTCCATAACTTAAATGATAGAGATTATCAGCCCAATCATAACCTAATTTCTTTAATATTTTAAATAATACTTTAAAATGATAATCTTGTTCATTACCAACTGTGTAAATCATACCCTTTACATTAGAATGATCAGAAATCCTTTGAACTGCAGTACCTAGATCTTGCGTAATATAAACAGATGTACCATCAGATCTTAACAAAAGCTTCTCATCAAAACCATCACTATCTAAATTTATCCATACTGATGAGTCATCTCTTTTGTATAACACATTATTTTTTAGTCCTTCTAAAATTATGTCTTTACCCAAAAGATAGGTATCACTTTCAAAATAATTTTTATCAAACGAAACACCAAGTAGATTGTATGTCTTGTCAAAACCATTATATACCCAGTCATTCATCATTTTCCATATTTCTCTTGTTTCTTTATCATTATTCTCCCATTTTGTTAGCTCCTCTTTAGCAGATTTCATTATATCAGTGCTCTCAGATGCTAAATCTTTATCCATACCAGATTCAATTAAATCTTTCATCTGTTTTTTATGAATTTTATCAAACATTATATAATAATCACCCACAAATTTATCTCCTTTAACATTTAATGATTTTGGGGTTGATCCATTAGCAAATTGTTTCCAGGCAATCATAGATTTACATATATGAATCCCACGATCATTGATTATTTGAACTTTTTGAACTTTTTTACCATTAGCTTCTAAAATTTTAGAAATAGAATATCCTAATAGGTTGTTTCTTATATGGCCTAAGTGAAGAGGTTTATTTGTATTTGGAGAAGAGAATTCAATAATAAATGTCTCATTAGAAGGTTCTGTTTTACCAAAATTTAGATTATCAATAATTGAATTTATAAAATTTGTGTAATAATTATCAGAAATGGTAAGGTTTAAAAATCCGCCTGCTATATTAAAATCATGAATATTGGATGAATTTTTTTTAATATAATCACCAAATTTTTTACCAAAATCTGATTTATCTTTATCAATATTTTTTAAATATGGAAAAAGTACAATTGTAATATCACCCACAAAGTCTTTTTTAGTATTTTGAATTTCAATAAAGTCAGCTTTAATGTTAAAATTTTTATTTAAAAAATTAGATGCAAGATTTGAAATCTCTGATTTGATTTCCATTTAATTTATTATGAAATTTTCCTTTGAGTAGGTCCGTTATAAATTTGTCTAGGTCTACCAATTGGATTATTAGAATCTCTCATCTCTTTCCATTGTGCAATCCAGCCTGGAATTCTTCCAAGTGCAAACATAACAGTAAACATATCAGTTGGAATTCCCAATGCTCTATATATTATCCCAGAATAGAAGTCGACATTAGGATATAGTTTTTTTTCAATAAAATATTTATCATTTAATGCTTTTTCCTCTATTGATTTTGCAATATCTAAAACAGGGTCATCAATTCCTAAATCATTTAGAACCTGGTGAGCTGCTTTTTTTATAATTTTAGCCCTTGGGTCAAAGTTCTTATATACTCTGTGGCCAAATCCCATTAATCTAAATGGATCTGATTTATCTTTAGCCCTATCTATATACTTATCAATATTTGAATTATCATTTTTAATAAGTTCTAACATTTCAATTACAGCTTGATTGGCTCCACCGTGAAGTCTTCCCCAAAGCGCGCCTATACCTGCTGAAATAGATGCATAAAGTCCAGCATATGAAGAACCAACAATCCTGACTGTGGATGTTGAACAATTCTGTTCATGATCTGCATGAAGTATTAAAAGTGTATTCAATGCATTAACTATAACATCATTTTGGACATATTCTCTGTTAGGAAGAGCAAACATCATATATGCAATATTTTCAGTGTATGATAATTTATTATTACTATAATTAAGAGGGAGACCTTTAATTTTTCTAAGTGTCCATGATGAAATAATTGGGAATTTTGATAAAAGCCTTACTGTTGATACATACATTTTATCATCTTCAGTTGTTCCTTTCTTATCATTTATAGAAATCTTCGTTTCATTGAGAGGATTAAATGCAATTAATGCCGAGGTTAACGATGATAATACGCCCATAGGGTGAGCAGACCTTGGGAAACTTTTGAAGATACCTTTTAAGTCTTCATCAACTAGAGCTTCTTCTCTAATATCATTTTGAAATTTATTTAACTCATTTTCAGTAGGTAAATCACCAAAAATCAGAAGATAAACTACATCTAAAAAAGATTTTTTCTCACATAATTCATCAACTGAGTAACCTCTATATCTTAAGATCCCATTTTCACCATCAAGATAAGTTATATTACTAATACAATGACCTGTATTCTTATAGCCTGGATCATAGGTGATTAGACCTGTCTCAGCTCTTAATTTGTTTATATCAATTGCTTCTTCATCCTCAGTACCAGTTATTATTGGAAAGGTATAAGATTTACCATTATATTCAATTTTTGCAGATCTATCCATCTATAGGTATTTCTACAAATTTAAATTACCTACAGTTAAGAAAAAAATTAAATAAAATTTAAATTTTTAGAAGTTTAAATTAAAAGCGTTTTTTCCAAGAAATTTAGCTGAGTCACCTAATTCTTCCTCAATTCTAATTAATTGGTTGTATTTGGACATTCTATCACTTCTTGACATAGAACCTGTCTTTATTTGCCCTGTATTAAAGGCAACAGAAAGATCTGCTATAGTTGAGTCCTCTGTTTCTCCAGATCTATGTGATATTACTGAAGTAAAATTGTTTTCTGAAGCTAGATTAATACATGAAATAGTCTCTGTCAAAGATCCAACTTGATTAAATTTAATTAAAATTGAATTTCCAATTTTTTCACTAATTCCCCTTAATAACCTAGAGTTATCAGTAACAAACAAATCATCACCTACCAATTGAACTTTATCTCCAATTTTCTCTGTTAAAAGCTTCCAACCGTCCCAGTCATTTTCATCCATTCCATCTTCAATTGAAATTATAGGATATTTTTCACAAAGATCAACTAAAAGATTGACCTGTTCTTCAGATGTTAATTTGGAACTATTACCCCTTTCAAATATTGAGTAATCATAATATCCATCTTTGAAGAACTCTGAAGAAGCACAATCAAGAGCAAGCATTACATCATCGGTCATTTTATATCCAGCTTTTTCGACTGCTTGAATAATTGTATCAATAGCATCTTCTGTGCCATTTAAATTAGGTGCAAAACCACCTTCATCTCCAACTGCAGTTGAAAGTCCTCTAGACGTTAGAATTTTTTTTAAATTATGAAAAACTTCATTACCAATTTGTAGGGCCTGACTAAAACTGGTTGCTCCAATTGGAACAATCATAAACTCTTGAAAAGAGATAGGAGAATCAGAGTGACTACCTCCATTAATAATATTCATTAATGGCACAGGTAATATATTTGAGTTATTATCACCTAAATACTTGAAAAGAGATATTTTTTTTTCTAATGCTGCCGCTTTTGCAACTGCCAATGAAACGGAGAGAATAGCATTAGCCCCTAATTTTGATTTATTAGGAGTACTATCAAGCGCTATCATCTTTGAATCAATTAATTCTTGGTCAAAAACTGATAAATTTTCTAATTTTTTTAAAATTAATCCATTTATATTTTTAATTGCTTCAAATACTGATTTACCCATGAAATCTTTAGTATTATCTCTCAACTCAACAGCCTCATGTTGACCAGTTGACGCCCCTGAAGGAACAGCAGCTCTTCCTAGTACTCCATTTGAAGTAATTACATCAGCCTCAACTGTAGGGTTACCTCTTGAATCAAAAATTTGTCTTGCTACAATACTCTTAATTTTTGTCATTATTGATTAAGTTTTGAAAGAAATTGATCAAATAAATAGTTTCCATCATTAGGACCTGGACCTGCTTCAGGATGATACTGAACTGAGAAGCAATCCTTTCCTTTAATTTCAAGACCTGCTATAGTCTGATCATTGAGATGTTTATGTGATATTTTTACAGATTTATTTGAAACTGCAGTATCATAGTCAACTGCAAAACCATGATTTTGTGAAGTAATCTCACCTCTACCAGTATTTAAATTTAGAACAGGATGATTAATCCCCCTATGCCCGTTAAACATTTTATAAGTCTTAATTCCATTTGCAAGAGCAATTACTTGATGACCTAAACATATACCAAAAAGGGGGTAATTTTTATCAAGTATTTTCTTTGTGGTATTTATTACCTGTTTTAGTGGTTTTGGATCACCAGGACCATTTGATAGAAAAAACCCATTAGGTTTAAACTTTAGCATCTCTTCAATATCAGTATCATAGGGAAATACTTTTATAAATAACCCTCTTCTTGAAAAATTTTCAAGTATATTTTTTTTAATTCCAAGATCTATCACAGCTAGTCGAGCTTGAGAATTGCTGTCACCAAATTCATAAGGTTTTTTTGTAGAAACCTTTGAGGCGAGTTCTAGACCATCCATCCTTGGGAATTTATCAAGGTTTTTTTTGATTGTGTCAATTATATCAGTCTCAGTTGTGATTGCAGCGTTCATAGCCCCATTATCTCTTATATATCTGACTAATGCTCTGGTATCCACATCACACAGTGTAACTAAATTCTTTGACTTAAACCATTCTTTTAATGATTTAGAATTTGTTCTTGAGTTAACTGAGCTAAATGATTTACAGATTAAACCACTAATAAATATCTCTTTAGATTGAGACTCAGACATTTTTATTCCATAGTTACCAATATGTGAAGTTGTAGTAACCATAATCTGTCCAAAATATGAAGGATCTGTGAAAATTTCTTGATAGCCAGTTACTCCTGTATTAAAACAAATTTCACCATAAGAAGTGCCATCAATACCAGCAGAACGACCATAAAAAATCGTACCATCAGCTAATAGTACAAGACCTTTTTTTCTTTTTTGGTTGGACATTTCGGAGAATAAAATTAAACAAAAAAAGGATATATGAAAAAACATATATCCTTTTGTTAATTACTTTTTATAAGGTATTATTCGGTTGTTGTTTCTTCAATGGGAACTTCAGTTTTAGTAGAAGAAGCATTATTATATATAAAATTAAAATCAACCAGTTCAATCATAGCCATTGATGCATTATCTCCCATCCTATTGCCTAATTTAATAATTCTTGTATATCCACCAGGACGATCAGCAACCTTACTTGATATTTCATCAAACAAAATTTTTACACCAACCTTATTCCTAAGTTTACTAAAACATAGTCTTCTATTATGAACATTATCTTTCTTAGACTTTGTTATTAAAGGCTCAACAAATATTTTTAATGCTTTTGCCTTTGTTGAAGTAGTAGTAATTCTTTTATGTTCAAAAAGAGAGACAGCCATATTTGCTAATAAAGCTTTTCTATGAGCAGTCTTTCTACCTAGTTTTATGACTTTTTTACCGTGTCTCATTTTCTAATATTTAATCTTTATCTAATTTATATTTAGCAAGATCCATTCCAAAAGATAGGCCCTTTAGTATAACCAATTCTTCCAATTCAGTAAGTGATTTCCTACCAAAGTTTCTAAATTTCATAAGATCATTTTTGTTAAATGAAACAAGGTCACCCAGAGTATCAACCTCAGCGGCTTTTAGACAGTTTAGGGCCCTAACTGACAAGTCCATATCAATTAGTTTTGTCTTTAATAATTGTCTCATATGGAGAGACTCCTCATCATATGTTTCTGATTGAGCAATTTCATCTGCCTCTAACGTTATTAATTCATCAGAGAATAACATAAAGTGGTGAATTAATATTTTTGCAGCCTCTGTCAAAGCATCTTTGGGATGAATTGATCCATCTGTAACAATTTCAAAGACTAACTTTTCATAATCAGTTTTTTGCTCTACTCTGAAATTTTCTATATTATATTTAACGTTTTTGATAGGTGTATAGATTGAGTCAATAGAAATTACACCTAGAGATTCAGTCTGTTTTTTGTTTTCTTCAGCTGGAATATAGCCCCTTCCTTTCTCAATTGTTAGCTCTATAGATAACTTAACATCTTTTTCTAGACTACATATAACTAGTTCCGGGTTGAGTATTTGGAAACCTGAAATAAATTTTTGCAGATCTGAAGCTTTTAATGTCTTTTGATTGCCCACTATAACATTTATCTTCTCATTATCTACATCATCAATTTGTTTCTTCAATCTTATTTGTTTGATATTAAGTATTATCTCAGTTACATCTTCAACAATACCTTCAATAGTTGAAAATTCATGGTCAACACCATCGATTTTTATTGAAGTAAAGGCGTAACCTTCAAGTGATGATAATAAAACTCTACGTAGAGCATTCCCTATTGTCAAACCATATCCTGGTTCTAAAGGTCTAAATTCAAATTTACCATGAGATTCTGTAGAATCAATCATGATCACTTTATCTGGTTTTTGGAAGTTTAAAATTGACATATTATTTATTTTGAGTATAATTCAACGATTAATTGTTCTTTTATATTTTCTGGAATTTGATCTCTCTCAGGAATTGATACAAATTCACCTTCTAGTCTTTCTCTATTAAACTTTATCCACTCATATTCAGAGTTGTTTTCTAATAAAGAACTTTCAATTGTTTTTAAAGACTTAGATTTTTCTCTTATTGATATTATATCTCCTGGCCTTAATGTGTAGGATGGTATATTAACAATAGATCCATTGACTGCAACATGTTTGTGAGATACTAGTTGTCGAGCACCATCTCGAGTTTTTGAAATACCCATTCTAAAAACTACATTATCTAGTCTTGATTCACAAAGCTGAAGGAGCAGCTCTCCTGTAATACCTTTTCCTCTATTGGCTTTATCATATATATTTCTAAATTGCTTTTCTAGTATTCCATAAGTATACTTTGCCTTTTGCTTTTCCATTAGTTGAACAGCATACTCAGACTTCTTAGCTCTTCTTTTATTATTACCATGTTGACCTGGAGGGTAATTTTTCTTCTCTAGAGTTCTGTCTTCTCCAAATAATGGTTCTCCAAACTTTCTTGAAATTTTTGTTTTAGGTCCTGTATATCTTGCCATTTATATTATAATTAATTAAACTCTTCTTCTTTTAGGTGGTCTACATCCATTATGAGGAACTGGTGTAACATCAATAATTTCTGAAACTTCAAGCCCATTATTATGAAGTGTTCTTATTGCAGATTCTCGTCCATTTCCAGGTCCTTTCACGAGGACTTTAATTCTTCTTAGACCTGCATCGAAAGCAATTTTTGCACAGTCTTCAGCAGCTGTTTGAGCAGCGAAAGGAGTATTCTTTTTTGAACCGCGAAACCCCATCTTGCCAGCAGATGACCATGAGATTACTTCACCTTTTAAATTTGTAATTGATATTATGATATTATTAAATGAAGCATTTATATGAGCTTCACCATTTGATTCAACAATTACTTTTCTTTTTTTATTAGTCGATTTTGCCATAATTACTTAGTTGCTTTTTTCTTGTTAGCCACAGTTTTTCTTTTTCCTTTTCTTGTCCTAGAATTATTTTTTGTTCTTTGACCTCTTAATGGAAGGCCTGTTCTATGTCTTATACCCCTGTAACTTCCAATATCCATTAACCTTTTGATATTTAATTGAGTTTCTGATCTCAATTCACCTTCAATTGTTAGATTTCCTACAACTTCTCTTACACTAGCAATATCATTATCATCCCATTCTGAAACCTTTTTATTATAGTCAACTTTTGCGTTTCCTAATATTGTCATTGCTAGACTTTTACCAATACCATATATGTAAGTCAGAGCTATAGCTCCTCTTTTATCCTTTGGTATATCAACTCCTGAAATTCTTGCCATAATTAACCTTGTCTTTGTTTAAATCTTGGGTTTTTTTTATTAATAACATATAATCGCCCTTTTCTTCTAACGATTTTACATTCACTACTTCTCTTTTTTATTGATGCTCTTACTTTCATTATAATTTAATTTACATTCTAAATGTTATTCTTGCTTTTGTCAAATCATATGGACTCATTTCAAGCTTTACTTTATCACCGGGTAAGAGTTTGATATAATGTAATCTCATTTTACCTGATATATGAGCAGTAACAACATGACCATTTTCTAGTTCAACTCTAAACATTGCATTAGAGAGTGCCTCAATTATTTTACCTTCTTGCTCTATTGATTTTTGTTTAGCCATTATATTGTTGGTTTACTTCTCATTGAACCAGACTTCATCAGCCCATCATAGTGATTATTTAAAAGATATGCATTAACCTGTTGTATTGTGTCAATGGCAACACCTACCATAATTAAGAGTGATGTTCCACCAAAAAACAGAGCCCATCCTTGCTGCATTCCAATAAGCTGAACTACAATTGCAGGAAAAACTGCAATTACTGCCAAATATAGTGATCCTGGAAATGTTATACTTGACATTACTGAATCTAAATATTCTGATGTTTCATTTCCAGGCCTAATACCAGGAACAAACCCTCCACTTCTTTTTAAATCATCAGACATCTTATTTGTTGGTACAGTTATAGCTGTATAAAAGAATGTGAAAATAACAACTAAAAGTCCAAACAAAATATTATACCAAAGCCCAAATATATCTGAAAAACTTGCTTGTAACCATTGCCCAACAGAAGAAGTGCCAAAAACACTTCCAATTGTAGCAGGAGCAAACATCAATGCCTGAGCAAATATTATAGGCATAACTCCAGACGCATTTAATTTAAGTGGTATATATTGTCTTTTGGCCATTCCTGATGATTGAGTTCCTGGAACAGAGTTTCTTCTAGCGTATTGAACTGGAATCTGTCTTACAGCCATTACTAAAAGAATACTTAAAAGAATTATAACCAACCAAACAGCTAATTCAATTACAACCATTATTAATCCACCATTACTTTCGGATATTCTTGAAATTAAGTTTTGAGTGAATGATAGAGGAAGAGTAGCAACTATACCAACAGTAATAAGGAGTGATATCCCATTACCAATTCCTCTGTCTGTTATTTTTTCTCCTAACCACATTGCAAAAATACATCCAGTTACAAGAATTATAATCGATGTAAATATGAACATTGGAGTTCTTCCAAAGATAAAAGCACTATCGGGAACCCCTAACGCACTTAATCCATATAAATACGCTGGAGCTTGAACTACACATATAAATATTGTTAACCATCTTGTAATTTGTGTAATTTTCTTTCTACCACTCTCACCTTCTTTCTGAAGTTTTTGAAGATAAGGAAGAGCAACACCCATCAACTGAACAACAATTGATGCTGAAATGTACGGCATAATTCCAAGAGCAAATATTGATGCATTTGCAAAAGCTCCCCCTGTAAATGCGTTTAATATACCTAATAAACCTCCTCCATCAGATCGTGAAGAAAGGTCTGAAAGAGCTAAAGAATCAACACCTGGAAGCACAACTTGTGCACCAAGTCTATAGACCAGCAAGAGCATAAGAGTAAAAAGGATTCTCACCCTTAACTCTTTTATCTTGTAGATACTCTTTATTACTTCTATTAATTTATTCATTATATTTTATTAACCTTTCCTCCAGCCTTTTCAATAATTTTTTCAGCAGATGCAGAAAACTTATGTGCAGTTATGTTTACTGGAACATCTAGTTTACCTCTTCCTAATACTTTAACAAGGTCTCCTTTCTTTGCTATTCTTAATTCAATCATTTTATCTAATGTGAGGTCCTTTTTAATCTTTTTATTATCAACGAGATATTGAATATCATCAACATTTATAGTGTTATACTCAACCCTGTTAATATTTTTAAAACCAAACTTTGGGATTCTTCTTTGTAGAGGCATTTGACCACCCTCAAAACCAATTTTTCTAGAATAACCAGATCTAGACTGAGCTCCTTTGTGTCCTTTGGTAGATGTACCACCCTTTCCAGAACCTTGTCCCCTTCCAAGTCTTTTACCACTTGTCTTATTTGATCCTTTTGCAGGTTTTAAATTATTTAAACTCATAATTATTATTTTATAGAATTTATTTCAACAAGATGTCTTACTTTATCTATCATACCAGAGATTGAAGATGTTAACTCATGTTCAACTTCCATTCCAATTTTTCTTAAGCCAAGAGCTTTAAGAGTTCTCTTTTGAGATTCTAGCCTCTTGATTGTGCTTCTTACTTGTTTAATTCTTACTTTTTTACTCATCCTTTAAAAACTTTATCAAGAGAAATACCTCTTTGTTGAGAAATCATTAATGGACTTCTTAAGTTAAGAAGTGCATCAAATGTAGCCTTAACAACATTATGAGGGTTAGATGACCCTTGAGATTTAGAGAGTACATTTTGTACGCCAACTGCTTCCAATACAGTCCTTACTGCACCTCCAGCAATTACACCCGTACCAGGAGTCGCTGGTTTTATAAAAACTCTAGACCCACCAAACTTTCCTTTTTGTTCATGCGGTAGGGTACCATTCTCAATTGGAATTCTTACTAAGTTTTTCTTTGCATCTTCAACAGCTTTTGAAATTGCGGTTGTAACTTCTTTAGCTTTACCAAGACCGTGACCAACAACTCCATTTTCGTCACCTACTACAACAATAGCAGAAAAACCAAAAGCTCTACCACCCTTTGTAACCTTAGTAACTCTTTGGATACCAACAAGCTTATCTTTTAAGTCTAAACCAGCAGGCTTTACAAGTTCAATATTTTTATAATTCTTATACATATTTAAAATTTAAGTCCACCTTCTCTTGCACCTTCGGCAAGTGATTTAACTCTTCCATGATAAAGGTATCCACCTCTGTCAAATTTGATCTTATCAATACCTTTTTTTACAGCTTGTTCAGCAACTGATTTTCCTACATTAAAGGAAATTTCAATATTACTCTTTAATTTAAGATCAGAAATTGCCTTATCTCTAGAGGATGTTTGAACAAGAGTTTTTCCATTTATATCATCAATTACTTGACAGTATATCTCTTTATTACTCCTAAAGATAGATAACCTAGGGTACTCAGGAGTACCAGAGATAACTTTCTTTATTCTTTGTTTAATCCTATTCCTTCTAAAGGTCTTAATATTTTTCATATTATGCTGATTTACCTGCTTTTCTTCTTATTTGTTCACCGACAAATTTTATTCCTTTTCCTTTGTATGGTTCTGGTCTCCTAAAAGATCTAATCTTAGCTGCAACATGACCGACAAGTTGTTTGTCAGAAGAGCTAAGCTTAATTATAGGATTAGAACCTTTTTCATTAACACATTCAACTTTAACTTCAGGCGCTATATTCATTACGATAGTATGTGAATAACCTAAAGCAAGGTCTAGCTTTTGACCAGATGAAGTTGCTCTATAACCAACACCTACTAATTCTAATTCTAGTGTGAATCCTTCAGTTACTCCAGTAACCATATTAGATACGAGTGATCTGTAAAGTCCATGTTTTGATTTGTGATCTTTAGATTCCGAATTTCTTTTAACAATTAGAGTATCGCTTGAAACATCAAAGCTAACTCCATCAAAAGTTTGATTCATTTCACCTTTTTGACCTTTAACGGTAATAATATCACCATTAACTTCAACAGAAACTCCTTCTGGAATACTTATCGGATTGTTACCTATTCTTGACATAATATTAATTTAAAAAACATAACAAATTAACTCACCTCCTATATTCTGACTAGCAGCTTGCTTTCCAGTCATTACACCTTTAGAAGTTGAAACTATAGAAATACCTAAGCCATTCAAAATTCTTGGAAAATCTTGGGAATTTGAATATTTTCTCAACCCAGGTTTACTTATTCTTTGAATT
>LXNH01000311.1_pt1 | contig 12543 bp, 9 predicted proteins | sample 809111 | NCBI WGS metagenome assembly LXNH01 (sample SAMN04870528, study PRJNA318959) | seawater metagenome | biome: 00002010; material: water; isolation source: marine seawater | place: Greece: Milos, Mediterranean Sea | collected 2013-05-29 | depth 5-7 m
CGCCAGCCCCAGGCTGGTGCGCAGCATATCGTAGACCTGTCGCGTCAGTGGATTGATCAGGTCACGTCTTATCCACAGAAAGTAGGTCACGTCCGGCAGCGGCGGCAGGCCTTCCTTTTCTCCCAGCACCCGCATTTCCGGCGCCAGCAGTTCCACGCTGCGCGCCGTCACGCCCAGGCCCGCCCGCAGTGCGGCCTTGATGCCCACCAGGTTGGGCGCGACGTAGTTGGTGTGCCACCGCACCTGCGCCTGTTCCAGCGCAGTCAACGCCAGGCGGCGGAAGATGCTGGGCTCGTCGGCCAGCACCAGTGGCACCGGCGCATTCATGTCATGCACATAGTCGGCCGAGGCCAGCCACACCGTGGGCGAGGTGCGCAACGCCACGCCTTCGAAATCCTGGTCGAAGCGCGTCGAGATCGTCAGGTCCAGCTCGCCCGCGCGCAGCGCGTCCATCAGGATAGGGCTGCGGTCGGTGCGGATCTCCAGTTTCACGCGCGGCGCCGAGCGCGCGATATGGGTCAGCAGCGTCGGCAGGATGGTGTCGGCCACGTCGAGCGGCGCGCCCAGCCGCAGGTCGCCCTCCAGCGGGCCGTCCTGCAGCGCGCGCAGGGCTTCGTCATTGATGGCCAGCATGTGGCGCGCATATTCCACCAGGCGCCTGCCATGGGTGGACAGGGTCTTGTTGCGGCCTTGCTTTTCGAACAGGGGCAGGCCAAGGGTCGCCTCCAGGCGCTGCATCTGCTGGGTCACGGCCGACTGGGTCTTGTGCAGCCGGTTGGCGGCTTCGGAAAAGGTCTCGTAGCGCGCGATCGCGGTCAACGTACGCAGCAGGTCCAGATCGAGATTACGCATGAGGAACGGGGATATCGCCTAAATACATTAGAGATGCTTATGGAATATTAAGGCAATTTAAATTGTTGGCGCCGACGCTCGGCGATACAGTGACTGTAATAACTCGTGAAACAAGAGAGAAAGTCATCGTGAGCACCCCGCATCCCCATCAGCTCGGCATCGACAGCGCCGTCGGAAATATTAAAAATACTTTAGGAAATAAGGGGCTGAGCCGCGACAGCCTGAAGGTGGTGCTGGACGAACTCATCGGCCTGGCGGGCCACACCGACTGGTGGGCCCAGGACCGCTACCCGGCACCGGAAGACGGCGAGCGCCAAGCGCGCTACCTGATCAGCGAGGACGCCGACAAAAGTTACGCGCTCTACCTGAACGTGATGCGGCCCGGCAAGCAGATCGTGCCGCACAACCACACCACCTGGGCCTGTATCGCGGCCGTCGAAGGGGTCGAATACAACTACGTCTACGATCGCACCGACGATGGCTCGGTGCCCGGCGTCGGTCACCTGAAGCAACGCGGCACCGTGGTGGTCGGGCCGGGCGCCGGCATTGCGCTCATGCCCGACGATATCCACGCGGTCGAGATCCAGGGCGAAAGCGTGATCCGTCACCTGCACATGTATGGCCGCGCCCTTGAAACGCTGAACGAACGGCTGGCCTTCGACCTGGCCGCCGGTACCTGCAAAGTCATGCCGATCGGCGTGCAGACCCGCCGCTGACCGCCATGAACAAGCCCCTGCGGCCCGCGACGCGCTTGCTGCGCGCCGGGCGTCCCCACGCCGGCTGGGTCAATACCCCGGTCACGCGCGCCAGCACTTATGTGTTCGACAGCGTCGCGGCCTGGCGTGATACCCGCGCCCGCCGCGAACAGGAACGCCTGGCGTCATATGGCGCGCGCGGCACCGACAGCACGCACGCGCTGGAAGACGCGCTGGTCGAGCTGGAGCAGGGCCATCGCGCCCAGTTGTACCCGACCGGACAGGCCGCCATCGCCACCGTGCTGCTGGCCTATCTGCGCAGCGGCGATCATGTGCTGGTGACCGACGCGGTATATGAACCGGTGCGGCGCTTCTGCGCCGAGCACCTGGCGCGGCTGGGCATCGAGGTCACCTTCTACCCGCCGGATGGCGCCGGCCTGGCGCAGTTGCTGCGTCCCAACACACGCATGATCTATGCCGAGTCGCCCGGCTCGCTCACTTACGAGATGCCCGGCTTGCGACAGATGGCCGATCTGGCGCGGCGCCATGGGTGCTGGCTGGCTGTGGACAATACCTGGGCGTCCGGCTTGCTGTGCCAGCCGCTGGCGCTGGGCGCGGATATCTCGATTCTGGCGGCCACCAAATACCTGGGTGGACATGCCGACGTGATGATGGGCGCGGTCGTGACCAATGTCCGGGCATGGCGCGCGCTGGAACGGGCCAGTATCGATTTCGGCCAGACCGTCGGCGCCGACGATGCGTTCCTGGTGCTGCGCGGCATGCGATCGCTGCCGCTGCGCCTGGCGCAGCATGCCCGCAGCGCCTTGCGCGTGGCGCAATGGCTGCAGGGCAGGGCGCAGGTGGCGCGCGTGCTGTACCCGGCCTTGCCCGGCGACCCCGCGCATACGGTCTGGCGGCGCGAATGTTCAGGCGCCAATGGCCTGTTGACGCTGGAGTTCGCCGCGGGCATCGCCGACGCAGACATGGAGCGCGTTATCGATGCCCTGCGCCTGTTTGGCATCGGCGCCTCCTGGGGCGGTTTCGAGAGCCTCGTGATTCCCGTCAATCTGGCCAAGGCCCGGTCCCTGCCTGTCGCCCCGCATGGCGCCATGCTGCGCCTGCATATCGGGCTTGAAGATCCGGACGACCTGATTGCCGATCTCGAACAGGCATTGGACCAACTGCGGCCAGCCTTGAATTCCCATTCTCCCGATTCCCTGCGGATTTGATGATGCATTCCCCTTCCCACCCGACGCTGGCCGACATCGACTCGCACACGCTCAAAGGCTGGTTGCACGATGGCGACGAGATCGCGTTGCTGGACGTGCGCGAGCATGGCCAGTATGGCGAGTCCCACCTGTTCTATGCGGCGCCGGTGCCCTTCAGCCGCCTGGAAGCCGACATCGCGCGGCTGGCGCCGCGCCGCGATGTGCGCCTGGTGGTGTATGACGCCGGCGCCGAGGATGACGTCGCCCTGCGCGCGGCCTCGGCTTTGCGCGCGCTGGGCTATACCCGTGTCTATCGCCTGGCCGGGGGCATCGCGCAATGGCAGCGCGATGGCTATGCCACGTTCGCCGGCGTCAACGTACCCAGCAAGACTTTTGGCGAACTGGCTGAAGAGGTCTTCCATACGCCGCGCATCAGCGCGGCCGAACTGGCCGAGCGCCAGCGCCGCGGCGACAACCTGATCGTGCTCGACGGCCGGCCCTACGCCGAATACCAGAAGATGAGCATCCCCGGCGGCATCTGCTGCCCCAACGGCGAACTGGCGCTGCGCGCCCACACCCTGGCGCGCGACCCGAGCACCACCATCGTGGTCAATTGTGCTGGCCGCACGCGCAGCATCATTGGCGCGCAGACGCTGATCAACCTGGGTGTGCCCAATCCGGTCTATGCGCTGGAAAACGGCACTCAGGGCTGGTATCTGGCGGACTTCATGCTCGACCACGGCGCCAGCCGCCGCTACGACGAGGCCATCGCGCCGCAAGACCTGCCCGCGCTGGCGCAACGCTCGGCCGGCCTGGCCGAACGCCACGGCGTGCCGATCGTGGACGCGGCCCAGGTGCGGGCCTGGCTGGGCGACACGGCCCGCAGCACCTTTCTGTGCGATGTGCGCAGCGCCGAGGAATACGCGCAAGGCTCGCTGCCCGGCGCGCAGCATGCCCCGGGTGGCCAGTTGATCCAGGCCACCGACCAGTACCTGGTCGTGCGCGGCGCCCGCATCGTGGTGTTCGATGGCGAAGGCGTGCGCGCGCCGGTGGTGGCCAGCTGGCTGCGCCAGATGGGCTGGGACGCATGTGTGCTCAAGGAAGGCCTGGCCGCAGACCTTCCAGCACCGGTCGCGCCGCCGGTCGAGCCCGCCCTGCGGCTGCTGGATGATCGCGCTCTGGCCGCGGCGCAGGCGCGGGGCGCGCGGCTGATCGATATCCGTTCCAGCATGCGTTATCGCGCCCAGCATATCGCGGGGGCGCAATGGTCGATCCGGCCGCGCTTTGCCGGCCTGGCGCTGGAGCCGTCGCAGCCGCTGGTGCTGCTGGCCGACGAATGCGCGGTGGCCGCCTGGGCCGTGGCCGATCTGCGCGCGCTCGGTGCGCACGATGTGGCGGTAAACCTGGGCACGCCGGCCAGCTGGTCGGCCGCCGGCATCCCCCTGGTTGCGACGCCCGACGAACCGGCCGACCGGGATTGCATCGACTACCTGTTTTTCGTGCATGACCGCCACGACGGCAATAAGGCCGCCGCGCGTCAGTACCTGGCTTGGGAAACCAATCTGGTCAGGCAGATCGACGCGCGCGAGCGCGCCGCCTATCGCTTCCCGGCAGGATAACCATCGCAGCTCGGCCGCCACGGCGGCCGGGTGAAACGCTTCATCCGATCAGCACGCCCCGGCGCTTTGCCGGCGGGGCGCGGACGGTTCATGGCGAACCGGAATGCAATGGACGGCCGAGCATCCGGCCGCCAACCACAAGGGGAAATACCGATGAACAAGTACATCGTGCAACATGCATGCAAGACCGCCGCCGCCCTGGCCTGCCTGGCGTGGGGACTCAATGCCCATGCCCAGGCGCTCGCGCCCCTGGCCGACTATCCCAGGCAGGCCATTACCGTGGTGTCGCCATTCCCGCCCGGCGGCGGCAACGATGGCGTGGCACGCCTGATCGCGCAGGAACTCGGCGTCATCACCGGCCAGAGCGTCGTGGTGGAAAACCGCTCCGGCGCCGGCGGCAACGTTGGCACGTCACAGGTCTCGCGCGCCAAGCCTGACGGTTATACGCTGGTGATGTCGCAGACCAGCGTCATGGCGGTCAACCCGCGCCTGTACAAGAACGTCGGTTTCGATCCGCTCAAGGACTTCGTGCCGATCTCGCAGATCACCTCGGCGCCGCTGGTGCTGGTGGCGCGCAGCGAAAGCGCCTACAAGTCGCTGGGCGACTACCTGGACGCCGCGCGCAAGCAGCCGGACGTCATCACCTACGCCACGCCCGGCAACGGCACGATGAGCCACTTGATGGGGGCGCTGCTGTCGCAGAAGGCCAACGTCAAGCTGGTGCACGTGCCGTATCGCGGCGCCGCGCCCGCCATCACCGACCTGATGGGCGGCACCGTCGACATGCTGATCACCTCGCCGGCCTCGGCCGAGCCGATGGTCACGGCCGGCAAGCTGCGCATCCTGGCGCTCAGCCACGAGAACGGCATCGGCATCTTCAAGGGCGCGCCCACGCTTGGCCAGGCCGGCATGGATGGCATCACGGCCGACGACTGGTACGGCCTGTTCGCGCCGGCGGGGACGCCGCCCGAGCGCGTTGCCTACCTGGCGCAGGCCGTGGCGCAGGCGATGAAGTCGCCCAATGTGATCGCCAAAATCCGGGCTGGCGGCAGCCAGCCCGTGGGCAGTGCGCCCGACGCGTTCGGCAAGCGGTTGCAGCAGGACACCGCGTACTGGGCCGACATGGTGAAGGTGGCGGGGGTGTCGGTCGACTGACGCGCCGCTATACCACCAGCAGCTTGCCGACCGCGGCCGCCAGGGCCGCGAACGCAGGCTGCTTCTGTGCCTGGGTGTTGGTGATGAGGTGGTCGATGCGATTGACCTCGCAATACGACACCCGGCTGCACAGGCCGATCTTGCTGAAGTCGGCCAGCAGGATGCGCTGCTTGGCGTTGGCCGCCATGGCGCGGGCCACTTCGGCCTCGCGCAGGTCGTAGCTGGTGGCGCCGCATTCTGCGTCCACGCCCACCGGCGACAGCAGCGCGACGTCGGCGCGGTAGCGGTGGATCTCGGCGATGGTGATGTCGCCGGCGGTGGCGCAGACCGGGCCGCCCACCGAGCCTCCCAGCATGATCAGTTCGTTGGCGCCATGGCCGGCGGCGCCCACCTTGAGCGCCACATCGAATGAATTGGTGATGATGGTCAGCCCGCTCAGCTTGGCCAGCTCATCGGCCAGTGTGCTGGTGGTGCTGCCCGCGTCCAGGAACAGCGTCTGGCCGCTGGCCACCAACCCGGCGGCGGCGCGCGCGATGGCGCGCTTGTACTTGACGCGGGTGTGCACGCGTTCGGTGATCGGCGGCTCGCTATGCACCGGCACGGCGCCGCCATGCACGCGGCGCAACTCGCCCATGGCCTCCAGTTCCAGCAGATCGCGCCGGACCGTCTCCCGCGATACGCCCAGTTCACCGACGATACGGTCGGTCGATACCTGCTGCAGCGAAGACAGCAGGGCGCGGATTCTCTGATACCGCTCTTCTTGCCACATATCGGATGCTTCCTAATCTTATTTGCGGCGCCGCGCCGGCAGCGCGATCAATGCGCGCATCGCCAGCAGCGAACCACCTACGACCAGCATGATAAGCGTCGAATAGGCCGCGGCCTGCGAGACGAAGCCGGCTTCGTCCAGCCGCAGTACGGAAACGGGCGCCACGCTGATTGACGGCGTCACCAGGAATATCACCGCCGACAGCGTCACCATGGAACGCATGAACAGGAAGAAGAACACGCCCAGCACCGTCGCGCCTATTTGCGGCAACACCGCGTCGCGCAGCACGTGCGCGGTGCCGCCGCCCAGGCAGCTCACCGCTTCCTCCAGGGCCTGCGGCACCGCGCGCATGCCGGTCATCATCGTCAGGAAACCCTGCGTGTGATAGTGGTAGAAGTTGCAAAGCGCGATCAGCGCGGCGCTGCCATACAGCGCGTAGAGCGGCGTGGAAGGGGAGTTGAAGGCGAAGATATAGGACAGCCCCAGCACCAGTCCCGGCACGCCCACGGGCAGCACCGATACCAGGTAGACCAGTTTGGCCCAGGCACGTGGAATGCGGCACACCCCGAAGGTCAGGAAGAACAGCAACAGCACGCCACCGGCCGCGGCCGCCAGCGACAGGTACAGCGATGTCCACAGTGGCGCATAACCGCCGCTGACCGTGATGTCGTAGTGCTTCAGGGTCCACTCCATACGGTACGGCCATAGCCGCATGAAGCTGGCGAACACCACCGTGGCCACCGTCGCCACGATGGCGCCCGCGCACAGCGACACTCCCAGCGTGAACGCGAGGTCGCGCCCGCGCGCCGATTGCGGCGTCACGCGCAGGCCGCTGGGCGAGGCGGCGCCGAACTGGCGCTGCGAGGCCACGCGCTCGATCTGCACCGAGATCAGCGACGGCAGCAGCAGCAGGATGCCGACCACCGAGCCCATGCCGAAATTCATCTGGCCCGACACCTGGCTGTAGATCTCGGTGGCCAGCACGCGGTAGTTGCCGCCGATCACCGCGGCATTGCCGAAGTCGGTGATGGTGATGACGAACACCACGAAGGCCGCGCTCAACAGACCGAACCTGCAGTTTGGCAGCGTGATGTCGAAGAACTGCCGCAGGCTCGACGCGCCCATCACCTCGGCCGCATCGTAATAGCGCGCGTCGGTGTTGCGCAGCGCCGCCTGCAGAATCAGCACGGCCTGGGGCAGGGCATAGAACACGTTCGAGATCAGCAATCCCCAGAAGCCGTAGATGTCGATCTCCCAACCGGTCCAGCGGTGCACCAGGCCATTGCGGCCGAGAATGAAGATCAGTCCAAGCCCTTGCACCAGCGACGGCGCCAGCAGCGGCAGCACCAGCGCCAGTTTGACGAAAGCCTTGCCGCGCATGCGGCTGCGGTCCAAGCCGAAGGCAATGGCGAAACCCAGCAGCAGGCTGACGGCGGTGGTGGCCGCGCTCATCGTCAGGCTGTTGGCGGTGGCGGTCAGGATGCCGCGCGTGGCGAACACCTCGGTGTAATTGCCCAGGCCGATGCCGCCGTCCTTTTCCACCAGGCTGCGCCAGCCTACCGTGGCCAACGGATACAGGAAAAACAGCGCCAGGCCCGTCATCGGGATGCCGACGCAGGCCCACAGCAACAGCCGATCCAGCGATGCGGGCGCGCGGCTGGCGCGGGACGAAGCGGTGGCGTCGATACGAGCGGTATTCATGTCCGGGCTCCCGCGCGAGTCGGCGTGGCGGATACGTTCATACATGAACCCAGGCGCATTGTTCCGGCGCCATGTCCAGGCGCACCGGCGTGCCCCGCGACAGGCCCGCCGCGCCTTGCTGTTCGACCAGCAATTCGCGGCCCCGCCAGTCCACCCGCACGCGTGTCAGGTTGCCCATGAAAGTCATCTCGCGCACGCGCCCCGGTCCGCGTTCATCGGCGGCGATGCGCAGGCTCTCCGGCCGCAGACACGCCTCGAAACGCTCGCTGGCGCCATCCGGCCGGGTCGCCAGCAGCGCTGGCATGGCCTCGCGCACCCAGTCGGTCGGCAACAGGTTGCTCAAGCCGACGAAGTTGGCGACAAAACGCGTGCGCGGCCGCAGGTACAGGTCAGACGGCGATCCCACCTGTTCGACGCGGCCATCGTTCATGCAGACGATCTTGTCGGCCAGCGTCAGTGCCTCCTCCTGGTCGTGCGTCACCATGATGGTGGGGATCTGCAGGCGACGCTGCACCTCGTGGATCTCGGCGCGCATGTCGGTGCGCACGCGCGCATCCAGCGCCGACAGCGGCTCGTCCAGCAGGATCAGCGCGGGATCCACCGCCAGTGCCCGCGCCAGCGCCACGCGTTGCTGCTGGCCGCCGGACAACTGATGGGGATAACGCTGTGCATAATCCGGCAGCTTGATCAGCGCCAGCAATTCGCGCACGCGCGCGTCGATGCGCTCGCGGCCTTCGCCGCGGATGCGCAGGCCGTAGCCCACGTTCTGGGCGACGGTCATGTTGGGGAACAGCGAATACGACTGGAACACGATGCCGAAGCCGCGTTTGCGCGCGGGCAGCGCCGACAGGTCGCGTCCGCCCAGCGTGAGGGTACCGCTGTCGAAGGGCAGCAGCCCGGCGACGATGCGCAGCAGGGTCGTCTTGCCGCAGCCGCTGGGCCCCAGCAGGCAGACGAATTCGTGCTCGCCGACGGACAGGTCGATGCCTTCCAGCGCCACCGCGCCGTCGAAGGTCTTGCGGATTCCGCGCAATTCCAGGTACATGGCCACTCCAGGCGGTGGCGTGGCGGCCGGCGGCGCCGGCCGCGCGCGCCGTCAGCGTTTGATGGTTTCCTGCCAGGTCTTGATGGTGGTGTCGCGTTCCGCCGCCGATTTCTGGAAGTCCACCGGGTACAGCACGGCGGTCAGGTCCTTGGGCAGGCCCGCGGCCTCGGCCGCCTTGTTGGGGGCGGCGCCCGGAATCGTCACCAGTTCCTTGTACTTGCTGTACAGCTCGCCGGCCTGCGCCGACAGCGTCCAGTCGAGGAAACGCTTGGCATCCGCGGGATTCTTGGCGGTCTTCATGAGGCCGGAGGCTTCGAGTTCATAGCCGACCCATTTCGACGGGATCACCATCTTCACCGGAAAGCCCTCCTCGATCGACTGCATCGCCGGAAACGCGAACGACACGCCGATTGCATACTCGCCGGCGCGCGCCATCTTGCAGGGGCGCGAGCCCGACGACGTGTACTGCGCTACGTTCTTGTCCAAGTCCTTGAGCAGCGCCCAGCCTTTCTCGGCGCCCAGCCCCTGCAGCAATGCCACGATCTGCAGATAGCCGGTGCCGGATGCCGCCGGGCTGGGGATGACAATCTCGCCCTTGTAGACCGGCTTGGTCAGATCCTCCCACGAGGTTGGCAGCGGCAGGTTCTTCGATTTGAGCCGGTCGGTGTTGACGCAGAACGCGGCCACATAGCCGGTGGCGGCGAACCACTTGTTGTCGGCGGCCTTGTATTGCGCCGGCAGGGCGTCGATGCCCTTGGCCGCATACGGCTCCAGCAGCTTCTGCAGACGCGGGTCCAACATGTTGCTGACGGCGAAGCCCCAGATCACGTCCTGCTGTGGATTGTCCGCCTCGGCGATCAGGCGCGCGCCCAGATCGCCGGTGGACAGGCGCAGCACGTTCACCTTCACGTCCGGCATGGCGGCATTGGCCGCCTTCAAGTAGGCGGCGATCTCGTCTTCCTCCAGCGCGGTATAGACGGTGATGGCGCCGGCATGGACGGCCTGGGCGAAACCTAGGGAAATTACTGCAACCACAAGACCAAGCTTCTTCTTACATTGCATGATGGAACTCCGGAAAGGAATACACGGCAACGGCGATGAGCTGCTTTTCTGCGAACGGCGGGGCGGTAAAGTTGCGCGAGGAAACGTTGCGTTTCCCGGGTTGCGTTTTTAGGTATATTTGCAAATTTGTGGCAACGTGTCTAGACTGGAAAAACCCGAATCGCATGGGTTTTTCTGCGCCGCGCCACGCCTCGGAGCTCGTCATGCAAACTTCGCCGCCGCTTACCGCGCAGCAATTGGCCGTGTTTTCCTCGTTCGCCCAGACGCTGGCGGATCAGGTCCGGCCTTTGTCGCGCCAGTGGTTCCGCCACCCCTTGACGGTGGAAACCAAAGCGGACGAAAGTCCCGTCACCCGGGCCGACCGCGAGGTCGAGGCAGCCTTGCGCGAGACCATCGCGCAGCACTACCCGGACCATGGCATCTTCGGCGAGGAATACGGCGCCAGCCATGCGGAGGCCGAATGGGTGTGGTCGCTCGATCCCATCGACGGCACCCGCGCCTTCATCTCAGGCAATCCCCTGTGGGGCACATTGCTGGCGCTGCTGCATCGCGGCCGCCCGGTGCTGGGACTGATCGACATCCCCATGATGGCCGAGCGCTGGCTGGGCGCCAGCGGTTCGCCCGCTCGCCTAAACGGCGAGCCCTGCCGGGTCAGCGCCTGCACCCAGCTGGACCAGGCTATCCTCTACGCCACCTCGCCCGACATATTCGACGGCCCCGACCTGGACGCGTTCGACACGCTGGCCGGCACGGTGCGCATGCGTCGCTACGGTGGCGATTGCTACAGCTATGGGCTGCTGGCCAGCGGCCATGTCGACCTGGTGGTCGAGGCCGGCCTGCAGCCTTATGACTATCTGGCGCTGATGCCCGTGATCGAAGGCGCGGGCGGCGTCATTACCGATTGGTCGGGGCAGCCGTTAGGCCTCGCGTCGCAGGGCCGCGTGATTGCGGCCGCCACACCGCAACTGCATCGCGAGGCGATGCGGGCGCTGGGGCGGCCGTGACCTGAAACACCGCGCCCCGCGACCCCGCACGTCAACGCAACGCTTCAGCCACGACAAGGTGAACGAGCCATGCATGCACTAGGGGTAGCAACGGTGGAAGACGCGGAGCGGCTGGTCCAGGCCAGTACGCTCTCGCATATCAAGATCGGCCTGTCCGACGTCGATGGCGTCATGCTGGGCAAGTACGTCAGGCGCGACAAGTTCCTGGCCGCGCTACGCGGCGGGCTGGCGTTCTGCGACGTCGTGTTCGGCTGGGATCTGGACGACCAGCTCTACGACAACGCCAAGTACACCGGCTGGCACACGGCGTATCCCGACGCGCAGCTGCGCATCGTGCCCAGCACATGCCGCCGGCTGCCGCTGGAGCAGGGGCCCGGCGGCGAAGACATGCTGCTCTTCCTGGCCGAATTCGACGGCCCCGCGGCCGACATCTGCCCGCGCCGCCTGCTGCACCGCACGCTGGACCGCGCCGCCGGCATGGGCTTCGAGGTCTATGCCGCGCTCGAATACGAGTTCTTCATGTTCCGCGAAACGCCGCACTCGGTGCGCGCCAAGCACTACCGCGACATGGAGAACTGGACCCCCGGCAACTTCGGCTATTCGATGCTGCGCAGCACGGTGCAGGGCGATTTCTATCGCAAGCTGCTCGACATGTGCGAGCGCATGGACATGCCGATCGAAGGCCTGCATACCGAGACCGGGCCCGGCGTGCTGGAAGCGGCCATCGCCGTCGACCAGGCTAGCGCCGCTGGCGACAAGGCCTTCCTCTTCAAGACCTTCACCAAGGCGCTGGCACAGCAGAACGGCCTGATGGCCACCTTCATGGCGAAGTGGTCGCACGATCATCCCGGCCAGAGCGGCCACATCCACCTGTCGCTACGCGACCGCACCAGCGGCCGCTCGGCGTTCTACGATGAATCGCGCCCGCACGGCATGAGCGCGACGCAGACGGCCTTCATGGCCGGCGTGCAGCGCTACCTGCCCGAATTCATGGCGCTCTACGCGCAGACCATCAACAGCTATTCACGCCTGGTGCCAGGCTACTGGGCGCCGCTGGACGCCACCTGGGGTATGGAAAACCGCACTACCGCGCTGCGCCTGATTCCCGGCAGCGACAAGTCGCAACGCGTCGAAGTGCGCATCGGCTCGGCCGACGCCAATCCGTATCTGGCGCTGTCCGCCGCGCTGGCGTCGGGCCTGTACGGTATCGAGCAGGGCCTCGAACCCGAACCCATGGTGCAGGGCAACGCCTACACGCAGCAGTTCCCCGAACACCTGCGGTTGCCCACCACGTTGTGGGAGGCGGCGCAGCGCCTGCGGCAGTCGGAGGCGGCGCGCGAGCTGTTCGGCGATGCTTTCGTCGAGCACTACGCCGCCACGCGCGAATGGGAAGAACGCCAGTTCCGCCGCCATGTCACCGATTGGGAACTGGC
>LXNH01000312.1_pt1 | contig 12534 bp, 10 predicted proteins | sample 809111 | NCBI WGS metagenome assembly LXNH01 (sample SAMN04870528, study PRJNA318959) | seawater metagenome | biome: 00002010; material: water; isolation source: marine seawater | place: Greece: Milos, Mediterranean Sea | collected 2013-05-29 | depth 5-7 m
TTGCTTAATTTCATTTGCTATTTTTCTTGCAGATTCCAAGTGTATACTTTTCCTCATTTTTTTACTTAAATCTTGATGATTAAGACCATCAAATTCTCTTATAATTTCTAGAAAATTACCTTCATCGAATTCTTTTTCATTTAAAATTATTCCACCACCATCTTGGCATGCTATTTCTGCATTTTTTAACTGATGATTATCTATAGAACCCGGTAAAGGAATAAATATTGCAGGCAAACCTAAGCTTTGAACTTCTGCAATAGTTGATGCCCCTGCTCTGCAAATAATAAACTTAGCTTTTGACATCACTTCCGGCATATTTTTAATAAATTCTAGATATTTTATATTTTTATCTGAAACGAAATTGTTATATTTGCCAGTCTGAAAGATGACCTTTGTTTTTAAAGATAATTTTTCAAAAATATTTGGTAGGTTTTTATTGAAAAAGGAAGCTCCTTGACTACCACCCAAGACAAGAATATGTTCCTTTTCTATTAAATCTGAATCAATATTATTAAAATCTGGTCGAACTGGTTGGCCATGGTTAAATTCTTTCTTTATATTTAGTTTAAAGGTTGAAAAAACCTTCTTTGCAAAAGGCAAACTTAATTTATTAGCCGATCCTAATGTAGAGTTTTGTTCATGTATGTAAATTGGCTTGAAGAGAAGGATTGATGAAATCAATCCTACTACTGAGACATAGTTACCCATTAATAAGATGCTTGATGGGTTAAATTTTATGAGCAAAAAAATTGACGAAAAAATACTTAAGATTGAATTTATTGGCCATGATAATTTTTCTAATAAGCTTTTACCTCTGAAACCAGATACATTTAAATGTTTAACTTCAAAGCCTGAATCTCGATAAATTTTTTTTTCTAATTCTCTGTTAGAAGCAATGAAAATTACATTTTCTTTACCAAATTCCTTAGCAATAGAAAGTGCTGGGTAAATATGGCCACCTGTTCCAGCTGCAAAAATAGCAATTTTCATATTATTTTATTTTATTCCTAAACTCCCAGCTTGCTCTCAAAGTAATAGCTAGAGCAATGAAATTCATAATAACACTACTTCTTCCATAGCTAATGAAAGGAAGGGTTAAGCCTTTTGTAGGTATGACGCCTAAATTTACAAAAATATTTAAAGCTGTTTGAATAAAAAATAATAATGCAAATGAAGTTATTAATAAGCTATTAAAAAAATAGTTCTGTTTACTTGAAGTTTCAGCAAGCTTAAAAAGCCTCCAAAGAATCACAAAATAGCATGCCATAAGAACAGAAAACCCAACCAATCCTGTTTCTTCTAAGAAAATTGAAAAAATAAAATCAGTATGTGCTTCTGGCAGGAAAAAATATTTTTGTGTACTCTCCCCTATACCTAAACCTGTTAAACCACCCTGGACAGAAGCAATTAGAGCATTAATTAATTGATAATCCGAGCCTGTCATGTCATCCCATGGGTTTGCATATGATAAAACCCTATCTAATCTCTCTGGATTAAAATAAATAGCAATTGATAAGAATGTGATAAAAATTACAGTCAAAATAGACAGCTGTGATATTTTTGCGCCACCAATAAATAGTATGCAAATTGCAATGGAAAAAAGTATTGCAGTATTTCCATAGTCAGGCTCCAAAAATAATAATAATCCTATGATAGTTGTAACAGCAATTGGTTTAATAAATCCTCTCCAACTTGATTCAAGCTGCTCTCTTCTTCTTAAGCAGTAACTGCAAAGATATAAAGGCAGAAATACTTTCACTATTTCAGAAGGTTGTATATTTATTGGCCCAATAGATAACCACCTTGTGGCTCCATTTCTCTCAATGCCTATACCTGGAACTAAGACTAAAGCAAGTAATATTGAACTTAGTAATAATAGAATTAAGCCATTCTGCCTATAAAAGGAAATTGGTATAAACAGGAATACTGCACATGCTATTAGAGATATAGATAATGCAACTATTTGCCTTTGTAAGAAAAAAAATGGATTTCCATAATCAGCGTATGCAATAACATTTGATGATGAATAAATAAAAACAAGACTTATGCTCGTTATGATTAAAATTGGCAGCAATAAAGTGATATCCAATAAGTTTTCTTTTTTTCTAATCAAGATATGCAGCCCTCAACTTATTAAAATGCTCTCCTCGTTCGATATAATTGACATAGTCATTTCCGCTTGGATTTCCTGGACTGAATAAAAGATTATGAAAATCTTGTTCACTTCTTAAAATCTCAAATATTTCATGCAACTCATTACAAATTGTAATATTTGGGTGTGAAATAAGTTTAGAAAGCTCTTTTTTGTGGTGACCAAAAATAAATATCCTTTTTGGTCCTGTAATTTCAAGCTTCTTGTATTTTTCTTTTTTTGGATCTCCACAAATTATTAAATTTCCCATAAATTTGAGTTTGCTTAGAGCATATAAAAGTGAAGCAGAATTAGTAGATTTAGAATCATTAAAAACACCTTTAGAGATAGTTTCAAGCCTAAATGGTAAGTCAGTAAATGCAATATCTTCCGACAAATTGACTGATTCTACTTTGGATGCAAAATTGATAGCTGTTTCTTTATAGGAATCATTTTGACAAAAGACAGTTTGACCCAGTTCTGAACAAATCTTTAGTTTGGCATTTTTATAGTTTTCAAAATTTCGATGGAAATCAATATGATCGTTTTGAATATTAGTAATAAATGAAAAATCAAAATTGTTATCTTTCATTTTTTCAAGCTGGAAACTAGATACTTCTATGACGCTATATTTATTTTCGTGTTTTATATTATCAAGCAAAGGGTTGCCTATATTTCCTAAAGCAATGGAACTGCTTAAATGGTTTAGAGCTTGGTTTAGATAATGGACGAGTGTACTCTTGCCGTTTGTTCCGGTAACTCCAATTTTTATAGATTTATTTTCTTTAAAAAATATATCTACATCAGTTTCATAATCTAACTCAGAAATAATTTTTGGAGAGAGGTATTTTCTTATATCAATACCTGGAGAGATATACAGTTTTGTATATTCAAAAATTTTCTTGTTTTTGATGTCGTTTAAAGTATTTTTTTTGTCAGAAAGTTTTGATGCATCTTCATCAAATATATCAAACTTGATAGATTTTTTTGTTAGATATCGTTCAAAAGATTTTCCAGTAGAACCATAGCCGACAATAAGTGATTTCATTATCTTATTTTAAGCAACGACAAACCAACTAAAACAAAAATAAAAGTTAGTATCCAAAATCTCACTATAATTTTTGGCTCCTTCCAACCAATAAGTTCAAAATGATGATGTATTGGAGCCATCCTAAAAATTCTTTTTTTCCTAAGCTTAAAAGAAGAGACTTGCAAAATTACACTCATTGCTTCCATTATGAAAACCATAGACATAACAGCAAAAACAATTTCATGTCTCACAACTATTGCTATAAGAGCAATGAAAGCCCCCATTGAAAGTGATCCAACATCTCCCATAAAAATTTGTGCTGGATAGGCATTAAACCATAAGAAACCTATACCTGCGCCTATCAATGCGCCACATATAACCAAAAGTTCTCCTGTTCCATCAATGTAAGGTATATATAGGTATTCAGAAACTATTGTATTTCCTGCTGCCCATGCAATAAGACCTAAAGCTGCTGTAATTAATATTACAGGTAAGATTGCTAGACCATCTAAGCCGTCTGTTAAATTCACAGCATTTGAACTACCAACAATAATAAAGACCGATATAGGAATGAATAATAGTCCAAGTGATAGTGAGACCTCTTTAAAAAAAGGAACAATATAAGCTAGCTCGAAGCTTTCAAAAATATAGAAATATAGTGCTACAGAAATTATTGATGCAAATAATATTTGGTATGAAATTTTAGTCCATGATGATAAACCTTTTGAATTTTTTTCCTTAACTTTTTTATAATCATCTAAGAAACCAAGAAAGGCGAAAAGAAATAAACAAAGCAATGCCATTAATAAAAACCTATTGGAAAAGTCTCCCCAGAGTAAACTTGAAAAAATTACACTTCCAATTATTAGCAAACCACCCATAGTTGGTGTTCCATCCTTAATCTTATGAGATTCAGGCCCTCTGTCTCCAATAGCTTGCTGAAATTGGATTGATCTTATCTTGCTTATGAAGAACTCACCCATGAAAAGAACAAGAAGCAATCCAGTTAAAGTTGATAAAAATGTTCGTGTAGTTAAATAAGAGAATAAATTAAGGAAAGGAGATTTCTCTGAAAGTAGATTTAGTAATAATTCAATCATCTAATAAAATTTTTAGGTATCTCTCCATTTTACTAGACCTAGAGCCTTTAAAATAGATTTTCTTGCCTGCCTTTAGCTGTTTAGATAAATATTCAATAGGAAAATCTTTCTCATTCTGAAAAAATTCTACTCTATTATTTTCAAATTTATCTTTTAATCCATTATAGATAGCTCCTGTTAGGAATATTTCATACTTATTAAGCTTCTTAATAAGATCAAAATGCATTTCATACTCTTTATCGCCTAGTTCAGCCATATCACCCAGAATAAGAATAGTTTCATTTGGATTTTCTTCATTTGCTGTTGCAAGAACTGTATCTGGGTGAGCATTATATGTTTGGTCAATAATTTGACCATTATGCTTATCTATTGTGTTGCCTCTTCCGCTAGGATTTTTAAAAGAAATGCTGTCTAGTTCCATATCTATAGAGAGAAGACCTAAAGTTTTTTTAAGAATTTCTTTATTTATTTCTAAAATGCTTTCTTTATTTACACTACGACCATCTATAAAATTACTTTTATCTTTTAAACAATTTTTAAGTTTCATTTTTGTGTTAACAATATTCTCAACAGTACCAAATGTAGTTAAATGATTTTCTGCAATTGATGTCAAAATAAATACATCACAAAATAAATAATTAGAAATCAGGTCAAAATCATTTGGTTTTCTTGCTCCACATTCAACTACTAGATATTCACAATCTTTAGGCATGCTAAGTATGGTAAAAGGAATTCCGAATTCGTTGTTTTCATTTTCTTTGCTTGCATGGCATGAAGGCCCTAGTATAGTTTTCAACATATCTTTAATAGTGGTCTTCCCATAGCTGCCAGTTATAAAAATAATTTTTGGTTTTAATGATAGTAGTTTGTAATTGCATAACTCCAGAAGACTCTTGTAAACATCATTAACCTTTATTGCAGGACCATTAATAATTTTGGTTGTTAAGACAGCTGCACCATTATCTATCGCATCTTTACAAAAATCTTCTCCATCGTAATTGAGCCCTTTCAGAGGAATAAATAAGTCTCCTTTTTGAGCTATTCTAGAATCAAAAATTATTCTTTTTACTAAATATTCTCTGATTTCTTTAGTGACATTAAGTACTGGTGATAAATCATTTAATTTAAACTTTTTACCTAGGCTGTACATTTTTTAACTTCCTCATAATCTGAGTATTTTACAACCTTATTTTCAATGGCCTGATATTTCTCATGGCCTTTCCCAGCAATTAGTAGTATTTCTTCATCCTTTAGATCATTAATTGCCTCTTCTATAGCAAGAGATCTATCAAGCTGTAAGGTGACTTTACTAGTATTCAAGATACCTTCTTGAATCATTTCAGCAATTAATCTTGGGTTTTCAAAGCGAGGATTATCGGAAGTAATGAAAATTTTATCGCAGTACTTATCAGCAATTTCACCCATTATCTTTCTTTTTCCAATATCTCTGTCACCACCAGCTCCAAAGACAATTGCCAAACTTTTGGGATTTTTTTCTCTTAAATTTAAGCAAACTTCTTCTAGTGCTTTTGGAGAATGTGCATAGTCAATATAAATATTTTTTCTAAACTCATCTAATCTACCTTTAGGCAAAACAACACCTTCCAATGCATCAAAAAAATTGTCGCAATTATTATTAACTGCTTGAAAGTATGGAAGTGTAAGCAAAAGATTATAAATATTAAATTTTGAATGAACTCTGCTTTGCGATTGAAAGCTTCCCCATGGGGTTGTTGTATCAAATTTAATGCATCCATCTCTACTCTTTTCTTTTATTTGAAAAAAGATATCAGCAGACCTATCTTTTGCTGATAAAGTAAAAACATTATCTATTAAAATTCTTTTTTTATTATTTTGAATAATCTCATCATCGATATTTAAAGATATAGTTTTCAATTTTGTATCAAGAAGTAATTTAAATTTAGCGTTAATGTATTCTTCCATGCTTCTATGATAGTCAATGTGATCCCTAGAAATATTCGTGAGAATTGCATGGTTAATGCTTAAGCCTTGTAATCTGCCTTGATCTATTCCAATTGATGATGCTTCAAAGAAAATATTTTTGATATCTTCTTTTTTGCAAAGAGACATAAGGCGCCTAATAAAAAGTGCATCTTCAGTAGTAAGCTGATTATTAAATAATTTTTTCTGGTTTAAATAGGTGCCAAGAGTTCCTGATGAGGAATAATCAAGACCATTGTATTTAAATATTTGCGAGAGGAAATCTACTGTTGAAGTTTTTCCATTTGTTCCAGTAATAAAAATATTATCAAACTTAGAATGTTTAATGCCATAGTATTCATCTACCCACTCAATATAATGTTTATTAAGATCTTTTATTTTTTGAAACTTTGGATTACTTGAAATAATGTCTTCTTGGTCTATAAAAATTGATTTTGCTTTGCTTATATCTTCATTATTTAAGAACTTAACACCTCCTTTAATGGAAAGGAAAACGTCACCCTTATTTAAATAATTAGAATTTGAAACAAGATTTTCATTTGAATCTAAATTTAAAAAAGGATTTTTCATAAGTACTTTAATCTTTTCATATATTTAGAAATTCTAGCAACGACAGGTGCTGAAACATCCCCTCCAAAATACTTATTAGGGTCGGGCTCATCAATCGAAACAATCATAATATATTTAGGAGTTTGGGCTGGGAAAATTGATGCAAAACTTGAAATATATTTCTCGGATGCATAACCAACACCTTCTATATATTTTTCAGATGTGCCAGTTTTTCCAGCTATTTGAACTTCCTCATCTTTAAGATTTGATGCTGTTCCATCAAGGACAGTCATTCTAAGTGAATCTAAAATAAAATCTGCATTTGATTTGGTTAATATTCTTTTTCTAATTACTTGGTCATCAAGATAAAGTTTTGGTTCAATCATCACCCCTCCATTTGCAAAAGCACTATAAGCCCTAGCCAACTGGAGAGAATTTGATGTCAAACCATAACCATATCCCAAAGAAGCTTTATCAATGTCATAAAGCTTGGCAGCATCTATCATTATGCCGCTATTATTTCTTAACCAGCTCATATTAAGATATTCACCAAAACCAAATAGTCTTAGATTCTCTCTTATTTGATCTGAAGAGAATTTAATTGAAATCTTAGCTATACCAACTTGAGATGATTTAGAAATAGTTTCTGATAAAGAAATATTGCCAAAATTTTTACCTCCAGCTTCACTTCTTTTAATATCAGATAGAGTAATGAAGCCTGGGTTTGTATCAATCATAGAATCTTTCTCTATAAGATTTAGTCTAATTGCTCCTGCAACTGTAATTGGTTTAATTAGTGATCCTGGTTCATAAAAATCTTCAATTGCTCTATTTCTTTCAATAACACGCTGAGGGTTGTTTGGGTTGAAAGATGGGTAACTAACCATAGCTAATACATCTCCTGTTGATGCATTCATTATTACTGCAGAGCCTCCTTTTGCTTTGGAGTCTGAAATAGCTGTTTTTAATTCCTCAAAAAGTTTGAACTGCAAATTTGTATCTAAAGTTAAAGACAAACCTTCTGAATCTTCTAAATTTAAATAACTATCTAAACTTCCATATAACTTTTCTCCTCTCAGGCTCTTGTTATAAGTTGATCTTTTGCTATCAATAATCAATAAATCATCCATTACTTTCTCGACACCTTCTAACCCACCATCAGTTCCTGAGAAACCAATTACAGTTCCAAAAATACTGCCAAATGGATAGTATCTTTTGAAAGTATCCTCTCTAATAGGTGAGCAACTACATGCTGCTTGAACTTTGGTTAGTATTTTCTGTGACACTTTATTTTCTAAGTAAAGTCTTCTTTTTGTATTTAGAAAAATGTCTTGTGAGTCATCAAGCAAAACTGTAAGAGCTTGCTCTTTTTCTTTCTCATTTTTAAATAGCAATGTTGGTCTTAGAATATCAGTTGCCAGCTCTATTCCATTTCTATCAAAGATTTTCTTTCTTGGATGAATATTTATTTTTGTCGCGGTGCTTCTTATTTCAGAAGCTTCTAAAAATAAATCCCTTTCTTGATTTAATTGGTAATAGCGTATTACAGGAATTAATAGAAGAACTAAAAAAATAATAAAAAGCAGGCGTAGTTTACTCATTAATCTATATCAGGATCTTTCATTCCAATTGCTAAAGCTTTTTCATATATGAATGGTGATGATTTAATTAAAGCTATCTCAATATCTAATTTAGTATTTTGATTTTGAAGGTAAAAAATTTTTTCTTGCACATCATCTAAGTGGTTGAAACTTCTTTTGTATTCAAAGACAAGGAAGACTTTTACGAATGAAAGCATGAGTAAAATTATAAAAAATACAATTAAACCAATATTGATAATTTTCATAATTTTTTAATTACTCTCATTTTAGCGCTTCTAGATCTGGGATTCATTGAAATCTCATCATTAGTAGGCAACAGCACCTTGCTTACTGTAAATTTTTCTCTGGTGGTGTCATTAAAAATTGGAATTTTTTTCTCAACCAGATTAGGTTGGGTCTTAAAGCTTTGTTTGGCTATACGATCTTCAAGTGAATGGAACGAGATCACCACTATTTTTCCTGACTTTTTAAGCTTATTCTTCAAGACTTCAAGACACTTTGATAAACTTTCAAGCTCAGAATTTACGGCCATTCTCAAAGCCTGAAATGATTTTGTTGCAGAATGTTTTTTTGTTCTTTTTCTTTTTGCTAGCTTTATTACATTTGCTAAGTCAGTAGTGCTTTTAAATTTCTTTACCTCTCTTCTTTCAACAATAAATTTTGCAATGCGCCTAGATTCTTCTTCCTCTCCTAGCTTCCACAATATTTCAGATAGTTCACTTTCACTATAATTTTCAATAATGTCAGAACAAGTTAATTCTTGGTTTCTATTAAATCTCATATCTAGAGGACCATCTTTTTGAAAACTAAACCCTCTTTCTGGCTCATCTAATTGAGGCGAGGATACGCCACAATCAATTAAGGCTCCCATCAATGAATCATCTTCAATAAAATTTCCAATCTGAGAAAAGTTTGTTTTATGGAATTGGAAGTTATTTTTTTTAATTGCTCTAGATTCATCCATAGCTTCATTATCAAGATCGAAAGCTATAAGTTTTCCCTTATCTGATAATCTTTCTAGAATTTTTTTTGAATGCCCTCCTCTTCCAAAAGTGCAATCAACATAAATGCCATTTGGATCAGTAATTAACTGATCAATTGAATGGTCAAGAAGTACTGGTATATGCTTAATTCTCAATACTCCGTATTACTTCAAGAATATCTATACGTTTTAATTTATCTGGATCTACATAACCTTGAGTTTCATTTGTATTTAATGATGGAATATCCCGAACTGGCCTTATGTAACTGGTTGAAAATTCATCTAGATTAAACTTTCTTAAGCCTGTAGCAATAATAATAACTGATATTTCATCTCCAAACGATTCATCAATTGTAAGTCCCGGAATGGCTTCAACACCATGTTGACTTATTTTTTGTGCGTGAGTCATTATTTCATTAATTTCCTGCATTTCCATACCTGAAGGACCACAAATATTCACTAAAAGACCCTTAGCATTTTTTACTTCAGCACGGTTAAAAAATGGATTACCAAGAGCATCATCCACAGCCTCAGCCGCTCTATTTGGTCCACTTGCTTTTCCAATACACATTATTGCCATTCCTTTTTGTGACATAGCAGCTTGAACATCAGCAAAATCTACATTCATTGTTGCTGGATTAAGAATTACATTTGATACACCTTTCACTGCATTAGTTATAACTTCATTTACAGCATTAAAGCCTTCATTAAATTGAGCATTTTCTGGAAAAATTTCAAAGATTTTTTCGTTATCTATTTCAATTAAAGAATCTACACTTTGCATAAGCTTTGCAATACCTGCTGCTGCTTGTTCAGCTCTTTTTTCTTGTTCGTATTTAAATGGTGTAGTTACAACAGCAACTGTTAATATTCCTAGCTCTTTTGCTATTTTAGCTACTACTGGCGCTCCTCCTGTACCAGTGCCTCCACCCATACCTGCCACAATAAAAAGCATTTCAGTATGTTCTAGTGATTCTTTTATTTCAGGTATGCTTAATTCTGTTGCAACCCTCCCTCTTTCTGGATCATTACCTGCACCAAGCCCTTTAGTAAATTCTTCACCTAACTTAATTTTCTTTGCTTTTTGTACTTTTGAAAGGTCCTGAGAATCTGTATTCGCACAAATAAATTCAACTCCTTTTATGCCTGACTTTATAATGTGATTTACACTGTTTCCACCACCACCCCCAACACCAATGACAGTTATCTTTGCTTGTTCATAATTAGAGTCAATAATTTGCCAGGTCATATTAAGATTTTAAATTAGAGAAATGAGTTGGTCTATAAGCCGGATTCTGTTTAAGCCATCATTTATCTAGATGTTTTGTCACCAAAACATTCATGCTGCCTACCCTGATCCTGCGCGAGCAACGCAATAAGATCTCTATTTGGCATTGCTTCGAGTGGGGTTTGCCGTGCCCTAATTTTAATTAGGCGGTAAGCTCTTACCTTACCTTTTCACCCTTACCAGATAAACTGGCGGTTTATTTTCTGTTGCACTAGCCGTAGACTCACGTCCCCCAGCTGTTAGCTGGCACTCTGCTCTTTGAAGTCCGGACTTTCCTCTTATAAAAAAATAAGCGATAGCTCGACCAACTCAGCGTCATATAATATCAAGACTTTTTAGAAAAAGACAAAAATCTTTCATATAAAAAATTTTTGTTTATTCCAGTAATCTCGTAAGAAAGTTTTGCAAGCTCTTTATTACTTAGTTTTCCTTTCAGATTTTCAAATAATTTATCTGCAACTGAAGTATCTTCTTCTAGTGATAGGAAATTAAGCATCAAGATAAATTCACCTTTTAACAAACCTTTATCTTGGTTTAAATTTAACAATATTTCACCAGCTGTTCCTCTCAAGAACCTTTCATGAATCTTAGAAATCTCTTTAGCTATACATATATTAGCTTGATTGCCAAATAAGCTGTCAATTATATTTAAAGTTGCAGTTAGCCTATGGGAAGATTCAAAAAAAATTGAAGTCCCAGTATCTGTTGAACATTTAGTAAAGATTTTTTTAATTTCATTAGTTTTCTTTGGCAAAAATCCATAAAAGTGAAATGTATCTGTTGGCATACCACTGCCTACAAGAGCAGGTATAACTGATGTTGGTCCAGGCAGAGGAATTATTTTTATATTTTTTATAATTAGGCTAGAAATTAACTTGTATCCAGGGTCAGATATTAATGGTGTGCCAGCTTCTGAAATTATTCCACCCTTTTTTCCTGCCTCTAAAAGATTAATAATTTTATTCCTGTCCTTTAAGGTAGAGTGATCATTGTAAATAACAAGATTTTTAATTTTTAGATTATATTTCTTTAAAAGTTTCTGGGCAGAATGACTGCTTTCAACAGCCAGAAAGTCTAATTCAGCAATTGTATTAATTGCCCTAATAGTAAAATCATCAAGATTGCCTACTGGAGAAGGTATAATATAGAAAATCATGCTTAAAAAATTATTTTATTGTTTTTTATCTATTTTAATTATAACTAGTTGCTCGACAGCACCTAAAGAAAGTTCAATAAATTCTAAAATTATTGAAAAGACAGACAATAGTAAATTTGATGGAGTAACAGAACTCGGTGATTATTTTGAGCAAATCTATTATCAAAAAAAATTTATTGTAGCTGGGCCAGACCACAAAAAATTTGCTGAGTTTAATAGCTATTTCCAGTTAGGAATCCTTGCAGCAAAAGAAAAATATAAGATCAAGAATGAAGTAAGTTTTGTTAAACAAGATGAACTGAATCTTAGTGAAGCAAATAAGAATTTTTTGATAGGTCCTCTAAGCAAAGAAATTGTTTCAAAAATAGATGGTTTACTATTATCTGATAAAGCTCTTCTACTAAATGATTCGGAAAAGAATTTTTCTATTTCTCTAAGCCAAAAATCTCAAAACAGAGCGTTAAATAAATATCTTAAAGATAAAGATATTAAAAGAATTGGGTTTATTAATGATACGCAAAGCACAGTTAAAAGCAGCAACTCCTTTAGGAGTTTATGGTTTAGCAATGAAAAGGATGCAATTACTATTGAAGTTGGTAAAGGCCCATCGAAAAGAATTGAAAATTTTTTAGATGTCACTGAAAGTAGGGAAAGATTCAATCTCATTGACAAAGCTAGTTTCTCTAAAGTTGAATTTGTCCCTAGAACAAGAGGAGATTTTGAGCAAATCGT
>LXNH01000315.1_pt1 | contig 12499 bp, 10 predicted proteins | sample 809111 | NCBI WGS metagenome assembly LXNH01 (sample SAMN04870528, study PRJNA318959) | seawater metagenome | biome: 00002010; material: water; isolation source: marine seawater | place: Greece: Milos, Mediterranean Sea | collected 2013-05-29 | depth 5-7 m
TATGTAGGCCGACCAAAGCCCCTTCTGCGCGATCAACCGCCGTATCGCCTCGAGCATCCCTGAGGTGACTCAAATACGACTCATCAATCAATCCTGTCTGATAAATGCCATCGAATACCGACAGCTCAAATCCATCGACCAATGAGTTACCTTCGCGTGAACTCTCGATCAAGTCGTCAATGTCCTGATAGATGAGCCAGTCCGCGCCAATATGCTCTTGAATCTCCAGCACAGAGCGGTCATGCGCGACTAGCTCCTTGGCCGATGGCATGTCGATCCCGTAAACATTTGGATATCGAATCGGAGGTGCAGCCGATGCAAAGTAAACCTGCTTCGCACCGGAATCACGCGCCATCTGAATGATCTGTTGGCAGGTGGTGCCACGAACAATCGAATCATCGACCAGCAACACCGTCTTACCTTCAAATTCAAGCGGCACCGGATTAAGTTTCTGTCGAACCGATTTTCGGCGCTGACCTTGCCCGGGCATAATGAAGGTTCGGCCAATGTAGCGATTCTTCATAAAACCTTCGCGGAACTTCACACCGAGCTCATGGGCCAGCGACTGCCCTGCCACTCGACTGGTATCTGGGATTGGAATTACGACGTCGATATCGTGCTCTGGCCGCTCTCGGAGAATCTTGTGCGCGAGTCGCTCGCCTTGACGCATTCGGGTTTTGTAAATTGAAATACCGTCCATAAGTGAATCGGGGCGCGCGAAATAGACATGCTCAAAAATACAGGGGCGCAAGCTGGGATTGTCTGCACACTGCTGACGTTCCATCTCGCCCTCAGCATTGATAAACAGCGCCTCACCCGGATCCACGTCACCAATTAAACGAAAACCGAGAACATCAAGGGCAACACTCTCAGACGCCACCATGTAACTACGGTGCTCTCCTTGAACTTTGACGCCAACCACTAGGGGCCTGATTCCATTCGGGTCCCTAAAAGCCACGATGCCGACATTTGCAATCATAGCGATGGCAGCATAACCACCCTCGCATCGCCGGTGGAGATTCTTAATCGCAGCAAAGACATCATCAGCTTCCGGTTTCAACTTGCCCTGACGCTGCAATTCGTGTGCTAGCACATTGAGCAAAACCTCGGAATCTGAATCCGTGTTCAAATGCCTCAGATCAGTCTGATAGAGCTCTTCAGAGAGCGCAGATGAATTAGTTAGGTTCCCATTGTGCGCGAGCGCAATCCCATAGGGCGAATTCACATAAAACGGCTGTGCCAAAGCCGTACCCGAACTGCCCTGCGTTGGGTAGCGGGTATGCCCTAGCCCAAAATTACCCGCGAGAGAGGCCATATGTTCCGCTTGAAACACGTCCCGAACCAAACCCTCCCCTTTGCGCTGGAGAAACTGCCCCTTGTGGCAAGTCATAATACCCGCGGCGTCCTGACCACGATGTTGTAGCATCGTCAGTGCGTCGTATATGTCAGCTGCGACGCTCTCTTTGGATGAAATCCCCACTACACCGCACATGTATTACGACTCCTAGAGCAACTTGCCATCTGCAAGCTCACTGTCCATTAACGACTCGGCATCCGCCTCCAACACCTCATCAAAATTATCCGCCAGCCATTCAGCAACGGTGTCCAATGGCTCTATGAATTCGGCATTACGTAGCAGATCATTTTCAGACGCTGGCAGCATTGCTCGAAGTACGATAGTGAGAACGGACGCGATCACTATACCGCGCCCAGCACCAAATGCCGCGCCCAAAAGCCTATTACCGAAATTAAATCCGGGCTGTCGCATCTGGTTGCTCAGCCAACGGCCAACACTGCCAAAGAAAAAGACGACGGCAATAAAGATCAACGCCCAGGCCACAAGGTAGCGTGTCGTTCGGGTATCGATGAGCTCGGCCATTGTCTCAGACACAGGCAATGCAAGGGTATTGGCCAAAAAGAAAGCACCAACCCAGCCCAGAAAAGAGGTCACCTCTCTCGCGAAGCCGCGCAGCAAACCATAGGCTGAAGAAATGGCTACGACGCCCAAGACGACCCAATCGAACTGATTTAGCTGGCTGATTACGTCTGTGACCTGATCTTCCACACTGACCTCTTAGGGCTCGAAGCGTCTTATTGAAGAGTCGATACCAAAAAACTCGTCCAAGCGTGATTTTATATCGAGAAGGCGCTCGCGTTGAAGCTTTGGCCCGATCCTAATGCTATAAAACGAACGGTTGTCTCGCATTATCAACGCTGAATAGGCTTTGTAGTCGCTCGCCTGCAGCAAATTGACAAACTGTCTCGATTTGACTTCAGAACTGAATTGCGCCAATTCGAGCTCCCAGGCGATGGGTAAGCCCTGTTCATCAAATTCAGCCTCTGTCAGTGATGCGGGCTCCTGGTCGGGACCATCGCTAGCCACGGGTGGCGAACTATTAAAATCGAGGTCTTCGGGGTCAACAACAACCCTCACGCTACCATCATTAAGTTGCTCACGGATGGGGAGGCGTTCGTCGGGTTGAGCCACAGAACCCGTCGTAACCGCGGCTTTATTGATATCAACCACCGGCTTAGACGGCATCGAATACTCGGGAAGGACAAAGACAGGTTCAGACGATGGTGGCTCAAATACGATCGGCCAGAACACGACAACTAAAGCGAGCACCATCAAAAAACCCAGCAATCGCTGTCTGATCATTTGGGCAAACCCGCTGGTTTTACATTAAGGCGGCCCAAGGCTTCACTCACTGTAAAAAAAGAACCGAACACTACGACCTGATCTCCGGCGGCTTTAGATGCCTCGACCTTGTTCCAGGCACTATCAAAATCAGGATGGATTGTAGACTGCGACAACCGCTCTATAGCCATCAAAGCGGGATCACTCGCTCGCTCGCCACCTACACCATCAGGTAGATACCATTCGTCGATCAAATCGACCAGACCGCTAATCATAGCATCGATGGGCTTGTCAGAGAGGGCTGCGAAGATCGCAATCCGGCGACCCTCGCAGGGCTTGTGCTCAAGAAAGCTCATTAGCTGCTCAATGGCTTCTGTATTGTGAGCAACATCTAGAATGTAAGAACACTGCCCCCGATCAATCACCTGCCGTCTGCCCGCTACGGATACCCTAGACAATGCAGCATTCACATTATTAATTGATACACCAAGCTGAGATAGCGCAGTGAGCGCCGCCGCTACATTGCTAGCCACTAGAGAATTAGGGACCATGATGTGAAGCGGTTCGGCGCATTGGGGTAAACGCAACTCCCCGTTCACAATAGAAAAATCGGTTCCGATAGTAATTGTCTTTGCCCCGATACGCGCTAACTCAGGAAACAAAGTGTCCGGTGGTGCGAGCTCTGCAACCACACATGGGCGATCGCTTCTCGCAACACCGCATTTTTCGATGGCGATGGTCTCTCGATCAGGTCCCAACCAATCCTGATGATCGAGCCCAATGGAGGTGATGATCGTGATGTCGGCGTCGATGATATTGACCGCATCCAAACGACCACCGAGTCCGACCTCGAGCAACTGATAGTCCACATGATGACGATCAAAGATTAGCAGCGCGGCTAGAGCACCGAATTCAAAATAGGACAGACTGATGTCTGATCGTGCCTCGTCAATAGCTTCAAAAGCAGCGACGATCTCATCGTCGTCAACCGGCAGACCGTTAACTCTAATCCGTTCATTGAAATCGAGGAGGTGTGGACTAGTAAACGCACCACTGCTTTTGCCTAGATGTATGAGGCATTGCTCCATCACGGCGACAGTACTGCCTTTACCGTTGGTACCGGCAACCGTGATTGTCGTAGCTCCTGGCTTGAGTAGATCTAACCGAGAGGCAACTTCACGGCAACGATCGAGCCCTAGATCAATAGACTTTGGGTGCAGTTGCTCTAAAAATGCTAGCCAATCCGCTAGCGACTTAGGCGGCACTGTCCGCTGCAGCTACGGGCGCCGGGGCATCAAGAAACTTCGCCAATACGCGCGCGAGTGTATCTCGCATCTCAGACCGAGGAATAATCATATCGATCGCGCCATGCTCTAAGAGGAATTCGCTTCGCTGAAAGCCTTTGGGCAGTTTTTGGCGAATTGTCTGCTCAATGATATTAGGACCGGCAAAGCCAGCTCGCGCTTCGGGCTCCGCCACGTTGATATCGCCGAGCAAAGCTAGAGAGGCTGAGACGCCACCATAAATAGGGTCGGTCATCACTGAAACATAGGGTACGCCCGAGTGCTTCATTCGCTCAATCACCGCCGATGTCTTTGCCATTTGCATCAGCGATACCAACGCTTCCTGCATTCTCGCACCGCCGCTAGCCGCAAAGCACACCAGCGGGATACCGTGCTCCAAGGCGACACCTGCAGCGCGTGTGAATTTCTCACCGACAGCGTAGCCCATAGACCCACCATGGAAGTTGAATTCAAAGGCGACCGCTACGACCTCGATACCGTGCAATGAACCACGAAATGCAACCAGAGCATCTCTTTCGCCCGTTGATTTCTGCGCTGTGGTTAAGCGATCACGATACCGTTTTTTGTCCTTGAACTTGAGATGGTCGACAGTCTCCATCTCCGCAAAAAGTTCGGTTCGACCCTGCTCGTCGAGAAATAAATCCAGACGTCGACGCGCGGTGATACGCATGTGATGATCGCATTTGGGACAAACTTCGGCGTTCCGCTCTAGGTCTGGACGATAGAGTACTGCATCGCACTTGATGCACTTCTTCCACAAGCCCTCTGGCACGCTAGAGCGGCGTTCACCGTCGGCGCGCCTAACACCCGAAGGAAGGATTTTATCGATCCAACTCATGATCTATGATCCTTGCAAAACACGCAGTATAAGCGCAGGGCTTTATTGTTGAGAAGTTGCCAAATTTACGCCGGAACGGATCTCCGAGATCAGTTTACCGCCCGCCTGAACGACATTGTCGTGCTCAAGGCCTGACGCAGCAGCATCGGCGATGCAATCGACCAAAGCACTACCGACCACCACAGCATCGGAGCACTTTGCAACGGTACCTGCGGTTTCTCCGTCTTTAATGCCGAAACCAACGGCGATAGGCAGGTCTGTGTGCTGCCTGATTAGGTCCAAGTGCGACTCTACGGCGGCGGTATCAAGATGCCCTGCACCGGTCACCCCTTTCAACGCAACGTAGTAGATAAAGCCACTCGCCTGAGCCGTGATGGTCGCCACCCGTTCGTCACTGGTAGTTGGTGAGATCAAGAAAATATTATCGATGTCGACCCGTTGCAATTCCCGATTCATCGCCTCAACTTCCTCGGGTGGCAGGTCAACAGTGATCAAGCCATCGACACCTGCATCGGCGCATAAATCAGCAATAACCGAGTAGCCCAAGCGTTCGAGCGGATTGGCATAGCCCATTAACACAATAGGTGTTTCCTGATCGTGCAGTCTAAACGCGGCAATAATCGCCAACGTCGAGCGCAGGCTCGTACCACCCGCCAATGCGCGTTCGTGACCTTTCTGAATCGTAGGTCCTTCGGACATCGGATCCGAGAACGGTACGCCCACTTCCAGCACATCAGCCCCCGAAGCTACAAGCGCCTGCAATAAAGGGACCGTGAGCGCCTCAGTTGGATCGCCGGCCACCACATAGGGAATCACCGCTTTCCGGCCCGACTCCCTGAGGCTTCCAAGAACTTCTGTTAATCGAGACATTACTCGGTACCCAGATCGATGCCATCGATTGAGGCGACGGTGAGAATGTCCTTGTCTCCTCTCCCCGACAAGTTGACGATGATGTGCTGATCTGGGGTCATGGTTGCCGCTAGTTTCTCAGCGTAGGCTAGCGCGTGTGCAGTCTCCAAGGCAGGCATGATGCCTTCGACTCTTGTGACTCGATGAAATGCCGCAAGCGCCTCGGTATCCGTCGCAGCCACATAGTTGACCCGACCAATATCCTTAAGCCAAGAGTGCTCTGGACCCACGCCTGGGTAATCCAAGCCAGCACTCACTGAATGAGTGTGCATGATCTGTCCGTTCTCGTCTTGCATCAGGTAGGTTCGATTACCATGCAATACACCGGGAATTCCCGCACTTAGCGGTGCCGCATGCTCACCGGTCTCAACGCCCTTACCGCCGGCCTCGACGCCATACATGGCGACTTCCTCGTCGGGCAAGAAAGGATGGAAAAGACCAATAGCATTTGAGCCGCCGCCAACGCAGGCCACCAATGCGTCGGGCAACTTACCGGTCATGGCGAGTGATTGCGCACGCGCTTCGCGCCCGATAACACTCTGAAAATCTCGCACAAGCATCGGATAGGGATGCGGGCCCGCCACAGTACCGATGATGTAAAACGTGTTATCCACGTAGGTCACCCAGTCCCGAAGCGCTTCGTTCATTGCGTCTTTCAGGGTCTTGGATCCTGACGTGACTGGTATCACTTCGGCACCCAAAAGTTTCATCCGGTAAACGTTGAGCGCCTGCCGCTTGACGTCCTCGGCACCCATAAACACATGACACTCGAGACCCAGTCGAGCCGCAACCGTTGCACTGGCAACACCATGCTGACCTGCGCCAGTTTCAGCAATGACGCGCTTCTTGCCCATACGCTTCGCGAGCAGTGCTTGCCCGATGGTATTGTTAACCTTGTGGGCACCCGTGTGATTCAAATCCTCTCTTTTGAGGAATATGCGGCCACCGCCGATCATGTCGGACCAACGAGCGGCCTCATAAAGCGGTGAGGGACGTCCTACGTAATGCGCAAGATCAGCGTCAAACTCGGCCTGAAACGATGCATCATCCTTCAGCGAGCGATACAGCGCCTCCAACTCTGACAGCGCCGACATCAGTGTTTCTGCTACGAATTTCCCGCCGTAAACGCCGAACCGCCCATGCTCGTCTGGCACCTGCGCGTACTTATTAGGGCTCATTTCTACCGTCATGCGCTGTTTTCCTTTACCGATGACTTTGCTCTTAAAATAAATTGCTCAAGTTTCTGAGCGTCCTTTACACCCGGTGAAGTCTCCACACCACTGGATACGTCTACAGCATCGGGACTGGCAGTCCCTATCGCTTGCTGGACATTATCCGGTGTTAGCCCACCAGCCAGAATGCGTGGCTTTCCCATTCGGGAGGGCATGATAGTCCAATCGAAGGCTATTCCGGTGCCGCCATGCGCACCTTTTACCGCTGTATCGAATAAAAATGCACTCGCAGCTGAGTACTCGGCATACACAGGCGAAAAATCTTGGTGCGATGCCACTGCGATCGACTTTACATACGGACGATTGAACTGCTCGCAAAAGTCAGCAGATTCGCTTCCGTGAAATTGCAGCATCGAAATAGGCAACGCAGATAATACTGATTCGACCTCACTTTGCGCCGCATTAACAAACAGGGCGTTGACGGTAACATATGGCCCAATAGCGGCTAGCACGGCTTTCGCCGCGGCTATCGATACGTGCCGAGAACTTCCTTCGTAAAAAATAAGCCCGATCGCATCCGCACCGAGACTCGATGCCAGATACGCGTCTTCTGGCCTTGTAATGCCGCAGATTTTAACTTGCACGAAATGCCACCCAGAATGAGGGTGTGTAGTGTATCAAATTAGATGCGTTAACAGCGCGGGGCCCGCTGGGACTTCTGGCAGTCCATGATGATCGGGATAATTGACTGCTACCAGATAGAGGCCATCGCCGGGCGCGGTATCAGCGGCTAAGTTGCGATCTGCCGCCTCGAGTAGCTCGCCAATCCACTCGACTGGTTTAATGCCCGCCCCGACAAGCAAGAGACTGCCAGCGATGTTCCTCACCATATGGTGTAAAAATGCATTGGCTTGAATGTCGATCATCACCAAATCACCGTGGCGAACAACGTCGCAAAACTCGACACAGCGCCAGGGCGTTGATGACTGGCAGGAAGCCGCTCGAAACGCACTGAAGTCCCGCTCCCCGAGCAATGCCTCCGCCGCCTCGTTCATTCGCTCTGCATCCAGCCGCTTGCGATACCAAGTAACGAGCCCGTCGAGTGCAGCAGGCCGGACAGTGCTATTGGCTATCAGATAGCGATATCGCCTGTTTAGAGCGCTGAAGCGAGCATGGAAGTCTTCGCTCACTGGTTGTGCCCAATGCAGCCGTACCGACCTGGGCAACTGACTATTAACCCCCATAATCCAGGCTTTGGGGCTCCGGCCTACCGGATCATCGAAGTGGATGACCTGACCAAAGCCATGAACACCCGTGTCGGTGCGTCCCGCGCAGTTCGTTAAGACGGGTGACACCGCTATTGATGATAGAGCGGATTCGAGAGTCTCTTGAACTGTCGCTACGTCAAGATGAGGTTGAGCCTGCCAACCACTGAAGTCCCTACCGTTGTACTCTACCCGAGCGGCCACTCTGGTACCGGGAGACAGTGGCTCGCTGCTAAAAGGCGACGTTGCAGTCATGGAAGCGTTTTGAGCAGCTCCTGTGCTGTCGCTTGTTGTGATAGATCACCCTTCGCAAGCACCAAATCTAGAAGCTCCTTTGCGCCATCATGGTCACCCATATCGATGTACGCTCGGGCAAGCTCTAGATTGGTATCGATGGCATCCTTATCGATCGCGGGCATTTCCGAATCAAGCGCCTCCACGTCCTCATTAGGCGACGCTTCCGTTGCATCCTCGGCAAACTCCAAATCGATCGAGAGGCTGTCATCGCCAGACGAACTGCCGGTATCTTCGAGCGTATCGAGCTCGGGAGAATCCGCAGAACCGCTTCCCACCACTGTAACGTCGGTGCTGTTGGCCTCTGTGGCTGAATCACTCATTTTATCAGTCGTAGAGGAGGCGCCAGCACCGTCGGTCAGTAAATCATCGCGCTGCGACAGGCCGGTCAAAACAGCTCCTGTACTGTTTAGTCTCTCGACTGCTGCCGAGTAAGCCACCAAATCCCCGGTCGCTTCGATGATCGGAATCAACTCTTCAGCTTCTTGTACACGATCAAGGCTCAGGTAAATTTCGAGCATTTTCAGTAAGCCAGAGGCATTCGAGGGCTCTGCTGAGGATGCGGCTTCTAGGGTATCAAGGGCATGTTGGTGCCGCCCGTAGGCAACATAAATATCTGCCTCAGCAACGGCGTCCGCCAAGGTCTGATCATTGGCATAGCCGGTGAGTAATGACTCGCCATACCCGCTTTCACCATTAGCGGTCCTCTCTGGCTCTCGCTCATCAGGGATCGAAGGCACCGGCTTGAGCGGATCATCAACCACTCCGAACTCATTAGAATCGAGCGAGTCCATCGCCAGCTCATCACCGGTATCTCTCAATCGACGCAACACTAGTAGCGCGCCTCCAGCTATCAACGCAACTAATAAGATGAAATAGAGCAGGGTTTGCAGCCAGGATGAGCTCGGCTGTGGTTCGACTGGAGGGCTTGCCTGCGAGCTTGTGCCCGCATCCCCGAATACCACCTCATCTTGCAGCTGATTAGCTTTTAGAGCATCAGTCAAAGCGCGCTGCAATTCGGCAATTTCCACATCCTTCTGCTGAACGACGCCCTGCAGCTCACCGACTTGCGCACTTAACTGCGTAAGCCGTTCTTCGATCAGCGCCAGATTGTTATCACCGACCGAGGGCACTGGCGCAACGGACTCGGAAATACGCTCGACGAGCCTATTGGAATCGCTGTCGGTGTCAGGGCTTATCGGGTCTAGATCAAACTCCAACTCGCTGTCGGCAACGATTCGCAGTGCGGGTTGAGCTGGCTCTCGCCAAACCCGCCACTGATCAGCGACCGCTTGGCGCGCCTCTCGCTCAGACTGTCCCGACACAACGTCAACAGGAAAACTCAACAGGTAACCGGCTTTCAGTCCATTGATATTGTTGCGGAGGAAAGCGTTGGGGTTAGCAGTCTGGATCGCTAACATCATCTGCTCGACAGACAACTCGCTTGGCTTCACCGCCGCAGCGATCTCCCAAAGCGTATCGTCGGTTTTCACCCGATATTGCGTGTCCGAATCTGCCGCCGCGCTCGAGGACATTTCGGGCATATCAGGAACGGATAAAACGACGGCGGACTCCGATGCCGTCGCTGCAAGATCACCGGGAGGTCTCGCTGGAGGCAAATCGATGAGCACCGTGTACTCGCGAAGCAACCTGCCTGACGGCCAGCGCAATTCGACCAAAAAGTTTAAATAGGGCTCAAGAATCGGCTCGCTCGATTCGACAGTAATCGAGCCACCGCCTCGACCGTCGAGTTCGATGGTAAAGCTGAGATCGCCTAGAGAAAATAATCGTTCAACACCAAGCCGGTCGAAATCCTCGCTCGATGCGAGAGCGACTCTGATTTCGGGCTTTGCGAGCGACCCGGTATCAAGCAGCACAATGTTCGCTTGAAGAGGCTCGTTAACATAAGACTCAAGTGCGATATCCCCCAAGCCCACCGCGCTGGCTTGAGACGACAGGCCTATCAAGACCCCCAGGAGGGCTGATCGTTTAAATCGGAGCATCTGCTTCTCTTTTCGGTCTTCCTCTAATATAACCTCATAGAAGGCGTTTCGTTAGAGGTAATTACGAACTAGTTCTTCTGCAATCTGCACCGAATTCAGCGCGGCTCCCTTTCGAAGGTTGTCAGCAACAACCCAGAGATTTAGCCCGTTGGGGTGGCTGATGTCGTTGCGAATCCGCCCAACGAACACTGGATCCGTGCCTGCCGCATCACCCACAGGTGTGGGGTATCCCCCATCTTCTCGCTTGTCCATCACGACAATCCCTGGCGCCTGCTCCAGAAGTTGGGTAGCGACATCGGCTGAGATGGGAGCCTTGGTTTCGATGTGAACGGCCTCCGCGTGTCCGTGAAATACCGGAACCCTGACACAGGTCGGATTCACTCTGATTGTCTCGTCACCCAGTATCTTCTGAGTCTCCCAGACCATTTTCATCTCCTCGCGGGTGTAGCCATTGTCTTGAAAAGTATCGATATGGGGCAGCACATTAAACGCGATCTGCTTAGGGTATACCTTCGACTCAATGGTTTGTGCATTTAGCAATCTGGCGGTTTGGGAAGCCAACTCCTCAATAGCACTCTTCCCTGTTCCACTCACAGCCTGGTAGGTGGCGACATTGATGCGTTCGATGCCTACCGCGTCTTGGATTGGCTTTAGTGCCACCAACATCTGCATCGTGGAACAATTTGGATTCGCGATAATGTTGCGCTCGGTATAGCCAGCAATGGCCTCAGGATTGACCTCAGAAACGACCAGGGGGATGTCATCATCCCGTCTGAAGTGCGATGTGTTGTCTACGACAATACACCCAGCCGCCGCGGCTTTGGGAGCATACTCGGCGCTGACCGAGCCACCCGCAGAAAACAGACCAATGTGCGCTTGTGAGAAATCGAAGTCATCTATCGCCAATACCGTAATCCGCTTACCAGCAAAATTTAGGCTCGTGCCCGCAGAGCGCGAGGACGCCAGCAAAGAGAGCGTATCGATCGGAAAATCACGAGTTTCCAGCAACTCGATCAGCACTTCGCCCACCGCACCGGTTGCACCCGCGATCGCAACATTGAATTTTTTCATGAACTAGAACTCTACTAGCTATTAAGCAATGCCGTTACGATGGCATCACCCATGGTTTCTGTACTGACAGCGACCTCGTCCTCAGTGACGATATCGAGTGTGCGAAGCCCCTGATCGAGCACTGTTTGCACAGCTGCATCAATCCCCGCAGCAGCCTCGTCTTCGTTCAACGAGTAGCGTAACAACATCGCTGCCGACAAAATTGTCGCGACTGGATTTGCTTTGCCCTGCCCCGCAATATCTGGCGCCGATCCATGGACCGGCTCGAAGAGGCCGCGCGCCTCAGCATTCATCGATGCCGACGGCAACATACCGATCGAGCCCGTTAACATCGCAGCAGTATCAGAGAGAATATCGCCAAACAGATTACCGGTCAGTATTACGTCGAATTGTTTCGGGGCTTTAACGAGTTGCATAGCAGCATTGTCAACGTACATGTGACTGAGTTCGACGTCGGGATACTCGGAAGCCACCTCTGACACGATTTCGCGCCAGAGCATGGTGACCTCTAGAACGTTCGCTTTGTCGACTGAACACAGTCGCTTGCCGCGCTTGCGAGCAAATTGGAACCCAAGATGCGCGATTCTCTGGATCTCGGATTCTGAGTAGATATCGGTATTGAATCCCTGTCGCTCCCCGTTCTCCAGTTCCCTGATGCCTCGGGGCTCGCCAAAATAAACGCCACCGGTCAACTCACGCACAATGAGCAGATCGAGATCGGCAACTAACTCAGGCTTCAGACTTGATGCATCGGCTATCTGCCGATAGAGCAAGGCGGGGCGCAAATTGCAGAACAAATCCAAATCTGCCCGGATCGCTAGCAGTCCGCGCTCGGGCCGATCAGCGGCAGGTAAGCTGTCCCACTGTGGTCCCCCGACCGCACCTAGTAAAATAGCATCCGCTTTGGACGCTAGCTCGCGGGTAGTATCAGGATAAGGGTTACCCTGTCGCTCTATCGCCACGCCCCCGATATCGGCCTCGCTAAACGCGATTTGAAACCCATAT
>LXNH01000316.1_pt1 | contig 12497 bp, 7 predicted proteins | sample 809111 | NCBI WGS metagenome assembly LXNH01 (sample SAMN04870528, study PRJNA318959) | seawater metagenome | biome: 00002010; material: water; isolation source: marine seawater | place: Greece: Milos, Mediterranean Sea | collected 2013-05-29 | depth 5-7 m
GTATCTCTGAAGTAATTCTTTAACACGTTGAGCACAATCATAATGCTCATCTCCTAAAATTTCAGGAGTTAAAATTCTTGAAGTAGAATCAAGTGGATCAACAGCTGGATAAATACCAAGTTCAGCAATTTTTCTTGATAATACTGTTGTTGCATCAAGATGTGCAAAAGTAGTAGCAGGTGCAGGATCTGTTAAATCATCTGCTGGAACATATACTGCTTGTACAGATGTAATTGATCCATTTTTTGTTGAAGTAATTCGTTCTTGCATAGCCCCCATTTCGGTTGCTAAAGTAGGTTGGTATCCTACCGCAGAAGGCATCCTCCCCAGTAATGCAGAAACCTCAGAGCCAGCTTGAGTAAATCTAAAAATGTTATCAACGAAAAATAATACATCCTTTCCTTGACCATCACCTCCTCCGTCTCTAAAATATTCTGCTACTGTTAAACCAGATAAAGCAACCCTAGCTCTTGCTCCTGGTGGCTCATTCATTTGACCAAACACAAAGGTAGCCTTGGATTCTAGTAATGCTTTTTTATTAACTTTACTTAAGTCCCATTCTCCAGCCTCCATTGACTCTTTAAATTCTTCTCCATAATTAATAATTCCTGATTCAATCATTTCTCTCAAAAGATCATTTCCCTCCCTTGTTCTTTCTCCTACTCCTGCAAAAACTGATAATCCACCATGACCCTTGGCAATGTTGTTAATTAATTCTTGGATTAATACTGTTTTTCCAACACCTGCTCCCCCAAATAGGCCAATCTTTCCACCTTTAGCGTATGGCTCAATAAGATCAATCACTTTAATTCCTGTAAATAAAACTTCAGTTGAGGTAGATAACTGATCAAATGCAGGCGCTTCTCTATGAATTGACATACCATCATTCTCTGTTTTTGGTAATACCTCAAGTCCGTCAATTGGATCTCCTACAACATTAAATAGTCTTCCGTATACATTTTTTCCAATTGGCATCTGAATTGGATTACCAGTAGATACTACTTCCGTACCTCTACTGACACCATCCGTAGAATCCATCGAAATTGTCCTAACAGCATTTTCTCCAATGTGAGATTGAACTTCAAGAACTAACACTGTACCATCTTCTTTTTGGATTTCTAGAGAATCATATATTTCTGGCAACAAACTATCTTTTGATGAAAATTCAACATCAACAACAGCTCCAATTACTTTTGAAACTTTACCTATATTTTTTGACATTTTTTGTTTTTATGAAATTAAAGTGCAAATATATGTTCTTGGATTAAAATTTAAAAGTTAATAGCCCTTCAATTTTGATAATTTATTAAGATAAAATTATAATCCTTTTAAAGGAAAAGAGTTTTAGATTTAAATAGAATATATTAGAGATATTGTTTCGGCCACACATACAGGCTTGGTCTCTCCATCAACTTCAAATATAATTTTAAATGTATATTTTGCTCCTCCTGAAACTTCCTCAATATTAATTAAAGATACTTTACCTCTAAATTTTGATTCTGCAGGAGTTGCATTTGGAAATCTAACCTTTTCAAGGCCATAGTTTACTGCCAGAGCAATATTATTAAGCTTTAATGTTTGAAACACAACCTGTGAGGCGAAAGATAATACATGAAACCCATGAGCTATGGTTTTTTTATATGGAGAATATTTTGCAGCTTTTTCTTGATCAAGGTGAATCCACTGTTTATCTTGAGTTAATTCAGCAAATGAGTTCACTTTTTGTTGTGACATATCAAACCAGTCTGAAATACCAATTTCCTTTCCAAGGTATTTATTTAAATCTTCTAAATTTTCTATTTCTGTTGAATAAGGTTTTTCCATAATACTTTATTAATTTATCATATATCCACCATCTATATTAAATGTCTCTCCAGTTGTATAACTTGAAGCTTCTGAAGCAAGGTAGAGAGCCATACCTGATATTTCGTCAGGTTCTCCTGCTCTTCGAATTGGAAGATCGCCAAGCCAGGTTTCTAACATTTCTTCATTTTGCCAAAGCACTGAACTTAATTTCGTTTTAATTAATCCGGGGCAGATTGCATTTGACCTTACTCCATATTTTCCCCACTCTTTTGCCTGAGACTTAGTAAGCATTGAAATAGCCGCTTTACTTATAGAATATACTCCCAGCCCTTTATCGGGTTTATGTCCCTCAACTGATGATATATTGATTATCGATCCTGATTTATTTTTCTTCATATATTTAAATGCTAGATTAGATAGTTTGAAAGGAGATTTTGTATTTATATCTAGTATTTTATTGAAGAGTTTTTCATCAGCATTTTCCAGTCGATCATATACTGGATTTATTCCAGCATTATTAACAAGTATGTCAATTTTTCCATATTTATTAATTGTAGTTTCAATTAGATTTGTTAACTGGTCATCTTCTCCTACATGACAAATACAAGTATTTGCATTATATCCGTCAGCCTTTATTTCACTAACAACTTTGTCAATGGCGTCTTGTGATCGACTACTAACAACTACATTTGCTCCAAATTCTGCAAATGCCTTAGCTATTGAAGCTCCGATACCTTTGCTGGCTCCAGTAACTATAGCTACCTTATCAGTTAAATCAAATAAGTTCTTATATTTTTTTTTCATTTAGATATTCTGATTATCATTTTTGTGTAATATACTAATTGATTTAATTTGATTACTATCATTGTTATGTAAATAGGGGAAAAACTAAAAAACTAAAACTGCAAAGCCTATCATTGTTTTTAAAGCTGAAAATAATCTTATATATTTAAATAAAAACCAAAAGATATGAGTGCAAATGAAGAACTATTTGAATTAAAATTCTACGAATGGGAGGAAAAGTTTAAAGACAAACCTTATCTAAGACAGCCAATTGGTGAAAAATGGGAAGAATATACTTGGGGGCAAGTTGGGGATATGGCAAGAAGATTAGCCTCTGGACTTAAATCTCTTAATCTTAGGGAGGGTGCTCACATTGGTATTTATTCTAAAAATTGCAGAGAATGGATAATCTCAGATCTAGCAATCGTAATGTCAGGATATGTATCTGTTCCATTTTTTCCCTCTTTAAATGGTAAAGAACTCTCTTACATTATGGATTATGGGGACGTTGACGCTCTTTTCATTGGAAAAATTGAAACTTGGGATGAAATCAAAAATGATTTACCTGCTGAAATGCCAATTATAAGATTTCCTAAATATGAGGGTTGTTCAAATGTTACAATAGGACATGAATGGCATGAACTTATTAATAGTCATGATCCAATTCAAAACCCAAATACCCCAAAGCTTTCAGATCTATGGACTATTATTTTTACATCTGGTACAACAGGTAACCCAAAAGGAGTTATGCTAACATATCAAGCGATTGATGGTATCAAAGTAGTTCTAGATGACCCTAACAATCCTCTAGGTATTAAACATACTGGAAACAATGATTTTATTTCCTACTTGCCCTTAAATCATATTTTTGAGAGAGTTGTAATAGAATGGTGTTCATTCAGATATGGTGGAACTATTTCATTTGTAGAATCTATTGAAACTTTTGGCCAAAATTTAAAAGATGTTCAACCCCATGTTTTTGCTGCAGCTCCTAGAGTTTGGACTAAACTTCAAATGGGAATCCTATCTAAATTTCCTCAAAAAAGGTTAGACACTTTGCTTAAAATTCCATTGCTTTCTGGTGTGCTAAAAAAATTAATTAGAAAAGGTCTTGGGTTTAGTAAAGTAAGAGTAACAGTATCAGGATCAGCTCCTATGCCTGTTGAATTGATAGAGTGGTTTAGAAAAGTTGGCGTGTATATAACAAATGGATATGGAATGACTGAAAATTGTGCCATATGTAGCTCAGTTGATGGTAGAGATTTTGAAAAGCTAAACACTGTTGGAAAGGCTCAGAAAGGAGTTGAGCTTAAGATTGACCAAGGTACAGGTGAAATACTTATGCGTGGACCATTTGTAATGATTGGATATTATAAAAATGAAGTGTTATCAAATGAGACACTAAGAGGTGGATGGCTTCACACAGGAGATAAAGGTTTCTTAGATGATGATAAGTATTTACACATAACAGGAAGAGTAGCAGACAGTTTTAAAACTTCAAAAGGAGAATATATTGAGCCCCTGACATTAGAGCAGTTCTTCGTTAACATGAATGAAATTGAAGAAGTCTGTGTAGTGGGTCTGGGTATTGCTCAACCGATGTGTTTAATTCAGCTATCTGAAATAGGTAAAAGTATACCAGAAGATAAATTATCAAAAAGGTTTTCTGATACTCTTTCAACTGTCAACAAAAGCCTTGTAAATTACAAGAAGATTTCAACGCTTATTATTGTTAAAGATATCTGGACGCAGGAAAATGGAATTGTTGGACCAACTCAAAAATTAAAAAGAGGAGCAGTTGACGAGAAATACAATAAAAACTATCTAAGCTGGCATGAATCGGGAAAGAATATAATTTTTGAAGGGACCTTTTAACAGGTGTTGTACTTAATAACTTCCATTTACTAGATTAAATTCATTTGGTTGATGAAAAAAATTATATTAACTTGGTTTTAAATCAGATCAAGCAATACGTTGAAAACCATTGAATTTATTATATACAACGTATATTCTTGTTATAATTTTATAAACTAGTTATTGAAAAGGATTAACTTTGCAATAACAAAACCTAATTAATATGAAAAATATTTTAAATAAATATTATTTGGCCTTTATGGCTGTAATTCTATTTGGTAGTGTTTATTCTCAAAATCAAATATCAGGATCTGTTATGGATGGTGATAATATGGAGGCAATTCCAGGGGTAAACGTTATCATTGATGGAACAAATATTGGGACAATAACTGACTTTGATGGAAATTTCTCCTTTAATACAAGTCAGGATCTTCCTTTAACTATAGTGGTTAGTTATGTAGGGTACTCTGCTGAAAGAGTTGTGGTTACCTCTGCTAATCAAGATATTAACGTATCCCTTACTGTGGGTCAAAACCTTGAAGAAATAGTGATATCTGCTTCTAGGAGAGCTCAAAAAGTTACAGAGGCTCCTGCCTCAGTAAGTGTAATTTCTACTAGAGAAATTGAAAATTCAGCTCAGGTAACAGAACCAACAAGAATACTTGTTTCTGTTCCAGGTGTACAAATCCAACAACAAACTGCTAACTCTCTCAACATAGAGATGAGAGCTGGGTCTGGAGTTTTCGGTACATCTACATATGTAATGAAAGATAACAGAGGATTAATAACTCCAGCTGCAGGAACTTTCTTTAGTTTCCAACAAGGTCTATCAAATCTTGATCTAGCCTCAGTAGAGGTAGTAAGAGGTGCTGCAGGTGTTCTTTATGGACCAGGTGTAACTTCAGGTGTTGTTCACTTTAGAACTAAAAGTCCTATTGACTTTACAGGTAATTCTGCATCTTTTTGGGGTGGAGAAATGAATGCTTTTGGTTCAGAGTTTAGAATTGCAAGGGCGAACGATAGTAAAACTTTTGGATGGAAAATTAATGCTAGATATAATTCTGGTGATGACTTCGTCTATGATGATGAAGCAGCAATAGCTGATGAGGTTGGTGGAATTAATAGTATAATTAGACAACCTATTATTAAAGACATGATGGTTGACCCTGTTGCTTCTCAAAATGGTGAAATCCTTTATGATTTTACTGGAGGAAATGCTATAATAGATAATTACAGCAATGTTGCATTTGACACAACTCTAGAATGGAGACCAAGTGACGATACTAACTATCAAGTTAGTGCTGGTATGAGTAATGGTGGTGGTTTGTTTTTTCAAGATTTAGGTGTTTCATATGCGGATGGAAATACATATTGGGGTCAAGTTCAAGCTACTATGGGTAACTGGTATGCTCAAGCATTTATAGATCATAATGATGGTGGTAGCGCAGATAACCCAACATTCTTGTATGGTACAGGGTTACGTCAGGTTGCTGAAAGAACATCTATAGAAGCTCAAATTCAATATAATTTTGACATGCCATGGTTATTTGATTCAGAGTGGACAGTAGGATATGACTATAGAGACACTGATTCAAATTCCGATTATACACTCTGGGGAAGAAATGAGGACACTGATGACTATGTAACCAATGGTTTGTATGGACAAGGAACTTTAGCAATGTCAGAAAAAGTAGATCTTGTGGTTGCTGGTAGATATGATCAAGCTAGTTTTATTAGCACAGGAGAATTTGCTCCTAGAGCAGCTCTTGTATACAAGGCTTCGGACAAGACAACATGGAGATTAGCTTACAACAAAGCTTTATCTGGACCTATTGCACTTGCAATGTATATTGACTTCCCAATTAGAACTGCACAACCTGGGGTTTTAGGTGCATGGTTAAGTGGTCAAAGTACACCACAGCGTTTTGGTGATCCATCAACTCAAGTAATTGATTTAGCAGGTCTTCCTGTTGATCTTCCTGTTTCAGCTGCAAGCGGTGGAATGCCACTCGCAATTCCTTATGGTAATGTTGCTGCTTCTTCTCTAGCAGGTTTATATGCTCAGGCTCCTTCGCTTCAACCATTACTAACTCCATTTTTCGCAAGCTATATGGGGCCATCTGGTGGATCAGGAATTCTAAGTCCTTATGATTTCTTCGAACCTACTCAAACTACTGGTAATAGAGATACAGCTGGGGGAAGGTTTAATTCTGTTGAAAACTTTGAATTAGGACTAACCACCTTTGTTGGTAAAAAGTTAAGAATTAGTGCTGATATATATTCATATGTTAACCAAGGGTTTACAAACTTTACTGCAATCGGAGATACATACGCATTAGTTGGATCAGATATTGCTACTGACCTAGGAAATGCTGTTGCTGCTGATGCTACTGCATACGTAACTGGTGCTATAACTGCTGCTACAACCCAGACTTATCAAGGACTTGCTGCACAATTTGGACTTCCATTTAGTGTTGTTGCTTCTGGTGCTCTTGCAGCGCAAGGTGTACCTTCTCTTGACGCTTCAATTGCAGGTGGTGTAGCTCAAGCTGTAGGCGGAATTAACAATGCATTTAACGCAGGTGGTGCTGGATTTGTTAGCCAATTAGGCCCACTATTTGGTGCTATAGGTGCTGTTGAATCTGATAGAGTTCCTCAAGGAGATGGAATTACTCACATCACAACTGGATACATTAATAATGGAGATGCTAAAAGATCTCACTGGGGTGGAGATTTTAGCATGGATTACTTTGCTAACCCTGATTTAAGACTTTGGGCAAATGCTTCTTGGTTAAGTCAGAATGAGTGGATTCCAGGAGAAGATAATGATGATGGTCTACTCAGCACTTCATATTTAAACGTTCCATTGTGGAAATATAGAATGGGTGTTGATTATGCACCACTCACTGGATTTAATTTCTCTATCTCATTCCAACATGATGATAAGTTTAGATCAGTCCAAGGTAACTGGAATGGTATGGTTCAAACTAAAAACTTGATTGATGCAAGCTTAGGCTACAGATTTAGCCCTAATTTTAGATTTGATATTTCTGCAACTAACCTTACAGATTTACCATATCAAACTTATCCTAATTTACCAACTATTAGAAGGAGAGTGCTTGGAAAGGTTACTTTCAACTTCTAATTAATCATAATATTATCACAAAAAGAGCAACTTTGGTTGCTCTTTTTTTTTGGATAAACTTTTATGTAACTATATTTGAATTACAGCAATTAAAATGAAAAAAGTAGGTATTGATGCACTGTCATATTATGTCCCATCTCTTTATGTAGATATTAAAGATCTTGCATCCTCACGTGACATAGCACCAGAAAAATTAGAAGCAGGACTAGGTTTAAAAAAAATGACTACTCCTGATTATGATGAAGACTCTGCTTCAATAGCAGCTAACTCGTTATATCGCCTAATTAAGGACAATAATATTGATCCTCGAAAAGTAGGCAGAGTATACCTTGGAACTGAAAGTGGTGTTGATGCTTCTAAACCTACCTCATCTTATGTTGTAGAGATAATTGAAAATATTCTTAGTGAAGAATTTGGTGAAAGATGCTTTAAGAATTGTGATATTGTAGATCTTACTTTTGCATGCGCAGGAGCAGTTGACGCTCTTGAAAATTGTTGTGACTGGGTCAAAAATGGTTATAATAGACAAGCAATTGTAATTGCGTCTGATATAGCAAAGTATGAACTTTATTCGACAGGTGAATACACTCAAGGCGCTGGATCCGTTTCAATGTTAATTTGTGAAAATCCTTCAATTATTTCATTTAATGGAACATGGGGTGTCTCTACCAAAGGTATAGGTGATTTCTTTAAACCTAGGAGAGTGTTTAAAAAGTCTAATATATTGATAGAAGCTGCAAAGCTTTTAGGGCAAGATGTTTCTGAAAACGAGGCTGAAATAATTCTTGAAAGCGCAAACTCAAAATTTTGGTCAGACACAAATGATTTAATTGAAATTTATAAAGAAGAACCAATATTTGAAGGGCAATTTTCTAACGAAAGTTACAAGGAAAGAGTTCATGAAGCTATAGAAAATTTTAATGAACAAAATCAAAGAGATTTCTTAACAGATTGGGAGAATATAATCTTTCATCTACCCTACGCTTTTCATGGGAGAAGAATGATAATAAACAAATGGTTAGATTGGATGAGTGAGAATAATTTATCTCATAAGATATATTCAGAAATAGGTGAGCCCATATCAGAAGATGATAAAGAATGGATTAGAAAGGTATCAAAATCATCAATTTATAAATCTTTTATTGAAGAGAAGATATCTCCAGGTGAAAGAGCCTCTTCAGAAATTGGCAATATGTATACTGCCTCAATTTTTATGTCTTTAATAAGTTCTCTAATTGAAGCTAACATAAATAATAAAGATTTTGAAAATAAAAAAATAGGTTTTATAAGCTATGGTAGTGGCTCAAAAGCTAAAATATTTGAAGGAACAATTCAAAAAAATTGGATTGATAAGGTTAAAAATTTAAATTTATTTGAAAATCTTAATAACAGGAAAAAGATAAGTGTAGAGACCTATGAAAAGCTTCATAAGAGTAAGGTTTCATCTAATATTAATAATAATGATGGAATTATTAAACTTTCCAAAATTTCAAATGAGGAGTTTACTGAAGGTTTAAGAAATTATATTAAATATTAAGTTCTAAAATGAATATTCTCGTTTGTATAAGCAGTGTACCTGACACCACATCAAAAATTAACTTTGTTGATAATGACTCAAAGTTTGATATAAATGGTGTTCAATTTATAATTAACCCAAATGACGAGTTCGGTTTGACTAAAGCAGTGTGGATGAAGCAGTCAAATAATGCAAGTGTCACTGTTCTAACTGTAGGAGAAGCTTCAGTTGAAACTACTCTTAGAAAATGCCTTGCAATTGGAGCTGATAAAGCAATAAGGATTGACTGTCTCCCTAAAGATGGATACTCAGTAGCTAAGGAAATTGAATCGCACTGCAATGATGTTTCCTATGATATTATAATTTGTGGAAGAGAATCTATTGACTATAATGGAGGTATAGTCCCTGGGCTACTGGCAGGTTTTTTGGATTATAACTTTGTAACAAATTGTGTAGATCTTAATGTGGATGGCAAGAAGGCTGTTTTTTCAAGAGAGATGTCCGGTGGAACAGAAATAAGTGAGTGTGAACTTCCTCTTGTTGTTGGATCTCAAAAAGGTTTAGTTGAGGAAAAAGACCTAATTATCCCTAATATGAGAGGTATTATGATGGCAAGACAAAAGCCATTAGATGTAATTACTGCTAAAGGAATCAGTAGTTTAACAGAGGATAAAAAATTCATCAAGCCTGAACCTAAAAGTGAAGTTAAGCTAGTCAAGGCCAATGAACTAGACCAATTAATTGATTTACTAGAAAACGAAGCAAAAGTAATATAGATATGTCAGTACTAGTATATTTAGAATCTGAAGATAATAAATTTAAGAAGTCATCTTACGAAACTCTTTCATATGGAAAGGCATTGGCTGATATGATGGAAACAGATATATTTGGAGTGGTTTTTAATTGCTCAAATACAGATAGCTTAAAAAATTACGGTATAAACAAGATTCTCAAAATTGATAATCCAGATTTCAATGATTTTTCAGCCAAAAAATTTTCCCATGCAATAGTTGATATATTAAAAAGTGAAAAAATCGAAGTGGTAATTCTGTCATCATCTGCTAACTCAAAATTTCTTGGTGCTTATCTTTCTGGTATAACTGATTCCTCATATGTATCAAACGTAATTGAATTACCTAAAAGCTTAAATCCATTCATTCTAAAAAGAACATGTTTTACAAATAAGGCTTTCTCGCAAACTGAAGTAAATTCTGATCTAAAGATTATAAGCATTACCTCAAATTCGTTTGGATTAATTGAGAACTTAAGCGACCCCGTAATCGAAAGTTTAAATATCAATTGTGTTGATTCAAATCACAAAATATTAAATATTGAAAAAGAAACTGGTTCGGTTACAATTGCAGACGCTGAAATTGTTGTTTCAGCAGGAAGAGGATTAAAGGGTCCGGAAAACTGGAATATGATTGAGGCACTGGCTAAAACGCTAGGAGCAGCAACAGCTTGCTCAAAGCCTGTATCTGATATGGGTTGGAGACCACATAGTGAACATGTTGGTCAAACTGGTAAACCTGTATCATCAAACTTATATATTGCAATAGGTATATCAGGAGCGATTCAACATTTGGCAGGAATCAATTCATCAAAAATTAAAGTTGTTATAAATAATGATCCTGAAGCACCATTTTTTAAAGCTGCAGATTATGGTGTTGTTGGAGATGCATTTGAAATAGTTCCTGCATTAATCGAAAAACTTAAAGCTAGAAAATAATAATTACTTATAATTATAATTATATCATAAGATATGCTTATACTTATAAATTAAAAACAGCCTTTAGATCAAACTCTAGAATTGTAAATTATTAGACTATTATATAATCTGATATAAAATATAATAAATATAATTTTTTCTAATACTCAGTATATAAAACTTCTAATTTAAGTTGCTTTGAAAGATCCTTTTGATTAGGGCTTGATCCAAAAATTGAGACCGGAAAAGGAAGGGAAACTGAAGATGACGGTAATGTCAATTTTTGTTTATTATATAAGTAACCATTTTTTAAAGATATATCTTCTACATTAGAGGTGGTAGTCAAACCAAGATCAATATTGAGAGAGTCATGCCTTACTATATTGGAAACATGGTTTGTAATATTAAACTTATAACTAGTTGGTTTATTGTTAGCGTCATATTGGAGTAGCCCTCCAAAAAGAAACTTATTAGCATTTACTGCTGAAGGATTGTAATTAATAGAAAAATCTTTATTATAGTCCTCTATTGGAAAGCCGTCATCATAAGAGTAAAGGTATAGCCTATTAGGTAAAAAATCATAGTTTGAATTATATATCTGCTGATCTAAATGAAGTATTATGTTTGCTTCATTAATTAGAATATCTTTATCCTTAAATTCCTGCAGTGATGAAGAAATAGAGTTGTCATCTGAAAAAAGCTTTAATTTAGAGACAAATTTTGTTCCATTTAAATATATTTTATCCGATGACAGATTATCATTAGATGAGGATAACGAACTCAAAATACTATCACTAATATTTAAATGCTCGTAAAGATTATATGATATACCTCCTAAAGAAACAGTACTCGAAGTTTTTCGTGTCTCGATAATATCATCTGAGATATCATCTGTTCCATTAGTATTATAGAAGTCATAATCGTATTCAAATACTATTCTCGAGTTGAAGATATCAAAGGACATATACAAATCATCAGAAAATTTTTCAGCTTTGACAATTAGCCCCTTAAAATAGTGGTTAAAAGTAGCTTGATCAGTAAGTTTATCTGATCCCTCCTGGTTAATAAATCTACGTTGAAAAAAATTAATATTTAGAGGAACTCTTAATCTAGGTGTATCAAAATAATTTACCTGTGATAGCTCATCCTCCTCTGTTGTTGGGTCATCCTCAGAGTATAAAACTGGAATTTCATCAAAGTTAAGAGTTATTTCACCATCGTGAAGTGTCTCTCCATAGAATCCTCTATTATAAAAATCATCATCTGAAAAGTATTCCTTTTGTGACTCAAAATTGTTTCCAGGATCTAAATCACTTAAATAATAGGTAAGTTCTGATACTTTTAAGTTAAAACTTGCACTTCTATTACCAAAAATAGAGTCGATTTCATAAACTTGAGCTGTTGTATTATAACCTTCATTATCAGAATCATTTGGATCTAATACTCCATCATTATCAGAATCATTACTAAGGGGATTTAATCCAGCCCTTAACTCTGTGATATCATCAATCCCGTCGTTATCAGAATCACTAAGCGGATCTAGAGGATCAACATCATAAATGTCAATAACTCCGTCAGCGTCAGAATCGTTTGTATTATTAAAAAAGGGTAATTCAAGATAGACACCTGTTAACTTTTCATTTTCATTAATAACAGTTACATCTGTACTTCCTTCAATTTCTTGT
>LXNH01000320.1_pt1 | contig 12470 bp, 11 predicted proteins | sample 809111 | NCBI WGS metagenome assembly LXNH01 (sample SAMN04870528, study PRJNA318959) | seawater metagenome | biome: 00002010; material: water; isolation source: marine seawater | place: Greece: Milos, Mediterranean Sea | collected 2013-05-29 | depth 5-7 m
GACTGCTAGTTCAGAACAGGTCAGGAAACCGATTAATACCGATGGGGTTGGTAAATGGAAATCTTATGCTAAAGATTTACAACCGCTGGCACATGCTTTGGGTGATGATTTGATATCTCCAGATGATCTGTCCTTAATTTTATCAGAGTGAGAGTGATGGAAAAAGATAATCAAGAATCACAAGCCTTAACTGAAGATAAATTATTTCCTGCAGATACGGATTATGAAATCGGTCAGGATAATATTGAGATATTCGGGTTGGATATCCATAACCCTGTATTTGCCCTGAGTGCCACATTGGCACTTATATTCTCCGGCCTTGTATTGGCTTTTCCGGAGACCTCAACATCAGCATTGCTTGGCACACGCGACATCATTCTCGACTTGTTCGATACCATGTTCTCGCTATCCATTATTGCACTCACGACTTTTATACTCTTTTTAATAATTTCCCCTTTCGGGCGCATCCGTCTCGGCGGTGAAGACGCCAAACCTGAATTCGGCTTTATATCTTGGGTCTGCATGCTGTTTTCTGCCGGTGTCGGTATTGGTATGACCTTTTATGGGGCTGCCGAGCCGCTTGCTTATTACACAGGGATTTATGGCTCCCCACTTGGTGTCACACCTGAAACACCGGAAGCCTATCGGCTAGCTTTTAGCGCAACACTCTTTCATTGGGGAATTAGTGGCTGGTCTGTTTATGCATTAATAGGTCTTGCCATCGGATTTTTCACTTTTAATCGGCAACTCCCACTTACCATCCGGTCAATTTTCTATCCACTTCTTGGTGAAAGAATTTGGGGCTGGCCGGGTCATATTATTGATGTCGTAGCTGTCTTATCTACTTTATTTGGACTGGCAACCTCTTTAGGCCTTGGAGCTCAACAGGTATCTGCAGGGCTGAATTATCTTTTCGACACACCAAAAACTTTACAAACGCAAGCCTTGGTCATCATGTCCATTACAAGTCTTGCAATTTATTCCGTCGTCCGCGGACTGGACAGAGGTGTAAGGAAGTTGAGTAACATCAATATTGGCATGGCGGCTTGTTTATTGCTGTTTGTCATTCTGGCAGGACCAACAAAACTTATAATTTCTTCATATGCAGACAACTTCACCAATTATTTTGTTGATATGTTCAGGTTGAGCACGCTCGACCGCACTGAAGACAAGCAATGGTACCATGACTGGACTATTTTTTATTGGGCTTGGTGGATATCTTGGTCACCTTTTGTAGGCATATTCATCGCGCGCATTTCCAAAGGGAGAACTGTGAGGGAATTTCTCCTCGTCGTTATGTCCACACCACTCCTTATCGCTATGATCTGGTTCAGTTCTTTCGGCACAACGGCAATATCACAATATGACGCAAATATTGGCAGCCTCCCTACCAATTCGGGGGACATATCACTGGTGCTTTTCTTGATGCTGGAAAACCTCGTTTTCCCGGTTCTTTCCAGCCTGTTTGCGCTAGCCCTTTTGGTTTTCTTTTTTGTTACCTCGTCCGATTCAGGCTCACTGGTAATAGACAGCATTACCTCAGGTGGCAAACTTCATGCCCCTAAACCTCAGAGGATTTTTTGGGCATCCGTAGAAGGGTTGCTGGCAATTGTTCTCCTTGTAGGTGGCGGGTCATCGGCGCTCGGCGCCATTCAAGCAGGTGCAATTTCAATGGCATTGCCATTTGTAATTATTCTTCTTGCCGCATCTATTAGCTTGACCAGTGGTCTCTATTCGGAGTTGTGTTATATGAAATCAAAAGACCCTAGAGAAAAGAGTGATGCTCATGAGAAATAATAATCTTGAAGACGCATTAGTCGCCATTCGACGCATTATGCGTGTAACTGAAATCAATTCATTGTCACTGGCAAAAAAAACCAAGCTGACACCAACTCAAATGATTGTTCTCCAAGTAATTGCCACCACAGATGAGGCAACACCGAGTTTTATTTCAAATAAAACCACCCTTGGTTATGCGACCATCACAACCGTGTTGAATAAGCTGGTCACAAGAGGTCTCATCACCCGCAAAAAAGGGGATCTCGACAGACGCATGCAATTTGTTAAAATTACTGAGAAGGGACAAGAAACAATTGAACTTGCTCCTGACATGCTGCAAAGCCAGTTTGAAAAAAACTTCCAGAATTTACATGACTGGGAGCAAAGTATGATTGTTGCGTGTCTACAGCGTGTTTCCTTCTTCCTGGAGGCCGAAACAATCGATGCGGCACCAATTTTAGATTACGGTGAATTGAACCAACCACCTCAAACCTAAGCACTGTAATTTAATTCATATTTTTGTGCGTATGAGAAAACTGTTTTGAAATATATTTTCCTGCCGGGCTTTATGTGTGATGAACGGCTTTTTCACCATCAAATGGAAATGCTAAAAACATCAGGATATAATTGCAGTTTCTTTGCTCCGGATAATCAGGCCTCCATCCCTGAAATGGCTAAAGATATTCTATCTCAATATAATGGCCCTATTTTTATTATTGGTCTTTCCATGGGCGGTATAATCGCTCTTGAAATTGCCCTTCAAGATCAGAATCGTGTTAAAGGCCTGGCCATATTAAATTCCACCCCATTTGAAGACAGCCTAGGGGAGCACCGTCTAGAGCAAATTGAGCGTGTCCAAAAAGAAGGTGTGGAGGGTCTCTTTAAAGATGAGTTAAAACCCCAATACATTGCACCGCAAAATAGAACACCGGAACTTATGGATATGGTTGTGGACATGGCCGCTCAAAAAGGTGTGGGTGTATTTGAACGCCAATCTCTCGCTCTCATTAAAAGAACTGGTTATGAGACCCGGCTGAATGAAATCCAGCAACCTGCGTTGATATTAACCGGTGACACAGACTCAGTATGTGGTCCAAAAACAGCGCGCTACCTAGCTGATAATTTAGCTAATGCGACTTTGACCTGTGTTGAAAATTGTGGCCATCTATCTACTTTGGAGCAGCCTGAAGCTGTTGGCGACGCGCTAATGCGTTTTGTAAAAAAATTTGAGGGAGCATAAGAAATGCTGGAATTTGGCTTGCTAAATGTCGCTATTGTCGCCGCCTATTTGATAGGAAACTTGTATCTGGGTTTTGTCATGAGCCGGCGTATTCATACTGCCAATGAATATTATATTGGCGACAAATCGGCACCCTGGTGGGCTATCGGCATTTCTGTGATGGCTACATATGTCAGCGCCCTCTCCTTTTTGGGTGGACCGGCTTGGGCCTATACCGATGGAATGGCCGCCTTGGCAATTCATGTCAATTACACCTTGGTAATTTTCATCTGCGTCAGCATATTTGTTCCTTTTTTCTATAATAGCGGTGTTGTATCCATCTATGATTATTTAAACAAACGCTTTGGTATCATCTCCCAAACCATCATGAGTGGATTGTTTATTATCACCATCACCATTTCTGCGGCCTCAATTTTAACAGCAACCGGTATTGTTGTAACGTTCGCAACCGGTCTTGAGTCTCACTATGCCATTATCCTGATGACAGTGATTGTGCTGGTCTACACCCTTATGGGCGGCATGAATGCCGTTATTTGGACTGATGTTTTACAAGGCATAATTCTTATTATTGGCGCGATGATAATATTCGGATTTCTTCTGGTTAAAGTCGGCGCTCTACCGGACGCGTTTGCGTTCCTTGACGCAAACGACAAGCTCAACCCGATAAATACTGATCTTGATTTTAGTATTGCGCCAACCATATGGGCAGGTGTGGTTGCCATGACCGTCTATCACATTACAGTCTATGGGGCGAACCAGATGATGGTCCAACGCGTCCTAGCGGCAAAAACAATCGGGGATGCAAAAAAATCATATCTATTTATGGGATATGTCGCCTTTATCTTATATTTCATGTTTATCTTTATCGGCGCTCTGCTTTACGTTTTTTATGAAGCGAAACCATTTGATCAAACCAACGCAATTATCCTTAATTTTGCTGAAAGTTTAGCTATACCCGGCTTGTTGGGGATTATTGGTGCAGCTATTTTGTCTGCCTCTATGTCTTCAACATCATCTGCATTTAATTCACTTGCGACAGTTACAATTTCTGATTTTTACAAATTATTTTACAAGTCTGAAGCAAGTGATGAACATTATCTTAAAGCCTCGCGTATCGTTACAGTTATGTGGGCAGTGGTAATCGTCCCTATCGCGCTGGCTTTTGTTGAGAGTACCGGCTCCATACTTGAGACGATGGCGTCGGTTCTCTCTTATCTTGTTGGCGCTAAATTCGCGATGTTCGGGATGGGCTTTTTCTCCAAGCATGTAAGTGAACGTGGCCTAATAATCGGGGTGATTGCAGGGTTTATAGCAGTCTATATCAGTGCGCGAGGTTTACCGGTTCTTGGCATAGAGGATCCAAATATTGCTTGGCCTTGGTATGCCGTGATTGGTTCAGTCGTCAATATTGCTGCAGCTTGGATAGCAAGTATCACACTTGACGGCTTTAAAACCGAGTGGCACCGCTATAGCGTTCCCGGCCAACAAATTATGTTTGCAGAAGAAGAAAAACCGATCACAGAAGATGGTTGGTATCTTGTCCCGGGTCGAATTGAAAAGCCGGTCTGGGGCTTGCTGGGCATGTTTGCTGTTATCATCATATTTATGATGTGGTTCGGAACACTCGCGCCATAAATCAGAGCAGATTTAGTAAATTCAATGAAAATGGTGACAAATTGTCCGGCATACCATCGCTACTTGCAAAAAACTGCATTCGAATGCAATCTAACCCTATTAAAGATTTTGCTGATTAAAATTTGTAAGAAACCGGAGGAAACATGGCGCGTTACCTGAAGCATGGCATTGATGCAGCAACCAAACTACAGACTGATAGTAAAGTTCGTGAAATTGTAGAAAATATTTTGGCCGACCTCGAAGCGCGGGGTGACGATGCCGTTCGCGAATATTCAGAAAAATTCGACAATTGGTCCCCAGCCTCCTACCGCTTGTCACGTGAGGAAATAGATGCTTGCTACACTGAACTGAGTGATCGCGAAAAAGAAGATATTCGCTTCGCACAACAGCAAGTGCGTAATTTTGCACAAATTCAGCGTGACTCAATGAAAGATGTGGAAGTCGAGACCCTACCAGGCGTGATATTGGGCCATAAACATATTCCCGTTAATGCTGTTGGCTGTTATGTACCCGGAGGCAAATACCCCCTGATTGCCTCAGCGCATATGAGTGTTGTAACTGCCAAAGTTGCAGGTGTTCCACGCGTAATTGCTTCAGCCCCGGCTTTTGAGGGTAAACCCCATCCTGCAATTGTTGTAGCCATGGACATGGCGGGTGCTGATGAAATTTACACGGTCGGCGGTGTTCAAGCTGTCGGCATGATGGCTATAGGAACATCCAGCGTTGCACCTGTTGATGTCATTGTTGGCCCCGGCAACGCCTTTGTCGCTGAAGCCAAACGCCAGCTTTTTGGGCGTGTGGGCATAGATCTTTTTGCAGGCCCCACAGAAACTCTTGTCATTGCGGATGAAACTGTTGACGGTGAATTATGCGCGGCTGATTTGCTTGGACAAGCCGAACATGGTCCCAATTCTCCCGCAGTATTGCTTACCAATTCTGAAAAGCTGGCCAATGACACTATTGCCGAAGTTGAACGTCAGCTCACCATTTTACCGACTGCAGAAATTGCCGGTAAAGCATGGGCAGATTACGGACAGGTGATTGTTTGTGATAGCTATGAAGAAATGGTTCAAGTTGCCGACGATATCGCCTCTGAGCATGTACAGGTCATGACGCAAGATCCACAATATTTTCTGGATAACATGACTAACTACGGCGCGCTCTTTTTAGGTGAACAAACTAATGTCTCTTACGGAGATAAAGTGATCGGCACAAACCATACTTTACCGACCAACAAGGCGGCACGCTATACGGGCGGACTTTGGGTCGGTAAATATATCAAGACCTGCACTTATCAGCGGATAAATGAAGAGGCCTCGGTCACTGTCGGGGAATATTGTTCACGCCTGTGTCGCATGGAGGGTTTCATGGGTCATAAAGAACAAGCCGATATTAGACTGCGCCGCTATGGCGGCACACCCGGTTAAGGGAGAGGTTACGCGAGATGAAGGGTTCACGACCGGAACAATCGGCTTTGACCGCTGATAATGATTTATCCAAAACTGCCGAGACAGAGTCTGTCATCAATAATATGGTAGATGGGCTTAATGACCATGAGATTGATGGCATCGGCGCATTTTTTGCTGAAAGCTTCCAATGGATAGGCAATGCAGGATGTGGTCTCAAACAAGGCCTTCAAGAGTTTCAAGATAATTGGCAACGCCCTTTTCAAGATGCGTTTTCAGATAAGGTTTGCATTGATGAGGCCCGCCTCGTCCAGGGCGAATGGGCCGCTGCCTTTGGACGCCAAGAAGCAGTTCATACAGGAAAATTTATGGGTATTGCGCCCACTGGTAAGCGTGTTGAAATTCGTTATATGGATTTTTGGAAAGTCAAAGACGGCAAGATTGTTGATAATTGGGTAATGGTGGATTTTCCTTATGTGATGAGGCAACTTGGCGTTGACCCATTTAACGGGCATGGCTGGGAAAAAAATGACAGCGGCGCTATGCCGGTTCGTAATGGAACGGATAATAACCCTGAAAGTAATAATGACTGATTTAGAAACCAGACTGGCTCAAGCCAAATCATATGTACAATCTTTCCATAACGACTTGGACAAGGCGCAAGACAAAAAAGAAATTACGGACTGTCTTTCACATTACACATCTGACGACTGGTTCTGGCGCGGCATGCACCCTTTCTATGAGCAGACAGGTGCCGCAAATGTTGCAAATACATTCTGGCACCCGCTTAAAGAAAGCTTCTCACGCATTCATCGTCGGGCAGATATTTTCTTTGCCGGACTGAACGATGTTGATGATGGGGACAGCCTTTGGGTGTGTGAAATGGGAAATTTAATGGGGAGTTTTGATAATGATTGGCTTGGTATCCCTGCCACCGGACGTATGTGTTTTTTGCGCTATGCGGAATTTCATAAAGTTTCTGATGATAAAATTGTCGAGTCTGCCCTTTTTATTGATATTCTCGGCGTCATGCTGGAGGCTGGAGTTTACCCGTTGCCTGCCATGACAGGCACTTATGTTGTTCAACCGGGGCCACGCACTCATGACGGCTTACTCCTGACCCGACAAGACCCAAATGAAACCAACAAAACGATAGAGTTGGTCAATCGTATGATTGGTGATTTGAACGCGTTGAACAAATCCGGTAATAACACGCCAACACCTGCCTATATTGCACAGTGTTGGGATGAAGACATGGTCTGGTTTGGGCCGACAGGCATTGGCGCGACCTTTACAATTGAAGGGTTTCAGAAACAACACCAATTCCCTTTCCGCGAAAATCTTGGCGACAAAAAGTTCAACGGTCATATTGCACGTTGTGCGGAAGGCAATTACCTCGGCTTTTTTGGGTGGGCAAATTTAACCAACAAAAACCGCGGTGGGTTTCTTGGTCTGCCTAAAAGCGATGTAGATGCAGAAATGCGCATTGTAGATATTTACCGGCGCGACGGAGACAAGCTTGTCGAAAACTGGATGTTTATGGATATGTTACATTATTTAAACATGCAAGGTCTCGACGTCCTGGCAAGGATTGGCGAAACCCGTTAACCCCATTAAAGACCGATAATACCTGGCTTTATAACCCTAAGAGCTTCCAGCAAGCTTTGCTTTTTTTCTGACCTCTGCTATTTTTAATGTGAGGGAAAAACAAATGTCAGAAAAACATAAAAATCGCGCAACATCTTATGATGTGGCAAAACTTGCAGGTGTTTCCCAATCTACTGTGTCGCGATGTTTCCAGAATGGCGCTCCCATATCAGGAAAACTAAAGGAAAAAGTCGAGACCGCCGCTCGGGAACTAAATTATCAACCCAACGCGATTGCCCGTGGCTTGATTATGCAACGCACAGGCCTTATTGGCATCATGGTCTCCCCAAGTATTAACTTTTATTATCCTGAAGCGCTGTTCGAAGTGACAGAGAGATTAAGTGCCCTCAATCTGCGAAGTCTTTTATTTACTGCAAGACAACGTGAAGATTTACCAGTTTTACTGGATCAACTCTGGCAATATCAGGTGGATGGGGTCATCTCAATCTCCTTTCTTGAGGAAGATCAATATGAATGGCTGAATGATCGCAATATTCCGGTCGTAATGTTCAACCGTTTCTTGACCAATCGGTCATCAAATTCTGTCTGGTGCGATACTGAACCCGCCATTAACGAACTGGTTGCTCATTTGGCTGAGCAAGGACATGAACATGTCGCTGTTCTGGCAGGGCCTGAAACATCCATGGTCAACTTGATACGAATGGCTAATATTGAAAAAGCTCTTAAAGCCCATAATCTGAAGATGGTCAGCAAAGCTAATGGTGATTTCCTCCATGCCTCTGGTGGGCCTGCTTTACGCGAAATCATGGCAAGCGGCACTAAACCCAGCGTCGTGATATCCACCAATGACATGATGGCACTGGGGGCGATTGATGAAGCCCGCTATGGGCTGAATATGTCTGTCCCGCAAGATATTGCTTTTACAGGCATTGACGGTATTAACGCCGCTGGTTTCTCCAGCTATGATTTAACGACAATACGTCAACCAATTGACCGCATGGCTGAAGCCGCTGTCACTATGCTGGCTGAACGAATAGAAGACCCCTCTCTGACAGATGAGAAACGAACTTTTAGTGGGACGTTTATTACAGGTGAGTCAAGCATGTTTTCCGCCCGATAGCTTTAATTTGAATGCGAATGCAGTTAAACTTAAGCCATTAGGGGGTAATCAAGATGTCAAAGCGTATCTTAACCACACATGTTGGAAGCTTACCGCGTTCAAAAGCGGTCACTGATTTGGTATTCGAACATGAGAATGGTGAAATAACTGATTGGGATACTTTTAATCAGGTCATTGGCGATGCGGTTGCTGATGTCGTGCGCAAACAAGTCAACGCTGGCATTGATTTGGTGAGTGATGGGGAAATGAGCAAAATTTCCTATGCTACTTACATCAAAGACCGGATTACCGGATTTGAAGGTGACAGCCCCCGCACCCCACCTTCAGACCTTGAAGAATTTCCCGGGTTTCTTGAACGCCAAGCAAGTAGCGGCGGGACACCCAGCTATAAACGCCCCTGCTGTGTTGCACCAATTGAAGTTAAATCAATGCAACCGCTTGAGGATGATCTGTCAAATTTCAAAAATGCTCTCACCGGGCAGACTGTCACTGACGGGTTTATGAATGCTGCATCGCCGGGCGTGATTGCCCTTTTTCAACCAGATAAACATTATAAAGATCATGAAAAATATCTCATTGCTCTCGCCGATGCGATGAAAGCAGAATATGAAGCTATCGTAAATGCAGGTTTCATTCTCCAGCTAGATAGCCCTGATTTAGGGCTTGGACGGCATATGATGTTTAAAGGACGTGAGGATAGTGAATACCAAGCACTGGCAAACCTTCATGTGGACGCGCTAAACCATGCTCTTCAAAACGTTCCAGCAGACCGTGTACGGATGCATATTTGCTGGGGTAATTACGAAGGCCCACACCATCATGACGCACCTATGGAGATGGTGCTCCCAATTGCTTTAAAAGCAAAACCCCAAGGGCTTCTATTTGAAAACTCCAATCCTCGGCATGCGCATGAGTGGACTGTTTTTGATGAGATGGATTTACCGGAAGATAAAGTTTTAATACCCGGCGTGATTGACTCAACAACAAACTTTGTTGAACACCCTGAATTAGTTTCACAACGTATTTTGCGCTTTACCGAAATTGTGGGAAGTGAACGCGTCATTGCAGGAACAGATTGCGGGTTTTCAACATTTGCCGGCTTTGGCGCTGTTGATGAAGATATTGTCTATGCCAAGCTCGCGAGCCTTTCAGAGGGCGCAGCATTGGCCAGCAGTAAATTGGGAGTATAATTTTGACAAACCTCAAACAAAAATTGGCAAGCGGAGAACCGGTGCTTGGGACTTTCTTTAAAACCCCGTCGCCAATGTTGTGTGAGGTCATCAGCCAGACCGATATTGATATGGTATGCCTCGACGCTGAACATAGCCCTTTTGACCGCTTAACGCTTGATCAGTGCATCTTTGCGTTACGGGCAGGTGGCATGCCATCTGTCGTGCGGGTGCAAGCTTTAGAGGCAGAGCATATTCTTAATGCCCTTGATTGCGGAGCAACCGGTATTGTCGCGCCACATATCATTACTGCTGAAGATGCGCATTTAGCAGCCACACGATCACAATTCGGACAAGGCAGGGGCTTTGCAGGATCAACACGTGCGGCAGGCTATACGAGCAAATCTATGGCAGCACACATGAAGCACAGTCAGGATGAAACTGTGGTTATCGCCCAAATAGAAGACAAAGAAGCACTGGATAATCTGGAAGATATCTTTGCAACCCCCGGGATAGATTGCTTCTTCATCGGGCGTTCAGATTTAACCGTATCGCTTGGCTATAACGATCCATCACACCCTGACGTTGTGTCAGCTGTTGAAGCTATTTGCGCCAAGGGTAAGGAGGCCAATGTGCGTCTTGGTACATTCACAGCAAATATTGAGGAAATACCTTCATGGCGCGCCCAGAACGTCAGCCTTTTCATTCTGGCATCTGATCATGGTTTTATGCTGCAAGGCGCACGCACTTTCTCAGAAAAAGTCCGCGCTTATTTTTAATCAAATAGCGTAAAAGTTTTCGGCATTGTCGTGAAACATTGCCTGACGTTCTGACACGGAAAAACTGTCCGTAATATCAAGATAGGCACCCATCACTTCTTGATAGGACGCATATAGCTTATCGACAGGAAAGTTACTGCCAAAAGCCACGCGTGCGGGCGTGAAAACATCAATTGCCTGCAGAACATAGCCACGGATAGTTTCTCTGTTCCATTGATGATCAAACATACCAAACCCTGAAATCTTACATAAAATGTTTTCATGTGCAGCGATTGACTCAAGGCCAGAACGCCATTGAACAATTCCGTCTTCTGAAAAATCCTGCAAGCTGGCTGTGTGGCAGAGGGCAAGCTTGGTATCTGAATGGCGGCAAAATAGACCGGCGGCTTGCTTAAGCAGCGGAGGTGTCAATTGCAAATCAAATGACAAATTAAGATCTGCAAGCCTTTTCAATCCCGCTGCGAAATCCAAATTTTCAAGTAAGGCACAAGTCCCCGTCCGTGCATCCTCTTCTGCATTTCGACTGACAATCTGGCGGACGCCACGCACAGCATCATATTGAAGATGTGCCTCTAAAGCGGCATCACGGTTTTCGGCCGCAAGGTCTACAAAACCGACAATTGCCGAGGGCAAACCTTGTGCATCAACACAGGATTGAAGCCATTCAGTTTCCTTTACGGCGTCTGCCTCGTCTGTTCCAACCTGAATATGTACGGATTTGACAATGTTCAAATCTCCGTAATCAGCACGAAAATCCTCAACAAAATAATTTTTTTGAATGGGCGCGGGGTCACCGAAAAATCTCTTGACCCCCTTCTCCATCAACCAGGGATAATGGCAGACAGATAGATCCCATAAGTGATGATGCGCATCTATGATTTTCAAGGGAGCCGCCGTCATCTACCGAGCTTCTGTGTTTCTATCTGACGACGGAATGCCACATCATCCCAGATTGTCATGTCATCCAGAATATATCCGTCTTTTACCCGCCATTGTGATACAGCCATCATATAAACTGGTGCATTGCTGGCAGACCCGTACAAACCTGTCCCGCTGTCATTTTCTCCGGAATGTGTCGCAGAGAAAGACCACCTAACGGCTATATCGCGCACATCATCCAGATAAGGAATATCTGCAATATGGTCTATGGAAAGCTGCATATCCGGAAAAGCCACAAACATTTCTTCTAAAAGAGGTATGAGTTGGTCTGGACCGTAAAATTCGCGATCAGATGGATAACGTATGCGCGCTCTGTCAAAATAATAAAGCATGGCCGCTGACGCATTTCGGTTCTGCCAAATATCCCCCAATACACGCCCTGCGAAAGCACGCACTGACAAACTTTCCTGCCCAGCTTGAGAAGAAACCTGAAGTGGACCTTGTGCCTTAATCATCTCCCGATTAGACGCATGATGATTTAGAATATTAAATCCATTGGCTTTGTCAGCCTCAGCAAGATGTCTCGCGGCCTCATCAATATCGCGCCCCATCTGAAGAACAATCCCGGCATAATCGCGCACCAGCCATTCACGAATGACTTTATTCTCAAAACACAAACAATCGGCGATTGTATGTGCCAGAATTTTGCGCCCAGTTGCCGGACCGAATTCGGAAGCACCAAGATTAGTCATCTTACTGCTAATAAGATGTGACGAATAAAAATAACCATCCCCATCGTCTGACCAAATAACATTGTCACCGTCAAGGCGTCTGTCAGGAAAGCTTTCAAGCGTA
>LXNH01000323.1_pt1 | contig 12448 bp, 10 predicted proteins | sample 809111 | NCBI WGS metagenome assembly LXNH01 (sample SAMN04870528, study PRJNA318959) | seawater metagenome | biome: 00002010; material: water; isolation source: marine seawater | place: Greece: Milos, Mediterranean Sea | collected 2013-05-29 | depth 5-7 m
TGCCTTATCTGATAATGAATTAGAAAATTTTGTTAGTTTATTCTCTTTAAAAGCTTCAGTATCAGCTTTTTTAATTTTATCTCCAGAAGAGAGTATTTTAAAAATCAAATTATCCTCTTCATTACCATACTTACCCGTAAGAGTAGATAAGTTTTCAAAAGATGGAGTCTGAATTTCCTGAAAATTAAATGTTTTAAAACATTGTTTTAGAGTGTTTAAAAGATAGTCTCTTTTTTTAATTTCTAAAGAGGAAAAATCTCTTGTACCTTTTGGAGTGTTAAGTTTTTGAGACATCAAAAGTTTAATTGATAATCAGGTGAACACTAAAGTTATGAAATTATTTCTTTTCAGGGAGAAGCTCAAAGTTTAATTGAGTAGTAACTTCTCTATGTAATCTTATACTCGCTTGGTATTTTCCAATCCTTTTGATTGATTTACCAGGAATTGAAATATTTTCTTTTTCAACCACAATTTTCTTTGATAAAAGACTTTTAGCAACATCTGTATTGGAAATCGAACCAAAAAGTTTACCATCTGGACCAACTTTAACAGATATCTGTAGTTCTAACTTTGTAATTTTTTTTGCAATTTTTTCAGCATCTTCAATTACTGACTTTTCTTTAAAAGCTTTTTGCTTAAGATTTTCAGCTAAAACTTTTTTTGCAGATTCAGTAGCAAGAACAGCTTTACCCGTTGGGATTAAAAAGTTTCTTCCATAACCGGGTTTAACTGAAACTAACTCATCTTTGAACCCAACATTAGCAACATTTTCTTTTAATATAATATCCATAATTATTTCAATAAGTCTCCAACATAAGGAAGTAATCCAAGATGTCTAGCCCTTTTAACAGCAACGGCAACTTTTCTTTGATATTTAAGAGAAGTACCTGTTAGTCTTCTTGGTAAAATTTTACCTTGTTCATTTATGAATCGACCAAGAAAGTCAGGATCTTTATAATCTACATATTTAATACCTGATCTTCTAAACATACAATACTTCTTAGCTTTTGAAGTACTAATATCTAGTGGTGAAAGATATCTTATTTCACCTTCATTTTTAATTTTAGATTGTTCCTCAATACCTGCCATAATTAACTAGCTTTTTTTGTACTTCTATTTCTTCTTTTTTCAGCCCATGCAATTGCATGTTTATCGAGAGTTACTGTCAAATATCTCATTACAGTTTCATCTCTTGTAAAATCGAGCTCAATTGATGAAACTAGTTCTGCAGGTGCTGTATATTCTATAAGATTATAAAAACCACTATTTTTATTTTCGATAGTATATGCTAATTTTTTTAAGCCCCAAATCTCTTTACTAATTATCTTTGCGCCATTAGACTTTAAATACTTTTCATATTTGTCTACAGATTTTTCTACCTGCTCTTCAGATAGAGCTGGGTTTAAAATAAATACAGTTTCGTAGTTTTTCATCTTAAAATCTTAGGCCGCAAAATTAGGTTATTATATATAATCTGCCAAATTTATTTTACCTAAAGTAGATACTATATTGGATCAACATCTACAACGATTCTGACACTTCTAAATTTAGATATTGAATCAAAGCTTTTATGTATTGATTGAAATGTACTTCTAAATTTATTAAGCTCATTTAAATTTTTCAATTTAATTAAAAACTCCTTATTATATTTATTTTTAATTCTAGCTATTTCTGGATAAACTGGACCAAGGACAATACCTTTAAAATTATCTCTAATTACTCTATTTAACCATTCAGATGCATTATTTAATTTATCATAACTCTTGTCCTTAATAGTAATTCTGATTATTCTGACAAATGGTGGGTATTTATAGTCTTTTCTTTCAGTTAGTTGGTTATTATACATTTTATCATACTCATTATTTATTACATTTTTAATTATCGGGTGATCTGGCTGATAGGTCTGGAGAAAGACTTTTCCTTGTTCTCCAGATCTTCCAGATCTTCCTGCAACTTGTGTTAATATTTGAAAGGCTTTTTCATGTGCTCTAAAATCTGGGAAATTGAGAAAATGATCAGTGTTAAGAACACCAACAAGACTAACATTTTTAAAATCTAACCCTTTTGTTACCATTTGAGTTCCTATAAGTATATCTATTTCATGGTTAGCAAAAGAATTAATAATTTTTTCAAATGACCATTTTCCTCTGGTTGAATCCCAATCCATTCTTCCGATTCTTACATTTTGAAATATTTCATTAACTATTTCTTCAATCTGTTGGGTACCGTCACCTTTGAAACTCATTGAATCAAAGCCACATGTTGAACATTTCTTTTCAGCTTTTGAAGAAAATCCACAATAATGACACTTTAGTGTATTTGATGATGTATGATAAGTTAAACTAACATCACAATTATCGCACATAATAGCATTTCCACATGAATCACAAAGCCATTGAGGTGAATAGCCCCTTCTGTTTCTAAATAATATCACCTGCTTCCCCTCTTTCAAAGTTTTTTTTATTTCATGAACTAATTTTAATGAAAAAACAGGACTAAACTCATGTTTTATTTCACTCTTCATATCAATAGGCAATACATTTGGCATCTTCACATTTCCATACCTTTCATTTAATTTAACATATCCATACTTTTTATTTTTGGCATTAAAAGTTGACTCAATTGATGGGGTTGCTGATCCAAGTATTACTTTTGAATTATTTAATTTAGATAGGAATATAGCAGAATCTCTTGCATTATATCTGGGTGAAGGTTCTTGCTGCTTATAAGATGTTTCATGTTCCTCATCAACAACTATTAGGCCTAAATTATTAAATGGAAGAAAAATTGATGATCTAGCCCCAACAATTAATCTAGATTTTTTATCATTATTTTTTATTTTTTTCCAAACCTCGGTTCTTTCGTTTAAAGAATATTTAGAATGGAAAACTGAAATTTTATCACCAAAATTTGATTTAAGTTTTTGAATAATTTGAGTTGTAAGAGAAATCTCGGGTAACAAGTAAAGAACCTGCTCATTATTTTCAATGTAACTTTCTATAATCTTTATATAAATCTCAGTTTTTCCTGACGAGGTTACTCCATCTAAAAGAATCACTTCTTTTTCTTCTAACTGATTTTGAATTTGATTTAGTACTTTTTTTTGATTTTCGGAAAGATCATTAATTTTTAAAGAATAATTATCATCGTAAGTTATTCTGTCAATTTTAACTTTTTTAATTAGTATAAATCCTTTCTCTTGTAAGCTTTTTAGAGAACTATCAGAAAAATTTAATGTTTTCTTTAAATCTTTTACTGCTATATACTTCTTTAAATTTATTTTGCTAATTATTTGAAGTAGAATCTCTTTTTGTTTAGGTGATTGATGTAGTTTTTCAAGAAAATCATTATTAGACATATTATCTGTAAATTCTTTATTTACATAAACAACACTAACTAGTTTTGGTTTATATTTCTCATTTATTTCAAAATTTAATTCCACTAAATCTTTTAAAATCATTTTTTGAATAATAGTGTAAGTATTTTTCTTGTCTACTATATCTGAAACTTCGTTAATTTTTAAGTTTTTAAAATCTAGTGCCTCATATATCAAAAATTCATCTCCCGACATTTGTTCAATAGTATTTTTATCAACTTCTTTTTTTATAATGACCGTATCACTCTCTAACAGGAAAGTTGACGGAATTGCTGCTTTTAGAACATCTCCAATTGGAGTAAAATAATATCTAGAAATCCAACTCCAAAAATCAATTTGCAATTCTGTTACAAGTGCCTCTTCGTCATATATAAATTCAATTGGTTTAGTTTCATATAATTCAGGCTTGGTATTATGAACTTTTTTAATTATTCCTGTATAAACTTTTCTTTTACCAAAACTAACTGCTACTCTGAACCCAATATCTAAGCTTTCCTTCTGTTTTTTTGTAATATGATAAGTGAATGTTCCCTTTAAAGGAAGAGGAAGTATTACATCTGCATAATAATTCATAGTTAATTATAATATATTCTTTCTAATTTAGCAATTAGCCCGATGAAAAAGATAATACTATTTATTACACTAACCATTTCAAATTTAACTTTCTCTCAAGAACAAATCCAAAATGTTAGAGGTAAAGTTCAAAGTGAAACTAGTGAAGTGATTCTTCAAAACGTTCATGTTCTTAACTTAACTAAAGTAAAAGGAACTATATCTAATGTTAAAGGAGAATTTGAAATTGAAGCAAAAGTTAATGACACCTTATATTTTTCTTACATAGGTTATAAACCACTAAAAATTGTAGTTACTAATGATTTAATTAGATTTGATGATAATACAATTGAACTTACAGAACTTGCATTTGCATTAGAAGAGATAATAATTAAACCCTACAAATTAACTGGGTATTTAGAAATTGATGTTAAGAATGCACCTGTAAACACAGCAACAAGATATAGAATTATAGGTTTACCTAATCTAGGATATGAAGCAGGTAGAAGGTCAAGATCTGGTATATCCAAAGTAATTGGAGCAATTTTTAATCCAGCAGACTTTCTTAATAATCTTTTTAGAAAGAAATCATCAAAAATGGATAAATTAAGATTAATGAGAGAGGATATTGAAATTAAAAATTTATTATCAACTAAATTTGATAGAGAGGTTCTTGTTCAGCTTCTTGGAGTCGAAAAAGTTGAAATTGATGAAATTTTAAGAAATTGTAATTTTTCAGATACTTTTATCCAACAAGCAAATGATCTTCAAATAATGGAAGCCATAAATGAATGTTATGATGAATACAAACTACTTGAATTTTAATATACTATCAAGTTAGCTTATCTTTGCTGTATGAATGAATTTAATTTAAATTCAATTTCCCCTATTGACGGAAGATATTTTGACAAAACTATAGTTTTAAATGAATATTTTAGTGAAAAAGCTCTAATCTATTATAGATTAAAAGTTGAGATTGAATATTTTATTTCTCTTTGCAAACTTGGAATACCTCAACTTAAAGAATTTAATATTAAAAAATTTGATGATCTACGAGAAATTTATAATAACTTTTCTAATGATGATGCCATTGAAATTAAAAAAATTGAGAAAATCACAAACCATGATGTGAAAGCTGTTGAATATTTTATCAAACAAAAGTTTGAAGAACTAAGAATTACTGAATATAAGGAATTTGTCCATTTTGGATTAACTTCTCAAGATATTAATAATACTGCTATCCCGTTATCTATAAAGGACTTTATTAATAATGTATACCTAAAGAAAATTGATCAAGTGCTGGGAGCAATTAATGATAAATCTGAGGAGCTTAAAGATATTACTATTATTGCAAGAACTCATGGTCAACCTGCAACACCAACAAAACTTGGAAAAGAATTCAAAGTTTTTTGGACTAGAATTAATAAACAAGTTAATTCTCTTCGAGATATTCCAAATTCTGCAAAATTTGGAGGAGCAGTTGGTAATTTCAATGCTCATAAAGTTGCATATCCAGAAATTGACTGGAAAAAATTTGGAGAGAACTTCATTGAAAATGAATTAAAATTAAATTATTCATTCCCTACAACTCAAATTGAACATTATGACTCTTTTGCTGCACTTTGTGACAATTGTAGAAGGATTAATAATATTATTTTAGATATGTGTGTAGATATTTGGCTCTATATTTCTAAAGACTACTTTAAACAAAAAATTGTAAAAAATGAAGTGGGTTCATCTGCAATGCCTCATAAAGTAAATCCAATTGATTTTGAAAATTCTGAGGGTAATCTTGGTTTAGCCAATTCTATTTTTGACTTTATGTCAAATAAATTAACCAAGTCAAGACTTCAAAGAGACCTGAGTGATAGTACGGTTCTTAGAAATATTGGAGTTCCTTTTGGTCATTCAATAATTTCTTTTGAATCTGTTTTAAAAGGATTAGATAAAATATTTGTCAACGAGGAAAAGATTAAAATGGATATTGAAGACAACTGGATTGTTATTTCTGAGGCAATTCAAACAATACTAAGAAGAGAAGGCTTAAGCAATCCATATGAAATATTAAAAGAACTTACCAGAGATAATAATAAAATTGATAAATTATCCTTTGATCAATTTATTGAGACTTTGGATATTAATGAAAGTGTAAAAAATGAGCTTAAACAAATTTCCCCCCATAACTATACAGGAATTTAATATGAAATATATATATATCCATTTAATAACTATAATGATTTTTATAGTAAGTTGTAGCAAAGATGCATCTGATGAACTACAGGATGAAATTAACATTGAAGATCAGGAAAGAGAATTAAAACTTGAAATAAATGATTTTATTTGGGAAGGTCTAAACTACTGGTATTATTGGCAAGAGAATGTGCCTAATCTCTCAGATAGTAAAGTAAATAATGCAACAGCTTATGAGGCATTCCTTGACAGATACGAACCAAATGATTTTTTTAATTCTTTAAAACATCCAGATGATAGATTTAGTTGGATTCAAGATGATTATGAAGAACTTGAAAATCTTCTTCAAGGAGTCGAATTATCTAATGGTATGGAATTTGGTCTATTTGTTGAATGTAATAATACTGATGTTTTTGGTTATGTAAGATATGTTCAAAAAAATTCTGATGCAGAGGCAAAGGGTATTACGAGAGGAATGTTTTTTAATACTATTAATAATATTAGAATCAACAGAGACAATTATCGAGATCTATTGTATAGTGATGCTAATTCTTATTCTATTGGAACTGCAACACTTGATTATGATAACACAGATAACTGTGCTACATTATATTCTGATGAAAATAGTTTTAATTTAATTAAAACCGTTTTGGTTCAAAGTCCAATATATATTGAGAAAATAGTTGAAGTAGATAATAAAAAGGTAGGGTATCTTATGTACAATCAATTTGTTGGCTTTGTTGAATCAGAGAATAAGGATTATAACCAAGAGCTTAATAATGTATTCTTAAATTTTAAAAATAATAATGTTGACGAACTCGTAGTAGATCTCAGATATAACCCTGGTGGAAGCTCATACACTCAAAATATATTGGCTTCATTAATAACAGGTCAGTTTACAAATGCAATATATTCCCAAAGAGTATTTAATTCTAAAGTAACAGACAGGTATAAAGATGATCAAGAAGCTTTTATTACAAGATTTCAATCTGAATTAGAGTCAGGTTCATCATTAAATTCTCTTAATTTAACTAGAGTATATGTTTTAACCACATCATCTAGTGCATCTTCTAGTGAAGGGATTATAAATAATCTAGATCCATATATTGATGTTATTCATATTGGAGATTATACTGTTGGAAAAAATTCAGGTTCAATTACTATTAAGGATTATATAAATGATGACGGAGATGTTAATCCAAATCATAAATATGCAATGCAACCAATTGTAACTAAAGCTGCAAACTCTGTTGGATTTGCAGATTTTGATGATGGTCTAGTCCCAGATATATATTTGTTGGAAAGTTTATCCAATCTGGGTGTTTTAGGAGATGTTGATGAAAAGCTATTTAAAAGAGCTCTAGATCATATTTCAGGTGAAACATTTTCAAGTATTATTTATCAAGAAAAGTTAAGAAAAATGAAAAGGGAGATTAAAACAGAAAATGATAAGAAAAAACAGATATTGATCTTGGACGATTTTCCAATTGAATAAGTGTTATTTAGTTAAATACATCTTTCTTCTAGAATATAACTCAAAGAAATTATCATCATTTAGATCGTCAATAAATAGTATACTTTCGCCTGTACTTTTCATTTCTGGTCCTAGTTGTTTATTAACATCAGGAAACTTGTTGAATGAAAAAACAGGTTGTTTTATTGCATATCCGTCTAATTTTGGATTAAACTCAAAGTCCATAATTTTATTTTTACCCAACATAACTTTTGTAGCAAAATTTACATAAGGCTCTTTGTATGCTTTAGAAATAAATGGAACAGTTCGAGAAGCTCTTGGATTTGCCTCAATTATATAAACTTTATCATCCTTAATTGCAAACTGTATATTAATTAGACCAACCGTATTCAATGCAAGTGCAATTTTTTTAGTATGCTCTCTTATTTGCTTTACTATTAATTCTCCTAAATTAAAAACAGGGAGTAATGCATTAGAGTCACCTGAATGTATTCCACATGGTTCAATATGCTCCATTATTCCTATAATGTACACATCTTCACCATCACATATAGCATCAGCTTCTGCTTCAATTGCTCCATCAAGGTAATGATCAAGTAGAAGTTTATTATTTGGAATTTTAGACAAAAGATCCACAACATGCTTTTCAAGTTCCTCTTTATTTATTACAATTTTCATCCCCTGGCCACCAAGAACGTAAGAAGGTCTTACAAGAATTGGGAAATCTAATTTTGCAGATAACTCAACAGCTTCCTTGGCACTAGTAGCTACACCAAAATCAGGATAAGGAATCTTGTTCATCTTTAAAAGATTTGAGAAACTACCTCTATCCTCTGCTAGATCAAGTGATTTATATTCAGTTCCAATTATTTTAATATTATATCGATCTAATTTTTCGGCAAGTTTTAAAGCTGTTTGACCCCCTAACTGAACTATGACACCCTCAGGATTTTCATGCCTGATTATGTCATAAATATGCTCCCAAAATACAGGTTCAAAGTATAATTTATCTGATATATCAAAATCTGTTGAAACTGTTTCTGGGTTACAGTTTATCATTATGGTCTCATAACCACATTCACTTGCAGCTAAAACTCCATGAACACAACAATAGTCAAATTCAATACCTTGACCAATTCTGTTAGGTCCTGAACCTAAAACAATTATTTTCTTTTTGTCTGAAACTAAACTCTCATTCTCTGAAAATTCCTTATTATCTTTTGACTTAATCTTTTCTTCAAAAGTTGAATAATAATATGGTGTTTGGGCAGGAAATTCAGCAGAGCATGTATCAACAAGTTTATAGACCCTTTTAATTCCAACTTCTTCTCTTTTCTTATATACTTGACTTTCTAGACACTTTAACATGTAAGCTATCTGTCTATCAGCAAACCCTTTTTGTTTAGCCTCAAGCAAAAGATCATATCCAATATCGTTAATATCTAAATTAGATATTTCTTGTTCCAATTGATTTAACTCTTCGTATTGCTTTAAGAACCACATATCAATTTTTGTAATTTCATATATTCTATCTAATGAAATTCCAGCCTGAATTGCATCATAAATAACAAAAACTCTGTCCCAACTGGCATTTGTAAGCTTGTCAATTATAGTATTATAATCTTTATAACCTTTCCCATCTGCACCCAGACCGTTTCTTTTAATTTCTAAAGACTGAGTAGCTTTATGCAATGCTTCTTGAAAAGACCTACCTATTCCCATCACTTCCCCCACTGCTTTCATTTGAAGACCAAGAGTTCTATCTGAACCTTCAAATTTGTCAAAATTCCATCTTGGAATTTTAACAATTACATAGTCAAGAGTTGGCTCAAAAAGAGCTGAGGTAGATTTAGTAATTTGATTATTTAATTCGTCAAGGGTGTATCCAAGAGCTAATTTAGCAGCAATTTTTGCAATAGGATATCCAGAAGCTTTAGATGCAAGAGCAGAAGATCTTGAAACTCTAGGATTAATTTCTATGGCAATTATATCTTCTTTCTCATCAGGACTAACGGCAAATTGGACATTACACCCTCCAGCAAAATCTCCAATACTTTTCATCATCTTTATAGCCATATCTCTCATTCTTTGATAGGTGGTGTCAGATAACGTCATAGCTGGAGCTACTGTAATTGAATCTCCAGTATGTATACCCATTGGATCCATATTCTCAATTGTACAAATAATTACAATGTTATTATTTTTGTCACGCAATAGCTCTAATTCATATTCTTTCCAACCTATTAGGGCTTTATCTATTAGAACTTCATGAATCGGTGAAGACTCAAGTCCCCTTGTTAGAAGATCGTTAAACTTATTTTCTTCAAAAACAATTGAAGCACCTGTTCCGCCAAGGGTAAATGAAGGTCTAATTACAAGAGGAAAGCCGAATTTTTGAGCTATCTCTTTACCTTTCAAAAACGATGAAGCACTTTCTGCTGGAGCAACAGGAATATTAATTTGATTCAATAAAATTCTAAATTTCTCTCTATCCTCTGTGATTTCAATTGCATCTATATCTACACCAATGATTTTAACAGAATATTTTTTCCAAATTTTCTTTTCTTGAGCTTCAATACAAAGATTTAATGCAGTTTGACCACCCATTGTTGGGAGAACAGCATCAATATCTTTGTGAACTTCAAGAATCTCAATAATTGATTTGGTAGTGAGTGGTTTAAGATATATATGATCTGCCATAGACGGATCAGTCATTATTGTGGCAGGATTTGAATTAATTAAGATGGTTTTAATACCGTCTTCCTTTAAAGACCTTAAGGCTTGAGATCCAGAATAATCAAATTCACATGCTTGACCAATTATTATCGGACCAGAACCAATTATAAGAATTGATTTAATATTTTTATCCTTAGGCATAAAATCACACTAAAATATAAAAAAAAGGTGCTATAAAAGCACCATGATTAAAAAGTTATTAAAAATTATTTTTTGTGACGAGATTCATCAGAAACAGATAATTTCTTCCTTCCTTTTGCTCTTCTCCCTGCAAGGACTCTACGTCCATTAGCTGAAGACATTCTATCCATAAAACCGTGCTTATTTCTTCTTTTTCTTTTTGATGGTTGATATGTCCTTTTCACAATTGTCTATTTAATCGGAGGCAAATATAATATCTTTTTATTCAACTTCATATAAATATTTTTAAATTGTAAATTAGCAGAATATATGATACCAAAAAATATTAAACTAATAGCATCAATATCACTCTTAGGATATGGCGTTTATCAAATTACTGAGTCATACATAGGTAATGGAATATTTTTAATTATTCTGTCAATTTTATTAGTAGTCTTATATTTCAAGAATGAGGTTTTAATTTTTGCATTTCTTAGCCTAAGGAATCAAAATTTTGATCGTACTGAAAAAATTTTAAAATTTATTAAGTATCCTAAATCATCTCTTGTAAAAAAGCAACAGGGGTTTTACTATTATCTTCATGGGCTAATTCAATCACAAAAAAATTTGACTATTGCAGAAAAACATTTTAGAGAATCTTTAAAACTTGGATTGAGTATGAGTCATGATATAGCAATGGCGAAGCTAAGTCTTGCTGGTATAATGATGCAAAAGAGAAGAAAAAGGGAAGCTCAAACCCTTCTTACTGAAGCTAAAAATAACGATAAGCATAATATGTTAACTGCTCAGATTAAATTAATGCAAGAACAGATGAAAAGAATTTAATATAAAGAATTCTTATCCTAAATAGATTTTTTTTTATCTTTGTTGTCTGGCTTTTTTATATATGAGCGAAATAATTATTGAAAATAATGAGTTTTTAAGACAATTTGAAGTTAAAATTTCAGGCTCATTAGCGAGAATAGAATATGCTGAACAGGAAAGAAAAATTTTCCTTACCAAAATTCATATACCTGATACTGTTAGTGATAAATCTTTTGAAGAAAACTTCATAATTAAGGTACTTGAATTTATTGAAAGTAAAAAATTAAGAGTGGTTCCAACATCACCAAGAATTGCTGGATTTGTAAGAAAAAACAAGGCATTTAAACATTTACTTCCTGTTGGAATAAAATTGTAATAAACTAAGTTGCATACCCTTCAGAATCAATTTTATTAAATCTAGATTTAACTATCATTCCAGCTAGTTTAGAATCCCACTTTTTTCTAAATCTTAGGTAGTTCGGTGAGAATCCTTCAATGAAGCCATTTTTTTCCTCAGATTCAAATAAAACATCATGAGTGGTTCCAAGAAACTTATTGTAGAAAGTAGATTTCTTTCTACTAGATAGAATTCTTAAAAGTTTACTTCTTTTTGATCTAATATTCAATTCAACCGTTTTTGGTAATTTTATTGCATGTGTGTTATCTCTCTCAGAATAAGAAAAAACATGTAAATAAGAAATATTAAGATTATCAATAAAATCCATACTTTCTAAAAATAAATCATCATTCTCTCCAGGAAAACCAACTATGACATCTGCACCAATAGATGCATCAGGCATTAATTGATTTATTTTTTCTATCCTACTTTTATATAATTTTGAGTCATATCTTCTTCTCATTAATTTAAGTATGGAATCACTTCCACTTTGTAAAGGAATATGGAAATGATGTACAAACTTTTTACTTGTACTTACAAACTCAATAATCTCATCACTTAATAAATTTGGTTCTATAGAAGAAATTCTAAATCTTACATCTAAACTTAATTTATCTAGTTCTTTAATTAAATCAAAAAAAGAATTTTTGATTTTGTTTTTTTCTGTTTTACCAAAATCTCCAAGATTTATTCCAGTTAATACTATCTCTTTTATATTTCGAGAAACAATTTCATAAACATTGTCGATCACATTGGATACAGTGTTACTTCTTGATTT
>LXNH01000324.1_pt1 | contig 12433 bp, 13 predicted proteins | sample 809111 | NCBI WGS metagenome assembly LXNH01 (sample SAMN04870528, study PRJNA318959) | seawater metagenome | biome: 00002010; material: water; isolation source: marine seawater | place: Greece: Milos, Mediterranean Sea | collected 2013-05-29 | depth 5-7 m
TGGTACCATTATACATATCAAAAAGAGCATTTAAAAAAACTTGGGTTTACTAAGTTAGCGGAATGGGTAGAATACAAAATCAAAATTTTCTCAGCGGATGATGCGCCAGAAAAAGTAAAGAAATTCTCAAAAATAATTCAGCAAAGGTATGGACTTAAGGTTCTAAATTTTAAATCAAGAAAGGAGATTGTTCCTTACGTTGATAAAATGTTTGAGCTATTGAATGTCACTTATTCAAACCTACAAACATATGTTACAATTAAGCAATATCAGATTGATTTTTACAAAGAAAAATTCATCAAATACATACATCCAGATTTTATTAAATGTTGTTTAGATAAAGACGGTAATTTAATTGCTTTTTTAATCACAATGCCTTCGTTCTCTCGAGCATTAAAAAAAATTAATGGCAAAATGGGGCTTATGGGTTATTTCCATCTTTTCAAAGCCCAACATTTTAATGACAGGGTTTCACTTTATTTAATAGGGGTTGATCCTAAATACCAAAGTAAAGGAGTTACAGCGGTTATTTTCAATGAACTACAAAACACCTTTAATAAAAGAGGAATAGTAGAAGTCGAAACAAACCCAGAACTTGTTGAAAACAAAGCTATTCAGGCATTTTGGAAAAACTATCAAAGTACACTGCATAAAAGAAGAGCAACATTTACTAAAAAGCTTAAATAAATGGACTTTAAAGATGATATTATTGCTATATCCTCACCTGGTGGAATGGGGGCTATTTCACTCATTCGTGTTAGCGGTGAAAAAGCTTTGGAAAAAGTTAATCCATTTTTTAAATCGAAAAGTGGGAAAAGACTTTTGGATATAAAATCCCATTCTATGATGTTTGGGGAGTTTACCAAGGGAGATGAAGTAATTGATGAAGTAGTTGTTTCTTTTTTTGATAAAGACAAATCTTACACAGGTCAACAGACAGTTGAAATTTCCTGCCACGGATCTACATTCATTCAAAAGAAAATCCTTGAAACATTACTAGAAAAAAACATAAGACTTGCCAAACCCGGTGAGTTTACAATGAGATCATTTTTAAGTGGTAAAATGGATTTGACACAAGCTGAAGCAGTGTCAGATCTTATTTATTCAGATTCATCTTCCATGCATAAAATTGCATTAAGTCAAATGAGAGGAGGATTTCAAAATGATCTAAAAGTTTTGAGAGAAGAATTATTGCACTTTGTTTCAATGATAGAACTGGAGCTGGATTTTAGTGAAGAAGATGTTGACTTTGCAAACAAAAGTGAGCTGGAGAAGTTGATTAAAAAAGTAAAGGAGAAAGTTGAAAATCTAAAGAAATCATTTAAGTATGGAAATGCAATCAAAAACGGTGTACCTGTTGCCATTGCTGGAAAACCAAATTCTGGAAAATCCTCTTTGCTAAACACTTTACTAAATGAGCAGAAAGCAATTGTGAGTGATATTCCAGGAACAACTAGAGATGCGATAGAAGACGTAATTATTATTGATGGAATCAAGTATAGATTCATCGACACTGCTGGACTTAGAAAAACAAAAGATATCATTGAGTCAAAAGGAATTGAAATAACGAAATCAAAAATTTCAGAGGCATCTGTTTTACTTTATCTGTTTGATATTAACGATATAAAAGAATCTGAAATTTTAAACGACATAAAAGAATTTAGTCGACAAGACTTAAAAATCATTCTAATCAGAAATAAAGTAGACTTAGAAAACAACTCTACAATTGATTTAGAAAATCTTTTAAAAAAATCTAGTGATTTTGGAATCACGGAAATTATTGAAATATCTGCTTTAGATAAAAAATCTGTCGAGGGTTTAATTAAAAAATTATCCAATTCTTTTCAGTTTATAGATAACTCCGGAGATACGGTTGTTACCAACATTAGACATTATGAATTTTTATCACAAGCATTGATATCTTTAGGCGAAGTTGAAAAAGGTTTGCAAAATGATATTTCGGGTGACCTGTTGTCAATAGACCTAAGAAAAGCCATTGACTCAATTGGTGAAATAACTGGGCAAATAACCAATGATGAGATGCTTGGAAATATCTTTTCAAATTTCTGTATTGGCAAGTAAAGTTAGATTCCTTTATTTATTCTTTTTATTCCTTTTCTTAATTTAAGAGAGTATATTCTTTCTTTTATTTTCTTTTATTTAGATGTTTTTAACTAAATTTATGTATAAATAGTGTACAAAAGGTCAATGGTTTGTACATACAATTGGCCAAAAGTGTACAAAACAAGTGTACAAATGAAATACAATTTAATAGTAGTTAAGAGCAAAAAGAACTGGTATTATGTAATTGATAGTTATGAGGGTTCTTGGATTGATGATAATGGCAAGAAGAAACAAAAAAGAAAGAGGAGGTCATTAGGAATGACAATATATCCTAAACCTAAAACACCAATTGAAAAAGAGCATAACAAGAAAATGAAAATGTTTGCTGAAGAAATGGTGGCCAAAATGAATTTTGATTATATCACAAGAAATCACTCACTATCCAACAATGAGAGAAGAACAGAACTCTTCATTGATTACTTTGATAATTATATAAAACACAAGGGTACTTCACCAAGCGACCTTTCAGTTTATTACACATTAAGAGGACATCTAATTTCATTTAGAGGTGACCAGCAAAGGATACAAGATATTGATTATGCTTATTGTAGAGATTTTATTGGATACTTGACAAACCTTAAGAGTAGGTATAACCAACCTTTGTCCTCATCCTCAATTAATTCATATTTCAAAAAGTACAGATTAGTTTGGAAAGAGATTGTAAAGGAAAGTATTGTTGGCAAAAACCCAACAGATGATATTAAGATTCCAAAACCTATTCATAAAGAAAGAGTGTACTTAACTAAAGATGAAATTAAGTTGTTGGTTGACACTCCACTTGTTCAGGAAAATCTTAAGAAATTCTTTCTTTTATCTTGCTTTACAGGGTTAAGACATTCAGATATTAAGAGATTAACTTGGGCCAATTATATTGAAGAGAATGACACTAAATACCTTTCATTTATTGTTGCTAAAACCAAGACACCTTTAAAGATTCCATTAAAAAAGGATGCAGTTAAGTTAATAGGAGAACCTCAAGGAGAGGATGACAAAATAATCACAGGATTAGTTTATTCAGGATTCAATAATGCATTATTAGAAAAGTGGGGTTATTTAGCTGGAATAAAGAAAAAGATTACCCCTCACATTGCAAGACATACTTTTGCCACCCAGTTTTTATCACAGACAAAAGACATTAAATCACTTCAATATATTTTAGGGCATAAAGACATAAAACTAACCCAGCATTATGCAAAGTTGATTGATGAGGATGTAAAAGATAGTTTGGACAAAATGGAGAATATGTTATGATTGATATTAAGATTCATACAATGCTGGAGTTCAAGACAAGTGTTCATCTAGCTTTGAGGAGACAGGTAACATTGGCATTTGAAAAAAGATATGATAGGTCAAAGTTTGTCAAGTGGGAAAGCATTTGTAAAGGTGCAATATTAGATGTTGAAATGGTGTGGGAACAATTCTTATATGAGAACTTAAGACAACTACAAAAGAACCCAAGCAAAGATTTAGCTAATGTCATTATTTCAAAGTGGGAAATGACAAAATATTCAAATGATGTCATTGTTAAAGCAGTAATGAAATACTTGTGTATGAGATTAAACCACAAGTCAATTGATTTAGGACACACACCAGCATATATCACACTTTATAACAAAGGCACAAAACTTGAAAAAAAGTATCCAAAAAGTGAGTATCCAGCTTTTAGGTGGCTAATGTCTCCAGAGCGATTAGGACAATTATATTTTAAGTTATGTCAAAACGGATTACTTGATGCTGAAACCTCATTAGATGCCTTTAAAACCACCTTAAATGGAGGAATTTTGGCCGATATACAGCCAATAAATCTACTTTGTACAAATACTCTTAAAGTTTACCTATTTGACCAACTTGATGATAGGGGGTTTTTAAACATAAGAACAACTATGAAAAACAAAACAATTGAGAAGATTTGTGGTATTAAAAATGTTGCTCAAACAAGAGACAATAAAAATAAAAGTAAGGGTGGAGAACCAAGAGGACACCAGCAAATTGATGATATATTAAATGAATTATAAAAGCATCTTATTTATTGTTGCTTTATTTCTGTTTAGTTGTAAGCAAGAACAGAATTGTGATTTAGCATACTACCCTCAACCTCCTTATAGTTTTCCAGATGATACATACTACTCTGACACAATGGTAAGATATCTTTATGTATGCTGGAATGATAGTGGCTACAACAAAATTTACTCTTATGTTATGACAGATGATTGCTGGGAGTTGATTGTTGATGAAGAACCCAACTTTAATTGTACCTAACAAAACCCTTTATAACCCTTTATACATAAAGCATTCTCTATTCTTTTGGTTGCTTTGTTTTCCAATTTTTGCTCAAAATTAATATTATGAGTAATCAAGAAATTCAAGAGCAATTAAGAGAAATCAAAGAGTTGCTCAAACAAAAAAACAAGAGAGTTCTTAATCTTGGTGAGGTAGCTGAATATATAGGTTTTGCTAAATCTTATATATACAAACTCACTTCAAATAATCAAATTCCATATTACAAACCAAGTGGCAAAGGATTGTTCTTTGACAAAGAGGAGATTGATAACTGGCTGTTGGCAAACAAGAATGAAGAGAGAAAAGAAGTCAAGAGAAAGATTAACCAGTACAAAGGAGATTGGAAAGATTTTGAATTGAAAGATAGTGACTGGCCACAAGTTGAATGGCCAAAAGAGGATTAGTAATGTCAGCATATTTTAGGATTGACAAATTTTGTCAACAAAAAAGGTTTAACCTCTTTTTAAGATTACTCAATTACATAATAGTAAGTAAGATTAGTTGACACTTTTTATCAATGTATGATAGTGTGAAATTTAGTTATTCCTTTGAGCATAATCCTAAACCTCCAAAAGAGTTAGTGTTTGCAAACTTGCAATCAATTAGAGAGAGTTATGATATTGATACAGGACACAATTGGACAAGTGGCAAATCTAAAAATATGGTTATTCACTATAACACCAACTCAATAACAATAAGTGGCTCATTGGCCAAGTATCATTATGGCAATAATCTTGATACATTAACAAGGGAGGCAACAGGCAACACCATTGCCGAGTTGTCCGACCTAATAAGTGTTGATTTAAGTAATGCAAGGGTTCAAAGAATTGACTTCTCAACTAACTTTATTACTGAATATAAACCCAAGTATTATTTCAACTTTTTAAGGCATTTAACAAGGTTTCACAGGCAAGAAGAGACATACTCTCTTTACTACAATCAAACTAATAAGAAACTCTTATTTTATGATAAGATTAAGGAGGCAAAGAAAAACAATATGCCTATTCCAAATGAGTTCAAAGACAAGAATGTTTTAAGGTATGAGTTCAGGTTATTGAAGCAACTTAATAAGTTCTTTAAGAGACAGGTTTATGTCAAAGATTTATCAAATAAAGATTTATATTATTTCTTAATTGATGAATGGTACAAGCATTATAAGGCAATAGATAAACAAAAAAACAAAATAGAAGTTATGCAAAACAAAGTACAAACCCCTAAAGATTTTGATAAGCAATTATTGATTGGATTAGTCAGTTCATTAGGGTATGACACAATAGATGATATCATTGAGCAAATGAAACATAATAGAGTATTTAGTCAAAAAGAATATTACTCAAGAATAAAAAGCAAGTACAGAAAAATGTCCAAAATGAGAATTGAAAGAGAGGACACTATCAATGAAATAAATGAAAAGGTTAAAGAAGTTGTATTGGTTCAGAAATCAATGTAAAATGAATTATACAGGATGTAAGTAATGAGGTTTTATGAAATCAAATTGGTTTATAAATTATAATAATCCGAATATTAATAGAATAGTAAAAATTGCACTTCCGATAAATAGAGGAAGAAGAGGAATTATACTTATGTAATGTGCTATGTTTTTATTTAATATATTTTTCTTTTTCAACCATTCAGTAAAATTTAATGTTGGAATATAAATCCCAATACCTACAGCGTATGTTATTAAAACCCAACCTAAAATATTATAAACAATATCATCATCATTAATTGCTACATAGCACGCATAAATAAAAGCAAATAAAATACCTGCTAAAAAACCATACAAAATTATCATTAGTAGAAGAGTTGTCCAATTTAACCAAGACGGTTTCTTCATACTTCTAATTTACATTTTTTTCACACTCATCACAATTTCAAATAGTTAGGTTTCTCAATATCTGGTAAATGGTTTTGATTAATCAAGTTTTTTCAAAACAATCCTTAATTTTTTCTATATTAAAACAAATGAAGGAGATTGTTGTGTTTATTGTTCTTACGGAACTGTGCCTTGTCCGCCGATTCAAGAAAACAAAAGTTGTTGCTGAAAAGACAATACTCTAAAAAATGATATATTAGGAAAATGCAAACGGAAGAAGAAATCCTAAAAATAAAAAAAGTAAAAAACACCGCAGTCAGAACTGTGGTATTAAGACATCTTTTGAGCCAAGAAAAAGCACAATCATTAAAGGATATTGAAAATGCGCTGCCCTATACGGATAGAAGTTCTATTTTCAGAACACTAAAAACATTTGAGGAAAACAAAGTTATCCACAGCATTGAAGATGGTTCTGGAATGACCAAATATGCGGTTTGTGCCAAAGGCTGTAACTGTGACCCAAAGGATTTGCACTATCATTTTTATTGTACTAACTGCGACAAAACGCTTTGTCTTTTCGACGTTCCTATTCCCAATATTCAACTTCCAAAAAATTTCAAGTTGCAACAAGCAAATATGGTCGTGAAAGGCCTGTGCGACAACTGCAACAGATAATCTTTGCAATCGAGTTGCGGTAAATGCTAAATACATTTGCAATATTCTTAAAAACCAGAATAAGCAAATGAAAAAAGTATTTTTAAACACATTATTTTTAATGTTATCAATTATATCATTCGCACAAACGAGTGATATTTCCATTTCTGTGAGCGATGCCGAAACAGATGGGCCATTATTGGGAGCGACTGTATATTTTGAAGAATTAGAGAAAGGAGCAGTAACAGATTTTGACGGAATTGCCACATTTACAGAAATCCCAAATGGAAACCAAACCGTAAAAATTTCATATGTAGGTTTAAAAACCATTGAAACCACTATTGAGGTTGGCACAAAAAAAGAGTTCTCTTTCAAGCTCGAATCGGGAGGAAATGAATTGGATGAAGTCGTAATACAATCTTCAAGAAGTACACGAACTGTTAGAAAAATACCTACGAGAATAGAATTTATAGGTGCGGAAGAATTAGGCGAAAAAGCAGTAATGAATCCGACTAATATTTCAATGGTGCTTCGTGAAAGTACCGGAATACAAATGCAACAAACCTCGTTAAGTAGTGGAAACACCAATATTAGAATTCAAGGTCTCGATGGACGTTATACACAACTTTTAAGAGACGGATTTCCTTTGTATGGTGGATTTTCAAGTGGTTTGAGTATTTTACAAATTCCGCCTCTAGACCTACAACAATTTGAGATAATAAAAGGAAGTTCTTCTACACTTTATGGAGGAGGGGCTATTGCGGGTTTAATAAATATGGTATCAAAAACACCTGATGAAGAACCATCTTTGGATATTATGCTAACTCAAACACAAGCGTTGGGTAGTACAGCAAATGTCTTTTATAGTAAGCGAAATGAAAAATTTGGAGTTTCATTATACAGTTCTGGTCATTACCAAAAAGCGTATGACCCAGAAGATGATGGTTTCAGCAATCTACCAAAAACAACTTCGTTATCTTTTAACCCCAAATTCTTTTATTATCCTTCAGAAAAAACAACTTTTTGGATAGGTTTAAATGGAACTTATGACGACAGAATTGGTGGAGACATTACAAAAATTGAAAGTGGCGAAAATGGGATTCATCAATATACCGAAGAAAATCTTTCTAAAAGATTGAGCAGTCAGGCTGTTTACGAAACACAGATAGATTCGGTCAGTTCATTGAACATCAAGAATAGCATCTCATTTTTCGATAGAAAACTATCTATTACCGATTTCAGTTTTGACGGCAAACAAACCAATACATTCACAGAAATCAACTATCAAAAGGCATCCAAAAAAACCGATTGGATTTTTGGTGCAAATTTATACACATCTAATTTTGATGAAAATGATAATGCGACATTACAACGAGACCAATCAGACGTTACTTATGGAGCATTTGTAAACAACATTTACGACGTTTCAGATAGTTGGATTTTAGAAACAGGATTAAGAGCAGACTACAATACAGATTTCGGTTTTTTTCCACTTCCAAGAGTTTCCTTGCTTTACAAGAACGACAGCGGATTTTCCAGCAGAATTGGTGGTGGTTTAGGCTACAAAATTCCAGATATTTTTACAGAAGAGGCGGAATTTATCAATTTTGAAAATGTACTTGGTATTGATAAATCTGCTTTAAAGGCAGAACGTTCCTATGGTGTCAATTTTGATGTGAATTACCAAACAAGGTTATTCGATGTGGTAGGTTTTAGTGTTAACCAACTCTTCTACGTTTCAGCTATTAACAACGGGCTATTATTAAATTCAACAGACGATGGATTTTTTATGTTTGAAAATGCAACCGATAAAATAATAAGCAAGGGAGCGGAAACCAATATTAAATTTACGTACAAGGATTTTAGATGGTTTTTAAACTATGCACTCATTGATACAAAGCTGAACTATTTGGCAGGAAATCCGCAAAAACCGCTCACAGCAAAACATAATGCAGGTAGCGTTTTAATGTACGAATCTGATAAATGGCGCATAGGTTATGAAACTTTTTACACAGGAAAGCAGTTTTTGTCTAATGGCACAGAAACCACGGATTTTATAACTATGGGATTGCTTTTAATGCGCAATTTCAAATGGGGAACAACCTTTGTAAATTTTGAAAACTTTACAGACAGAAGACAAAGTAGGTTTTCACCTTTGGTTTTGCCACCACACGACAATCCAGAATTTCCAGAAATTTATGCGCCTACGGACGGTTTTATTTTTAGTGTAGGAGTAATTATTAAACCTTTTGGAAACGAAGATGAAGACTAAAATGAACAAAACGGTATTTGAAATTAGCAAGATGGATTGTCCTTCCGAGGAAAACCTAATCCGAATGAAACTGGACGGAATTCCAGAAGTTAAAAACCTTGACTTCGACATCGCTAAACGAAAACTGACCGTTTTTCACAACGGACAGGCAGACCAAATTGAAAAGTCGATTGACGAATTGAAATTAGGAGGAAAGAAAATTTTAATTAATTCAGATTGGCTTGAACCAGAATGGAGTAAAAAAATAACTTATTGGAACTCTAATTTGAGTGATGAGGAGTTAAAATCACTTCTTATAAAAACCGTTAACAATGGTTGTCCAAGTGATGAAGATGCAAGAAACTCTTTTCAAAAAAGTGTTGCTTCATTGAGTTCAGTAAAAAATACCTCTAAAACTATCCCCTACAATGAAAAAAATGACAATGAAACTCAAGTGGGAGAAAAATGGCAAAATTATATTGTACTGGGAAAACAATATTTATACTAATATGAAAAAACTACTATTCTTATTTACATTGATACTTTTTTCTTGCTCAAAAGAAGAGGTATCTGATATTTCAGATAACAACAATGAATTGCTTTTAAGTAAGGTTGAAATAAAGTATGATGATGGTAGCACAGATGGCTTCATTGCCACAATGAATTACCAATACAATAACTCTTTCTTAATTAAGATTGAGAGTGAAAATATTAATTTAACAAGTTCAGTTATTACTGGAAAAACTATTGATGAGTTTGAGTAAGTGGAAAAGAACAACAAATAGTGTGATAGATTGGCAAGAGGAATTTGACTATAATGAAGAAGGTTTATTAAATAGTAAAAAAAGAATATTTTATAATATTAATGGCGATGTAACTAAAACTTATAACTATAAATACTCTTGGTCAGAAAACAACAAAAAGTGTGTTTTAAGTTTTAATGATACTCCAACTTATACATATACATATGATAATACAGGTAATTTAATTAGCGAGTCAAGTGCTGTATATTCTGATGATTATATTGTTTACAGTTATTCTTATGATAACAAAAAAAACCCACTTCATAGCATCAAGGGGAATATGTCTAAACTTGGTTGGTGGTTACAGTTTCCAAAAAATAATAAATTAACCTATAATCAGGATGCCTATAAAAATAATTCATTGTTCAAAAAAAAGAATTGTAGAGTTAACACTTATGAGTATAATAGTAAAGGTTATCCAACTAAACAAATTTCTAATGATGATTGCAGAGGAATTAATTATGAAAAAACTTTTTTTTACAACTAATTAGTAAAGTGCAAGTTTGTGCAATTGTATAAAGTTAATAGTGATGTTTATCCCTGTTATTCTTGTAAGGGCGCTAAATTTGATGGTTACTTATGTTTTGCAGTCATTGAGGGTAAAGGAGTTATTACAAACTTCTAAATACTTGTATTAATCACAAATCTTCCACTATCAAAAAAGGGCAAAAGCGACACTTTGCAACACTATAAAAAAGTGAGTATGCCTAAATTCAATAAGTATAAACTTAATAGGTCACTCTTTATTCTCTTAATTTATTTCCACGTGTCAAACTAATTCAATTAATTAATTTTTATTAATTATTTTAAGGGTTAGAATTAATGTTTTTTAATCATTAGTGTACAAAAAGTGTACAAAAATTAATCTTTATTAATGCTCTGAAATAGCTATAGTGTTGATTATAAGGGGAAAAATATTAATTAATTAATGTTTATTAATGTTACTTCAATTTCTGTATTGGTAAATAATTGATAATCAGTTATTTATATAAATATAATAATTTTATCTAACTTAAATGATATATGAAAAACTTCACAAAACTAATTGGATTAAGTAAATCTGATTTTGACAACTATATCAAACCCAATGACAACAAATTTGAACCACAAATTTATGTAAGGCCCGCTAGATTAATTCCTGCCTTGAAAACAGGAGATGAAATGGCTTTAGCTTCAATTTTTTTGTCTTCATTAAGATTGGTTAAAGAATTTAGGGATTTATTATTTAAAGAATTTAAATTCTCAAAAAATGGAAAGCTATATTATTACACAGAAGTTAGTTTTCCCAAGTTATTTAAAGAGCGAATTGATGCAATGATAATGAATGTAGTTTCTGGAAAAATCAAAGATGTTGTATTTTTTGAGATGAAAAGTGCAAAAAATAATCTTGAAAAAATTCAAATTGAAAAATACATTAAAATTTCTAGGAAATTAAAAGTAAATAAATTGATTACTATCTCTAATCAGTTTGTCTCAGATTCAAAAGAATCACCCATTGAGAAAATAAAAGTTCCACCAACTTTCAATTTATATCATTTTTCCTGGACATACCTATTGACAACAGCTCACATTCTTCTATTTGATAATGATGAAAACATTGATGATATAGACCAAATTGAAATAATGAAGGAGGTTGTAGAATACTTAGAACACCCTAAGTCTGGATTACTTGGAAATACATCAATGAATAAAAGCTGGAAAGAAGTTTGTGAAAAACTTTATAAAAATGAAAGAGTGTTAAAGTCAGATGTTATTTTAAGGGAAGCGGTACAAAGCTGGCACCAAGAAGAAAAAGATTTAGCACTTCTTCTAAGCAGAGCGCTTGGAACAAATATTAAATCTTCTGCAAAAAATAAAAAAAGCTTAGAATTAGATATGTCCAAACTTTTAAAATCAAAAATGCTTTATGGTTCATTAATAATTAAAGATATTGTTTCAAAAGTTGATATTCAGCTTGATTTTAATAAAAGACAAATTCAATTAGGGGTTAATTTAATTCCGCCAATGGATAGAAAAAACAACGCAAAAATCACCTTTTTATTTAAGCAATTAGAAAAGTGTAAAAAAAGTGAAGGAGGTTTATATGACGAGGTAGAAAACCATTTGTTAATTGAACCCGATTTTAAGTTTTTAAAATCTCATCCAAATTTTAATTTGGTTGATTTAAAAAATGAAGATTTTAGAAAATATAATGATATTCAAAAGTTTAAAATTCTTTTTATAAAAAGTTTGAAAGCGGACTTTAGTTCTCCTAAGAATTTTGTAAAAGAGATTGAAAATGGAACTCTAAAGTTCTACGAAGCTATTATTCAGCATTTATCAAATTGGAAAAAATCACCACCAAAAGTTGATAATTTTGACTAAATGAAAAACCTAATTCTACTTTTACTAGTTTTTCTGTTTAGTTGCTCAAGTCTGGATAGTTACAATATATATATCGATTCGAACGATGGTGATGATAAGAATTCAGGAAATTCAAAACAAAATGCCTGGGCCTCATTAGTC
>LXNH01000325.1_pt1 | contig 12428 bp, 12 predicted proteins | sample 809111 | NCBI WGS metagenome assembly LXNH01 (sample SAMN04870528, study PRJNA318959) | seawater metagenome | biome: 00002010; material: water; isolation source: marine seawater | place: Greece: Milos, Mediterranean Sea | collected 2013-05-29 | depth 5-7 m
AAGACAGCAACAATTTGTGGATGACTGTCCACAATCCGGTAGAGGACAAGGTCAGCCAGTTGCTCAGGCGCAATCTGGCCACGGTCACAAAGCGCCACAGCCTGCGCCGCATTTCCAGAAATCAGAGGCCAATACGTCGCCATGGTCGCCGGATCATTGCCACCCAGCTTTGCCACGGCCGCCAGTTGGGAGCTATAGTAATAATCGGATGCAAGGACCGAACAGATGTTCTTGGCGATTGCGTTGGTGGCATCAACAGCGCCAGTATGGCTTTTGCCGCGCAAAACATTTGGCGCACCCAACACGGTCGCCTCACCAACATCAATCGCCGCATGCGCGGTTGCATCGGTAATCGGAAATTCGCAGACAGTCACGCCAGTCGCCCTGTTTGCCGCGCGTTCATCAGGGCTCGCCTCATCGTGAGCAAAACAGGTAACGCCCTTTTTCCGTGCCAGATTTGACAGATGCCTGATGGCTGCCGGTATTTCATCCGACCTTGCCTTGAGGGCATTGAGACGAGCGATATATTCCTCGACTGACAGCCCAGACCGATCTGCGTTTTTGGAGATGATATGCGGCTTCATGCCATTCAGAATGGCGCTGAGATGATCATTGAAAGCGAGCGTTGGTGCTGGATCCATATCAAGCCATCTCTCGATGTCGGCTATTGCCTCAAGCGCGAAGATTTCCCACCGGAGCTGCAGTCGCAATTCACAAGCACAGCGCGACTGCACTTTCTTGAAAGCCGAAACAATCTCACCGGCTCTCTCAATGCTACGCAAGCCCGGCTCCCAGGAGATGGTCATCGCCAAATAGGCTGTCGTTATACCGTTGCTGATCAATTCACGGTCGGTTGCCAAAAGTGCTGTCTCAAGATCAAACTCGACACCATTGCGCGGAGCGATATGCCGTTCAAATCCATCGCCATGGAGGTCAATGAGTCCCGGCATGGCAATCAGGCCAGATGCATCAAAAGGGCGCATTTCCGGTGTTGCCACCTCACTGATCAGACCATCGGCAATGGCAATGTCATGGCCTCCATAAACGCCATGCATATGGGTGTTTGCGCCAGTGATAATCCAACTATCATTCATCCAAAAGACTCGTATTCGTGATCCATCAGCAGCCGGCATATGTGGGCTGGGAGCGCTTTATGCCCAGCAATCAAACCCATGGCCACGACATTAATCGACATATGAACCTTGGTCCACAGATTTGCCAATTGTTTGCATCATCACCTTTGTGCTAGCCATGACACCCAAGGATTATTCTTCCGAAGACGCAAATGACCGAAGAGGATTGGATATGTCGATTTTACTTGCGCAGGCAAAGACCATCATTGAGGCAAGCATTGCCAAAGGCCGTGACCTTGGCATGAAACCACTCAGCGTCGTTGTTCTCGACGAACGGGCCTCACTCGTTGCCTGCATGTCAGAAGACGGGGTCAGCCAGATGCGGGCTAAAATCGCACATGGCAAGGCAAATGCTGCCATCGCGCTTGGCATGGGAACACGCGCCCTGATGAACAGGGCCGAACAGCAGGCCTATTTCATTCAAGCCATGAATGGCCTTGCCGGCGGCGACATGGTTCCCGTGCCTGGCGGTGTTTTGATTCGTGATGCGGCAGGCGTGCTAATGGGTTCGGTTGGCATTTCGGGAGATACGTCAGACAATGATGAGGCGGCAGCGCTGGCTGGCATTGCGGCGGCAGATCTGAGTGCTGAGACCGGCTAGCCGCGGCGCAACCGGGCCAGCAACTGCAGTATTCGCCCATCGATGGCCAGCAGGCCAAGCCCGATCACCATCATGCCAATGAGATGACGGGTCAGCAAAATCTCGTTGAGGAAAAAAACGCCAAACGCAATAGCGCTGACAGGCACAAGCAGAGTCACCAATGATAAATTGGTGGCCCCAGCGGTTTCCAGAATGCGGAAGTACAGAAAATATGCAAAGGCCGTTGACAACAAGGCCAACCCAATCAACGACAGCACGACACCGCTGCCCGGCATCGGCAACAGCCACGGACGGTCAATCACCACCACCAATGGGATCAACAATATTGTCGAGGCGGTGACTTGGCCAGTTGCCGTCGCAATAGGCGATACACCAAGTTGCCTGAAGCGGCGGCCATAGCTTGCGGCCACACCATAAGACAGCGCCGCCATCAGCAATGCGAGCTGTGCGCCCAGATAAAAGCTCATTCCAGCAAAGGCATCTGGGCCAACCAAAAGCGCAACACCTGCAAAGCCCAGCATAATACCAGCTACCTTCAGCAAAGTCAGCGCTTCGTCTTCAGTGGCAAAATGCGCCACAAGAACCGCAAAGAGGGGCGTCGTTGCGTTGATAATCGACGCATAGCCAGACGTAACATAACCCTGCGCCCAGACGATCAGGCCGAAGGGGATAACATTGTTCAAAAATCCCATCCAGAGAAAGGCGCGCCAGATCTGGCGGTCCATCGGCATTGCAAGACCAGCCCATTTCATGAATATGAACAGCGCCATCGCGGCAAAACCGACGCGGCAAAGCACAATTGTCAAAGTCGGCAGTTCAGCAACTGCGACGCCGTTGAAAAAGAAGGAGCCACCCCATAAAAGTGACAGCGTGACCAGCATCAGCCATTCGCCAAATTTCATTTGCTGTCTGATCATTCTGCAGCAATCCCTGCAGTTTCCAGCAGGCCCAGCACTTCCTCGAAAATCAAGTATTGGTACCCTGTCCCAGAACAGCACTAACAAGGTCATCATTGGAAGCGATTAATCCGTCAATCACATCAAAGTGATGGCGACCTTCTTCATGCATTACCTTCACCTGTATGCCAAGCCCACCCCAGGACAGAGCCAGCAAATCTGTCTGCCGACGAAATTCGGGGCGTTCTTCTGCACCAACCCAGACATTGACTCCAATCTCACCAGCCATAACCGATGCCGTGGGCGTCAACAGCGCTGGACTTTCTTTTGCGGCAATATCATCCGTTATGGCGAGAAGATCATTCAGTTCAGTGTGGAGAAGTGGCCGCAGATCATGCACGCCGCTGATTGACGTGACTGCAACAATTCGCTTGATTAGTGGTGCCGCCAACAAAGGCTCACCGCTGATTAGGCGCGTGGCCAGATGGCCTCCTGCCGAATGACCGGCGAGGTGAATCGGTCCATCAACATGAGCGGCCGCTAGTGTGACAGCCGCCGCCGCGTCCCGGCAGATTTCATCCAATAGCACCTGTGGTGCCAGCCGATAGCTGGGCAAGGCCACTGCAAAGCCATGGGCAAGTATTCCTGCGGCCAAATGTGACCAGTCATCCTTGGCAAAGGCGCGCCAATATCCCCCGTGAATGAAAACGGCAAGGCCTTTTGTCACTCCATCTGGCAGGAATAGATCAAAACGCTGGCGCGGGTCATCACCGTAAGCGATATCAAGTTGCTTCTGTGGCCAGTTCGCGCGGAAAGCCGCCGCTCTTTCGGGCCATTTTGTGATAAAGGATTTGGCATTGGGAATATGTGCCATATTGGCATAGGCATCGTCAAAATCCATTAGGTGCCCTCTTCCGTATCACCGGCGAAGTGTTAGAAATGGCTAGCAATAGCGCTCAGGGCCAACCCATTGATCATCGGAGTACCTGTCGCCATGCGCCCAGCCGATTGGCAGAACCGTCTCAATGCGCGTCATATCTTCAGAGGATAAGCGTAATCTCGCCCCCGTGCAAAGTTCTTGAAAGTGGGCAACAGATCTTGTGCCTGGAATAGGGATGATGTGATCATCACGATGCAACAGCCACGCGATGGCTAGGGCCGCAGCCGAGGTTCCCATATTCGCCGCCAGCGCCCGGAAACCAGCCGTAGAGTCAACATTGGCACTCAGATTGGGTTCGATAAAGCGTGGGTTGGTGCGCATCCACGCCATGTCCGCAATACGCTCTTCACTGTGTGGCCTGTCGGTCAGCAACGACCTGCCAACAGGCGAAAAGGCGACAAGCGCCGCCCCTAATTTACGTGTTTCCTGAACAAGCCCCATTTCCGGGCTCCTAACCGAGAGCGAGTATTCAGACTGGACAGCGGCGACAGGGTGGATCACACTTGCCCGTGAAAGAGAGGTTGGGGCGATTTCTGAAAACCCAAAGGACTTTATCTTTCCAGCCCTGATGAAACCGGCAAGTGTCTCGCTCACCTCCTCGATGGGGGTGGTGGCATCACGGCGGTGAATGTAATAGAGATCGATGGTATCGACACCAAGGCGGGCAAGTGTCTTGTCAAGTTCTGCCGCAAGATAGGAAGGGCTGTTGTCGAAATAGCGTTCACCCAGTTCCTTCCTGCGCGCAATGCCTGCCTTTGAGGCAATGGAAAACAACTCATTGCGTCGTTTTCCCTGTTTTGCGAGAAACGTGCCGATAACGGTCTCGGAGGTTCCCATTCCATAGACATTGGCGGTATCGATGTGGGTAACGCCCTCATCAAGCGCCGCGCTTAGAATTGCATGAGACTGCGTTTCATCGGTTGCCCCATAGAAATTACTGAATGACATCGCACCAATGCCGATAGCCGAAATTTCCGGCCCCTGCGCACCCAACCGCCTTTTATCCATGACCCGAACCCCATAAAATTCACTCTGCGCTACAACCATAGAAAGCGAATGGGTAAATTGCCACAGCTTTGGCCAGCCAGCCAACAAATACTAACCTTAGTCAACAGCACCATGGCAGGTGAAATCAGCCGAGGCACTGTCAGCATCCAGTGAGATGCTGGCCATGATGGCAGTCTCGTAACCGCGCGCCTCACAGGCTTCCTTGGCAGCTGCTCTGACCTGCTGCGGCGCTGTCAAGAAGTTGGCGTAATCAGTATTCCAGGTGAAACTAAGTGGCGGCAATGCCACGGTTGGGCTGGATTCATCATCTACCATATCATCCGTCTGTGATGCGGTGTCCACATCCGAACCAACAACCTCAGGCAACGATGCCGTCGTGTCCTGGCCGTTATCGGTGGCAGGCAGAGAGTCAGCATTGCGTGGCACAGCGCAGGCAGACAGGATTAGCGCCAGAAATGGCACCGTAACCGTTGTGATGAGATGCTTTGCCATGTCTTCCTCACGCGGCATTTCACACCAAATTCTACAGAGATTAACATTTATGTTGCAGCCAAAACGTTCCTGTGGCTGCAATTATGACTGCAGGGATTATCACCGCTGCACCAGTGAGTGTGCCTAGGCTTTCTGCGTGAGGCCAAGACCAAGTAGAATGAAAAATGCCGCAATGATCTTCGCTGGCACCTTCGGCAGGTACCATGGCATGAGATTGGACGAAACATATCCCATGTTCGCAAGAATTACCATTGCCTGTGCCGCAATCGTCGCATGCGGCGTGCATGAGGCATCTGGTCCAAGCAGTATTAAAATACCATAAAACTGACAAAAACACCGCCAAAACGGCCCCAACTCAAGTTCTCTTGTCGAAGTAGAGAATGCGCCAGCAAGACCGTAAAAAGTGGACCAACCGACAGCAGCAAACCAGTCATGGAGGCCTCAAGAACCAGTTCTGCGCGGGAAATCAAATAGAAGGGCAGGCACATGCCAACCAGACACATCACAAAAGTATAAGGTAGATGGCGAAGATGCTCCCGCCACACAAACCGGCCAAGAAAAGGCAACAAACAGGCGATGGTGAAAAACCCGATGACCGCGCGTGATGCAGCCAATGTGACCAGTCCCGTCTCCGCAACAGCTATCTTGATCGTAGGTAGCGATGAGGACCAGAGTAACGAGAGAAATAGCAGGGTCAGCAGATTGTGAAGGGAGGGTGGTAGCCGCATCGCGTCAGGTTTGGTCAAATTAATCCGTGGCACCATCCCCTGCATTTGTCGCGTGCTAGAAGACCAGCACCGCCGAGCAGGCAACAACGAGCAGGGCGCCAACCCACGCGCCTGCCGCCGGAACAACCCCCGTACGCATCCAGACAAATGGCAAGATCAGAACTGGCGTCGTTGCCGACAGAATTGTCACCTTGGCAATCGAGCCAAATTCCAGCGCCTCAAGGAAGAAAGCAGCGCCGACACCAAGGCCAAACAAACCATTAATCGCAACAAAGAGAAGGGTTTTCTTGCCAGGCCAAAGCGGGCGCTGCCATTGCTGCCGGTCAACGCCGTAGCTCGCCCAGAAAACGAGCGCGGCAACAAGCACACGCACCAGCCCGGCCAAAACCGGATCGACCCCATCCGCCATCGCCGGACGGACCAGCAGAACACCAAGCGACTGCCCCACTGCCGCCATTATGCCAAGCATCACACCGACCCACAGTGGCGGCGTGACTGCTTCCCAGATATGCGCAAGATCACGGCGTTTGCCATAGATGATCGCAAGAACCACACCGAGAAAGCCCAAAAGCACAGAAAGCAGGACTTCAAAACTGATCCCCTCTCCGAGGATAAACCACCCCAAACATGCTGCGATCGGCGCATTTGTTGCAAACAGAATGTTCGTTCGCCGGGGACCGAGCCGACGCATTGCAGCAAAAAGGAAAAAATCACCCATCACGATGCCAAACAGACTGGATAAAACAAGCGGCCAGAAATGTGATGCTTCAAGGCTGAAAGAACGTCCGCTGAGGATCATCAAAACACACAGAATGACAATTGCCGCCAGCATTCGGAGCCTGTTGAAATGCAGCGAGCCAAGTTCACGGGCTGGCCGGTGGCCAAACAGCGCGGCCATTGTCCAGCACAGTGCAGCGCCAAGCGCAAACAGGGCGGAAACATCCACTACAATTCCAGTCTAACGAAGATAAAGACAATGCGGGCAGGGTATTGCAAAACACCTGCTCCGTAAAACGAATCAGCTGCGCGGAGCGTGTTTGCTGAGGATCCGCTGGAGGGTACGCCGATGCATACGCAACCGGCGAGCCGTTTCCGAGACATTTCGGCCACACTGCTCATAAACGCGTTGGATATGCTCCCATCTGACGCGGTCTGCACTCATCGGGTCTTGAGGTGGCGGCGGCATACCGTCACCCGATTGCAGGAGCGCAGCGGCAATCGCATCAGGATCCGCCGGTTTGGGCAGGTAATCCAATGCCCCTGCCTTTACAGCCGCAACCGCTGTCGCGATATTGCCAAAACCTGTCAACATCACAATCTTGCAATCCGGGCGTTTTTTGTTCAGATCCTGAACAAGGTTCAGGCCGCTACCATCCTCGAGCTTCATGTCAAGGATCGCGTAGGCCGGCGCCTCCTTCCGGACAATTTCGGCGCCTTCAGAGACGGTTCCCGCATCTAGCACATCAAAGCCACGACTTTCCATGGCACGGCGAAGCCGATTGCGCAGGGGGCCATCATCATCAAGAATCATCAAGGTTTTATCTGACATGGTGTGTTTACCCTGTACCCGATCACAACATTACGGCGTTAACTGGTTCCCAGCGCGCCCGATTAAAGCGGACATAGGTAAAATAATTTTTACTTCACCGCCGCCGGCAACGCTATTTCCGAATAATATTGAGCCGCCAACCGCCTCAATCAAGGTCTGGGCGATAAAAATACCCAATCCACGATGTCCTTCATCACCCTGTCGTGTCGAATTCCAGGGTTGACCGGCGCGGGCCAAAACATCATTGGGAAAGCCTTCGCCATCATCCGCAACAACGATTTGCAGATTTTGCTGGCTGTGATTTGCAGAGACAGTTACACGTGAGTTGGCAAAAGTTTCCGCATTGCGAAAGACGTCATCAAGCGCCTGTACGATCTCCGGGCGGCGGCGAATTTGCGGTAAAGCACCACTGTCTTGGGGGTTGATTTGGATAAAAAAGGCGATCTCGCTTTTCTCTATCCGTTCATCAAGAATTTCACGCAGGAACGCTGCGATGCTGATATCCGTATCAGCATCCGGACTTTCAACAAGTTTATACTCATCCAGTTCACGCAAAATGATACGGCACCGCTCGGCCTCTGAGCGCAAAAGCTGAACGTCCTCATAGATCGGATCATCTGGATGAATCTCGCGCTCAAGCTCATGTGTAATCACCGTAATGGTGTTCAACGGCGTGCCCAGCTTATGTGCCGCCGATGTGGCGAGGGCACCAAGGGCAACCGCCTGCTGCTCTTCGGCAAAATTGAGGCGCGCCTCGGACAATTCCTCGCTCAACTGGCGCGCTCCCGACGCCACCCACCATGCATAGACACCGATGAAAACCGCTGAGAGAAGTAGCGACAACCAAAGCCCCGCAAGATACAGCTTTTGCTGCAAAATCGGTTCATTACCCCACGGTAGGGGATAGTTATAGACGGCAAGCAGACTGACACAGACAACAACAAGTCCGACCAATATCGCCGCCTCGCGCCGCCGCAAAATCGCCGCCGAGACAAAAACCGGCGCCAGAAACAGGATACAGAAGGGGTTCAACAGGCCACCGGTAAAATACAACAGCACTGCCAGCTGCACCACATCATAGGATAAAGCGGCAAAATTCTGATCATCCTTACGGCGGGTAACGGTGGTGCGGCGCGTCTGCCAGACATTCATCGCCACCGAGAGGCCGATGACGAACAATGCCGGCCCAATAGGGATTTCCAGCTTGACGATGAAAAAGGTGTAGAGCAACGCCGCAAGCTGGCCGAAGATCGCCAACCAGCGAATGTTAAGGATTAACCTTGCATCAATGGGAGAGTAGGCACGACCTTGTGAGCGGTTATTGATCTCTGACAACACGAGTTGTTCCTACATTGGTTTCATCCATTAGATAGGCGTCTTCATCTCCCTCTGCCAGTGCCGGCCCCTCGGCGGCATCTATCAGACATCCAGATTTGCCACGCGAAGGGCGTTTTCCTGAATGAAGTTCCGGCGCGCTTCAACGGCTTCACCCATCAGCGTTGAAAAGGCATTATCTGCTTCCTCTTCCTGATCGATCGAGACCTGTAGAAAAATTCGCTGGTCCGGGTCCAGCGTGGTTTCCCATAACTGCTCAGGATTCATCTCACCCAGACCCTTGTAGCGAGAAATCTGTGCTCCTTTGCGCCCTGTCTGGAAAATCGCCTGGGAAAAGGCCGAAGGACCGTTCAAGTTTGTCTGGGTTTGACCAAGGCGCAGCGTTGCAGGCTTGCCATAAATCTGTTGCAAATGCGCGGCCATCTCATCCAGCTGGCGTGTTTCAGCATGTCCCAGAAGGCGTCGGTCTATGGCATAGCGTTCAGTAATGCCACGCAACCGGCGCTGGATGATGAGAGCCGCCGATTCGCCCGCACCCTCAACACTGCCTGTCCACCCTTTTTCCAGAGCGTCTGCCTGACCCTCAAGCCGCTTTGCCAGATACTCCGCGGCATCGATGCTATCAAGCGTACCAGGCGACAAAAGGCCAGCAATCGCCGCTTGTTCAACGACCTCCTTATTGCCGAGATGCCGTCCTACCTGTTCGATCAAACGGCTTGCATGGGTCGCCTTGTTGGCCAGCTCGCGCAGCTCCTCACCACCAATCTGCGCTCCGTCAGCGAGTGTGAGAACCGCATCTCTCAGACCAGCATCCATCAAATAGCCGTCGAGTGCCCGCTGGTCCTTAAGATAAACTTCGGACTGGCCCCGTTTGGCGCGGAACAATGGCGGTTGTGCGATATAGAGATAACCTTTCTCAATGAGGGGTCGCATATGACGAAAGAAGAAGGTTAAAAGTAGCGTCCGGATGTGCGAGCCATCGACATCAGCATCCGTCATGATGACAATCTTGTGATAGCGGGCTTTTTCGATATCCATCTCGGCATTGCCGACACCGGCGCCAATCGCCGTGATCAAGGTGCCAATCTCGGCAGAGGAAAGCATCTTGTCGAGGCGCGCCCGTTCAACGTTCAAAATCTTGCCACGCAGCGGTAGAATGGCCTGATTGGCGCGATCACGACCCTGTTTGGCCGATCCACCCGCCGAGTCACCCTCGACAAGAAAGATCTCTGACTTTGCTGGATCACGCTCCTGACAATCAGCCAGTTTGCCCGGCAGGCTGGCAATATCCATTACCCCCTTGCGCCGCGTCAGATCACGCGCCTTGCGCGCAGCCTCGCGGGCGGCGGCGGCCTCATAAGCCTTTGACACAATCTTGCGCGCATCTGCTGGATGCTCTTCAAACCATTGATTGAGGCAATCAGCAACGGCCTGTTCAACGATTGGACGGACCTCGGAGGACACAAGCTTGTCCTTCGTCTGTGATGAGAATTTTGGATCGGGCACCTTTACCGACACAATCGCAGTCAGACCCTCGCGTGAATCCTCACCCGTAAGCTGTACCTTTTCCTTTTTGGCAATGCCTGATGATTGCGCATAGGCATTCACGACACGGGTCATCGCCCCCCGGAAACCAGCCAGATGCGCGCCGCCATCGCGTTGGGGAATATTATTGGTGAAGCACAGCGTATTTTCATGGAAAGAGTCCGTCCAGCTCATTGCCAGCTCGACCGTGATGTCATCGCGGGTGCTTTCAAGAGTGATGGTATCATGCATGGCTGTGCGCGACCGGTTGAGCCATTCGACAAAGGCCATCAACCCACCTTCATAGAAAAATTCCGAAACACGTTGTTCAGCAGAACGGACATCGGCAAGTTTGATTCTCACACCGGAATTGAGAAATGACAGCTCGCGCAACCGATGCTCCAGCGTGGCAAAATCGAATTTGGTGGCGGAAAATGTCTCGGTTGAGGGCATGAAGGTGATATGCGTTCCCGATTGGCCCTTGGCATCACCAACGATTTGCAGCGCACCCTCGGCTTCACCATGTCGGAACGTCAGCCTGTGTTCCTTGTCATCACGGAAAATAGCCAGTGTCAGCCATTGTGAGAGCGCGTTAACGACCGAAACACCAACACCGTGCAAGCCGCCAGAGACCTTGTAGGAATTATTGTCAAACTTTCCGCCGGCATGGAGCTGGGTCATGATCACTTCGGCAGCTGACACACCTTCCTCAGAATGGATATCAACAGGAATACCGCGTCCATTGTCGGTGACGGTGACCGAGCCATCGGCATTGAGGACGACTTGGACAACATCGCAATGTCCGGCAAGCGCCTCGTCAATTGCATTGTCCACGACCTCATAAACCATGTGGTGTAGACCCGAGCCATCATCAGTGTCACCAATATACATACCCGGGCGTTTGCGAACTGCGTCAAGACCCTTCAGAACCTTGATCGAGTCGGCGCCATAGTCAGCATTTTGATCTGTAATCGCGCTATCAGCTTCACTCATCACATCACCTCAATTGTTGCCAAGCCACCATCGGTGTCAACAACAGCAATCCGGATTAACTGGGCCTGATCCCGCAATCCACTAAAATCATCAATATCCGTACCACTGAACCAGCTTTGCGCGCCAAGCCCGCCAACAGCGTCGAACAATGACAGCCGACGCTCGATATCAAGATGGGCTGCGACATCATCAAGCAGCATCAATGGTGGCCGGCCCAAACGCCGTTGCTGCAGGCGGGCATGCGCCAGAGTGACGGCAATCAACAGCGCTTTCTGTTGGCCGGTTGAGGCCAGCACAGCCGGCGTTCCGGTTTGCAGATGCGTTGCTCCAAGCTCGCTGGCATGCGGACCTGGCATGGTTTTATCACCGCGCAGCCGGGCTTGCCGCGCTGCGGCCGCCACCTGTTCCTCAACGGCAAGGGCCGACATACTGGCAAGCCAGCTCTCAGTATCGCCCGCAAGGTCAAGGCGCGCGCCTGGAAAGCCGAACCATCCATGCTCCGCCTCAACATTCAGATCCTCGATCAGCGCCAATCTTGCCGCAGTAATAGCCACAGCCGTTTCAGCAAGCGTAAGCTCAAGCGCGGACAGCCAAGCATCATCACCGCGCCCCTCACTGAGCAGAACAGCGCGCTCACGCAGAGATTTTTCATATCGATTGGTGCGCGCAATATGGGCCGGATCGAACGCAATGACCAATCTGTCCAGAAACCGTCTGCGGGCTCCTGGGCTGTCCACAAAAACCCCATCCATCTGCGGGGTCAGCCAGGATGCCGATAACAGGGTACCGATTTCAGCCTGCGATACGGTATCACCATTCAGGCGCATGATCCTGCGCCCAGTCTCGGAATCTGGCGGAACACCCGTGCCGATCTGGCAGGGGCCATCCGATGACTGCATTGTTGCGGCAACGCCCCAGGCGCCGCTGGTGCCATGGCGGCCAAGATGCTCCGCGCGGGCACGGCGCATACCCCGGCCGGGCGCGAGAAGCGAGAGCGCCTCCAACAGATTTGTCTTGCCAATACCATTTGGCCCCAGAACAAGGACAGGTCCCGGTGAAATCTCGATCCGCGCATCCGCATAATTGCGAAAATCGTGGATGCTTATCGATGACAGAAACAGGCCGGGTGTGGTTGCTGGCGCTTCGTCCACTGCTTTCAAATTTTGCAAAACACCCGCCAAAGAACACTCACACCCGCATTGGCATCAGAACAAACAGGGTTGCCTCAT
>LXNH01000326.1_pt1 | contig 12386 bp, 11 predicted proteins | sample 809111 | NCBI WGS metagenome assembly LXNH01 (sample SAMN04870528, study PRJNA318959) | seawater metagenome | biome: 00002010; material: water; isolation source: marine seawater | place: Greece: Milos, Mediterranean Sea | collected 2013-05-29 | depth 5-7 m
AAACACTAATCAATTAGTTACTATTGTACAGCCTAACATTAAGCAAAAAAATAAATGGATTTTAAAAAATAGAGAGCAGCATTTAAACAACTTGATAGAGTTGTCTATTAAATATCAAAATAGTTTAAATAATAAAAATAGAATAATAATTTGGCCAGAAACTAGTTTTGAAGGATCAATCCCCAGAGAAAAAAAATTATTAACTAATATTAGTGAAAAAATATTAAAAAATAAAAATACAACACTGATATTAGGTCTTTTGAGAACTGATGACAAAAAAGTTTTCAACTCACTTGTTTTTCTAAATTCCAATGGAGATATAATACATAATTATGACAAGATAAAATTAGTACCATTTGGAGAATACATCCCGTTTCGAAAATATCTAGGTGCTTTGACAGAAATGTTGGCACCAAAAGATTTTACAAGTGGTAAATTAAAAATAAATCCATCTATTTAAGCCTTTGAAGATATCGTTACATTAATTTGTTATGAAGTATTATTTACAAATGAAATAGTTAGAAGACTCACTAAAAATACTAATTTATTGATTAATATTACAAATGATGCATGGTTTGGTAAAACAATTGGGCCATATCAGCATTTAGCTCTCGCTAAAATTAAAGCAGTAGAATTTGGTTTACCACTAGCAAGGGTTGCTAATACTGGTGTTTCAGCTTATATTTCACCCTACGGAGAAACAATTGGTAGAATTCCTCTTGATAATAAGGGAGAAAAAACTTTTTATCAAATACCCGCATTAAATAATACGCTATATAAAATTTACGGAGAGTATATTTTTGTTGTTATAATTTTTATTTTATTAGTTATAAACATAATATATATTTTTACTAAGGGAAAAAGACTAAATGAAAAATAATTATTTTTTTACTTCTGAATCTGTTTCAGAAGGTCATCCTGATAAAATTTCTGACAGAATATCAGACGCTGTTTTGGATTTAATGTTAAAAAAATACCCTGAGGCAAGGGTTGCATGTGAAACAATGGTGTCAACTAATAGGACAATTATTGCTGGTGAATACAGACTCCCAAAAGAAATTGATATTACTAATGATGAAATTGAAAAATTAGTAAGGAAAACAGTTTATGATATTGGGTATGAGCAAGAAGGATTTCATTGGGAAAAAATGCATTTTGAAAGTCATCTTCATTCTCAATCTTCAGACATTGCTATTGGCGTAGACAAATTAGGAAATAAAGATGAAGGCGCAGGTGATCAAGGTTTAATGTTCGGCTATGCTTGTAATGAGACTAAGGCGTTAATGCCAGCTCCAATTTATTATTCCCATAAGATATTAAAAGAATTAGCAAAAATAAGACATAATGACAAAAATTCTATTTTGTTACCGGATAGTAAATCTCAAATAACACTAGAATATAGAGATGATAAACCTATAAAAGCATCTTCTGTTGTTGTGTCTACACAGCATAAAAAAAATTGTTCACAAGATGATATCCGAGATATTGTAAGAGAAACAGTAAAAAAAGTTTTACCAGAAGGTTGGATGTGTCCAGAGGATGAATTTTATGTTAATCCTACAGGCATTTTTGAAATTGGAGGACCTGATGGAGATGCTGGGCTTACTGGAAGAAAAATTATAGTAGATACTTATGGTGGAGCATCACCTCATGGTGGTGGAGCTTTTTCTGGCAAAGATCCTACTAAAGTTGATAGATCTGCCGCTTACCTAACAAGATACTTAGCTAAAAATGTTGTTGCGGCTGGCCTTGCATCTAAATGTACAATACAAATTTCTTATGCAATTGGTGTTTCTAAACCATTATCTTTATACGTTAATACTCAAGGAACTGGAAAGATTAACGATAATGAAATAGAAAGAGTTCTGATTAATTTAGTTGACATGTCCCCAAGAGGAATTCGAGAACATTTGAAGCTAAACAACCCTATTTATGTTCCTACTTCTGCATATGGGCATTTTGGAAGAATTCCAGATGAAAGCGTTGTTGGTTCTTTTTCTTGGGAAAAAACTGATCTTGTTGATGATATTTTGAAAGATATATAGTAAAGTTGAATATTCACAGTTTAATTGAAAATCCTCAATTTTATGGTAGAAGAAGAGGTAGAAAATTGTCAAAATCTGGTCAATTGGCAATAAAATATGGGATAGACTATTTTATTAAAGAAGAAGAAATTTCTAATATTTTTAACTATCAAAAGCGCATTGTCCTCGAAATTGGTTTTGGAGATGGTGAAAACTTAATTAATTCTGCAAAGATAAATTCTAATTTCCTTTATATTGGTGCTGATCCTTTTTTAAATACAACAGCTAAATGTCTGATTAAAATTCTTAAATATAACCTAAAGAATATTTTTATTTGGCCAGATGATATTAGAAAAATTTTAAAGTTTTTTCCTGATGATAGTGTTTCAGAAATAAAAATACTTTTTCCTGATCCATGGCCCAAAAAAAAACATAGAAACAGAAGGTTGATTCAGAACGAGTTTATAAGAACAATATATCCAATCATAAAACATCAAGGAACTGTTACTATTGCTACAGATCATGATTTATTGAAAAAATGGGTGTTGGAAAAATTTCAAAACTATAAAGAATTTGAATGGGTAGTTAAAAGCTCAAATGATTGGCGTTTAAGGCCTAAAGATTGCTTTCAAACAAAATACGAACTTAAATCAATTAATCAAAAAAGAAAACCTAGTTGGTTTATTTTTAAAAAAAATAAATACATCCTATCGTTTACGCAAAGTTATTGATTTTTTAATAAAAAAAATTTATTATATTTTCAAGAGTGAGTCATTTGACTCGCTTTTTTTATTTATGGAATTTTAGCTTATGGTTGAAGAACAAATAAGAGACCTTTTGTTATTAAGATTAAAGAATTTAGGCTATCATCTTATTCGCGTTAAGCTTATTAATATTAACACAAAAAAAACATTGCAGATTATGGTAGAGCGAATTAAAGATAAAAAAATGAATATTGAAGATTGTGTTTTTTTAAGTAAACATATATCTACTTTTTTAGAAGTTCATGATCCAATAAGTTCTTCTTATGTTTTAGAAGTTTCTTCTGGAGGACTGGCAAGACCTTTAACTATAATAGATGACTATGAATCATTTAAATATAATAAGGCAAGAATAGTATTAAAAGAAAAATTTTTAGGAAAAAAAACTTACAAAGGTTTTCTTAAGGGGATTGATAAAAATGGTAAAATTTTACTAGAAACTGAGAATCATAAAATAAAGTTCAATTTTTTAGAAATTGAAAAAGCTAACATTGACCCAAACTGGGCAATAGAAAATAATTAATTTAATTAGTCTAATTTAAATAAGGAAGCAAAATGGAAGTTAAATCCATACCAAGATTAGAACTTTTACAAGTAGCAGAAGCTGTGTCTAGAGAAAAATCAATTGACAAAGAAGAAGTTATTACTGCTATGGAAGAAGCAATAGAGAAAGCAGCAAGGTCAAAATATGGCTTAGAAAGAGATATAAGAGCAAATATTGACAGAAAAAATGGATCAATAAATATTGCTCAATTTACTGAAGTTGTTGAAATTGTTGAAAATGAGTCTACTCAAATGACGTACAACGGGTCTCAAAGAAGAAATTTAAATGTTGGCATTGGAGAATTTTATAGACAATCACTCCCACCAATTGACTTTGGAAGGATTGCCGCACAAACTGCAAAGCAAGTTATTTCTCAAAAAGTTAGAGAAGCTGAGCGTCAAAGACAATTCCAAGAATATAAAGATCGTGTGGGTGAAATTGTTGTTGGAACAATAAAGAGAGTTGATAACCAATCTGTCATAATTGATTTAGGTAGGGCAGAAGCAATAATTAAAAAAGATCAAATGATACCAAGAGAACAATTGAGGCCTGGTGACAGATTAAGGTGCTTTATAATAGAGGTAAGTGAACAAACGAAGGGGCCTCAAATATTTTTATCAAGAGCCTCAAATGATTTTTTAGCTGCCTTATTTACTCAAGAAGTACCAGAAATTTATGATGGAATCATAGAAATAAAAGGTGTTGCGAGAGAGCCAGGGAGCAGGGCCAAAATTTCAGCTTTTTCTAATGATCCTAGCATTGATCCAGTTGGTGCTTGTGTTGGAATGAGAGGATCAAGAGTGCAAGCGGTAGTTAGTGAATTACAGGGTGAAAAAATTGAAATAATTCCGTGGACAGATGATCCTGTTACTTTTGTAATTAATGCTTTAGCGCCTGCTGTTCCCTCAAAAGTAGTTATGGATGAGGATGCAAATAGAATGGAAGTTGTTATTCCTGATGATCAATTGTCTTTAGCCATAGGTAGAAGAGGCCAGAATGTAAGATTGGCATCACAATTGACTGGTTGGTTTGTTGATATTTTAACTGAAGCAGAAGAATCAGAAAAAAGACAAGAAGAATTTTCAGAAAGAAGTAAGATTTTTATTGAAGCTCTTGATATTGACGATGTTATTGCTCATCTCATGGTAAGTGAGGGTTTCGTATCAATTTCCGATATAGCTGAAGCCCCTCTTGAAGAATTAATGTCAATCGAAGGTTTTGACGAAGATATATCCTCAGAGTTAAGTGAAAGAGCCAAGAACTTTGTAAAAATTGAGAATAAAAGAATTGATAACGCTCTTAAAGAACTTAAAGTAAAAGATGATTTATATAATTTTTCTGAGCTTAATAAATCAAATATATTAACTTTAGCAGAAAATAATATTAAAACTTTGGATGAATTAGCTGAATTAGATAGTGAAGAACTGTTTGGTATTTTGGGTGATAAGGTCTTTATAAATGAGGATGATGCGGGTTCAGTTATAATGAAAGCCAGACAACATTGGTTTACCGAAAATGAAGTTGATGATTAATTTATAGTTAGAGGAACTTTTATTATGGAAGATAAAGTAAATGGAGAAAGAAAAAAATTAAGTCTTTCCTCTGGTGGAAAATTAACATTAAAAAATTCTATTTCAGCAAATAAATCCCCTAATAGTATTACAGCCAACTCAAGGTCAGGCAGAGGTACTGTTCAAGTCGAAGTAAAAAGAACCAAAAGACTCTCTAATCGACTAAATATAAATGAAAATACATCTCAAGAAAATAAATCAGGTTTGAGCGCCAAAGAAATTCAAGATCGGAGTAGAAAGCTACAAGAGGGTCTTGCAAAGACTGCAGCTGAAGCAGAAATAATTGCTTCTGAAAAGATAGAAAAAGCTAAATTAGAAGAGGCTCGTATTGCTGCAAATGCCCTAGAAGCTTCAGAAGCGGCATCATCTTTAGGGCCTAAAGATAAAATGTTGGCTAGAAGAAAAGCAGAAACTGAAGAAATATTTGAGATAAAAAGAATTGAAGAAGAACAACTTAAACTACAAATAGATGCAAAAAAAGCAGAAGAAGCTGCACTGCAGGCTGAAAAAGACAGACAAAAACTAGGCGATACTGAATTATTACCAAATACTAATAAATCATGGACAGGTCATAAGGTTCAGGAAAAAGAAATTTATAGAGAAAATTTAAAGAAACCTGCCTGGAACAGAGGTTTTCAAGAAAAAAGACAGGGTAAAATGACAATTGCTCGTGCTTTAGACTCAGAGAATGTTAGAGTAAGATCTCTTGCGTCAATAAAAAGAAGACGTGAAAAGGTTAGAATGCAGGCGGATCAAACACCTGTAGTCAAACAGTTTAGAGAGGTTATTATTCCAGATACAATCACAGTTTCAGAGTTAGCTAATAGAATGACCGAAAAAACTGCTGATGTAGTAAGAGAATTGATGAAAAATGGAATTATGGCAACTGCAACTGAAGTAATTGATTCTGATACAGCTGAATTAATCACCACTGAATTTGGACATAAGCCAAAAAGAATTTCTGAATCTGATGTAGAATTAGATCTTGGTTTAGAAGAAAGTAATCCTAAAAATTTAGTTTCTCGTCCACCAATTGTTACAATAATGGGTCACGTAGACCACGGAAAAACTTCTTTGTTAGATGCTTTAAGAGAGAGCAAAGTGGCTGATGGAGAGGCTGGCGGGATTACTCAACATATAGGGGCATACCAAATTACAACTAAAACGAATTCCAAGATTTCTTTTATAGATACTCCTGGGCACGAAGCTTTTACAGAAATGAGGGCTAGAGGAGCCAATGTAACAGATATTGTTATTTTAGTTGTTGCAGCTGATGATGGTATTAAACCCCAAACCATTGAAGCTATTAAGCACGCTAAAGCCGCAAATTGTCCGATAATAGTGGCTGTTAACAAATGTGATAAACCTGAAGCTAATCCACAAAAAGTAAGAACTGAACTACTTCAACATGATTTGATTCCAGAGGAGATGGGCGGTGATGTTCAATGTATTGATGTGTCTGCTAAAAATAAAAATGGATTGAATGATTTAATTGATGCGCTAGAGTTGCAAGCTGATCTAATGGAATTAAAGAGTGATCCAACAATAAATGCTAATGGCGTAGTTGTTGAATCTAAAGTTGAACGAGGCAAAGGTTCAGTTGTGACATTGCTCGTAAAAGCTGGAACATTAAATGTTGGAGATATTATTGTTGTAGGATCTGAATCTGGAAAAGTTAGAGCTTTATTAAATGATGAAGGTAACAAAATAAATAAAGCTGGACCATCAATGCCCGTAGAAGTTCTTGGTTTATCAGGAACACCAGATGCTGGTGATTTGGCGCACGTTGTTGAGTCAGAATCAAGGGCTAGAGAAATTGCAGATTACAGACAAAGAAAGTCAAAGCTAAAAGAAGCAAAATTGACTGCTAGAGGTTCTGTCGAACAAATGTTAGCTAATATTCAGGCAGGAGAAACTTCTGAATTACCCGTTATTATTAAAACAGATGTACATGGATCCTTAGAAGCAATTAAAGCTGCATTAGAAAAAATAGGTAATTCAACTGTAAGTATTAGAGTTTTATCTGGTGCAGTTGGGGCTATAAGTGAATCAGATATTACTTTAGCATCTGCATCCTCTGCACTTGTGTTTGCATTTAATGTAAGAGCAATACCGCAAGCTCGAGAATTATCTAGAAGAGATAATGTTGAAATTAGGTATCATTCTATAATTTATGAATTAATTGAAGATGCAAAATTAGCATTGACGGGAATGTTGGATCCTGATTTACAGGAGAGTTTTATAGGTTATGCTGAAATAAAACAAGTATTCTCCGTTTCTAAAATTGGCAAGATTGCTGGATGCCTTGTAACTGAGGGTATCGTAAAAAAAGGTTGTAGCTTTCGTTTGCTTAGAGACAACACTGTAATTCATCAAGGAATGTTAAAAACTTTAAGAAGATTTAAAGATGAAGTAAAAGAGGTGCGTGAAGGCACTGAGTGTGGAATGGGATTTGAAAATTACAATGATATCCAAGAAGGTGACGTAATGGAATGCTTTGAAGTCAAAGAAGTTGCAAGAAGTTTAGAGTCAATCGATAAAAAAGTTGGGTAAAAATTGACATAATGGTAAATAATTTTTTATTTAATTCTAATAAAAAATCTATAAATAATTCTATAAAGTCCCAAAGGCAACTTAAAGTTGGTGAAGAATTAAGGCATTTAATTTCAAATGCGCTGCTTCGCAGTAGTTTTTATGATGAACATATTGAGAATAACAATATAACTATAACCGAGGTTAATGTAAGTCCAGACTTAAGAAATGCTAAAGTCTATGTAATGCCCTTAGGAGGGAAAAAAAAACTAGATGTTTTAAATAGTTTAAATAAAGCCACAGGTCGTTTAAAAAAAATAATATCAAGCAATCTGAGCCTAAGACAAACACCAAAGCTTATATTTAAGATTGATGAAACATTTGAGTACGCAAAAAAAATTAATGATATACTCGATAAAATAAAAAAATAAATATTTTTATTATATGATAAAAAAAAATTCTAATAAAATAAGTGGCTGGATAATACTAGATAAAAAAAGTGGAATAACTTCTCGCCAAGCCATTTCTAAAATTTCTAAAATCTTTAAATTTAACAAGATTGGACACGGCGGAACTTTGGATCCATTAGCTACGGGTGTATTGCCAATAGCTGTGGGTGAGGCAACAAAATTAATTTCCTTTATACAAAATAAAAAAAAAAAATATTCATTTACAATTAGATGGGGTGAGGCAACAGATACTGACGATAGTGAAGGAAAGATCATAAAAAAATCAAACACACGACCAAATAAAGAAGAAATTCAAAATGCTTTAATTTCATTTATTGGTAAAATCCAGCAAATACCTCCAAATTTTTCAGCCATTAAAATTGACGGTGAACGCTCTTACAATTTAGCAAGGAAAAACATATCAGTAAGACACAAACCAAGGCAAATTGAAGTACATGAATTTACTTTAAAAAAAATCTTAAATATTGATACTGCTGAGTTCGAAGTAATATGTGGAAAGGGAACATATATAAGATCATTGGCTAGAGATTTAGCAGAAAAGTTAAACACAAAAGGTCATATCATAAAGTTAAGAAGACATTTTGTTGGAAATTTTAGTGAAAAAGATAAGATTTTTATAGATTTTTCTGAAGAAATAATACATAGTCCAACGTTTCTAGAAAAAATAATACCAATTGAAAAAGTGCTAGACGACATCCCGGCACTTTTTTTAACTAAAACTGAAGCAATGAAGCTTAGGCAAGGACAAAAAATCAGATTAAATTCATTAAACTTTAAGAAGAACTTTATCAAAGAACATCCAAATTATCAAGAATTTGAAACAGTCTATACTGTAAACGATAAAAAACTTGTCGCTCTTATTGAAATAGATGATGGATTGGTCAAGCCTAAACGTATAATCAATTATTAAATAGAAAGGTAAATATGATGTCGATTGATAAAAATCAAACAAGTAAAATTATTAAAGACTTTGGCAGTAACGAAACTGATTCTGGATCAGCTGATGTCCAAGTTGCAATACTAACTGAAAGAATTAAAAATTTAACCGAACATTTAAAAACACATAAAAAAGACTTTGGATCTAGACGCGGTCTTTTAAGTATGGTTGGACAACGAAGAAATTTATTAAAATACATAAAAAACAAAAATGAAGATAGATATATAAATCTTATAAACAAACTTGGTTTAAGAAGATAATTTAAAACTTAATTATATATATTTTAAAGATCAAAAGTTAGAGGAAGTGTAATGTTTGAAGTTTATAGAAAAGAAATCACATGGGGTGGTAAATTACTAACATTTGAAACAGGTAAGATTGCTCGTCAAGCTGATGGAGCAGTTATGGTTACATATGGAGGCACAACAGTCCTATGTACAGCAGTTGGCGCTCCATCTGCCAAACAAGGCATAGATTTTTTCCCTTTGACAGTGAATTATCAAGAAAAAAGTTTTGCTGCCGGTAGAATTCCTGGAGGATTTTTCAAAAGAGAGGGACGTCCTTCAGAAAAGGAAACTCTAGTATCAAGATTAATTGATAGACCTATAAGACCTTTATTTCATAAAAATTATAAAAATGAAACACAAATTATAGCTACTGTTCTTGCACATGACATGGAGAATGATCCAGACATTGTTGCCATGATAGGTGCATCTGCTGCATTGACGATTTCTGGATTGCCCTTTATGGGTCCTATTGGAGCTTGCAGAATTGGATGGGATGGAAAAGACTATATTTTAAATCCAACTATTGAACAAATTAAGGATCAAAGTCTTGATTTAGTTGTCGCTGGTACAAAAGAGGGCGTATTAATGGTTGAATCGGAAGCCACAGAGCTCTCTGAAGAAATAATGTTAGGTGCTGTTGATTATGGTCATGAGGAGATAGGAAATGTCATTAAAGCAATAATAGAATTAGCTGAAGTTGCTGCGAAAGAACCACGACCTTTACCTGAAGAGCCTTCTGAAAAAAGCGAATACTCAAAATTAATAAAACCATTTAGAAAAAAGCTTGAAAAAGCATACAAAGAAATTGATAAAAGTAATAGATCAAAATTATTATCAGAAATAAGACATGAAATTTTGTCAGAATTTGACGAGACCTCTGATTACGTCTTAATATCGTCTTTAACAAAAGATTTAGAAGCTGATATAGTAAGAGGAAGTATTCTTAAAACAAAAAAAAGAATTGATGGTAGAGATACTAATACAGTTAGACCAATTGTAGCAGAAGTTGGAACTTTACCTAGGGCTCATGGTTCTGCCCTATTTACTAGAGGAGAAACACAGACTTTAGTAGTTGCAACTTTAGGAACTAGTCAGGATGAACAAATAATTGATGCACTGGAAGGTGAATACAGGTCAAAATTTATGTTGCATTATAATTTTCCACCTTATTCTGTTGGAGAGGCTGGAAGAGTTGGTTCTCCTGGTAGAAGAGAAATTGGACATGGAAAGTTAGCATGGAGAGCAGTTAATCCTTTACTGCCTTCAGACGATGATTTTCCTTATACTGTAAGAATTGTTTCTGAAGTAACTGAGTCTAATGGATCCTCTTCTATGGCAACTGTTTGTGGAACTTCTTTAGCATTAATGGATGCTGGTGTTCCAATTAAGAAACCAGTTGCAGGTATAGCTATGGGTTTAATTAAAGAGAAAAAAGAGTTTTCTGTTCTTTCAGTTATCTTAGGTGATGAGGACCATCTAGGAGATATGGATTTCAAAGTTGCTGGAACCACTGATGGTATTACTAGTCTTCAAATGGATATTAAAATTACATCTATTACAAAGGAGATTATGAAAATTGCTTTGGAACAAGCCAAAGAAGGAAGGATTCACATCTTAAATGAAATGAGTAAAGCAATTACTTCTTCTAGAGAAGTTTTAGCAGACACAGCACCTAAAATAACAACCTTAAAAATAAAGCTAGAAAAAATTAGAGATGTTATAGGCCCTGGTGGAAAGGTGATAAGAGAAATATGTGAAACAACAGGTGCTAAAGTTGATATTGAAGATGATGGAACAGTAAAAATTGCTGCTTCTGATAATGAATCCTCAGAGGCTGCATTAAAGAAAATAAATGATATAGTTGCTGAAGCTGAATTAGGGGTAATTTATACTGGTAAAGTTGTAAAAACCGTTGATTTTGGTGCTTTTGTAAATTTTCTTGGAACAAAAGATGGTCTAGTTCATATTTCTGAATTACAAAATGCAAGAACGGAAAAAACTACGGATATTTGTAAAGAGGGAGATACAGTTAAAGTTAAAGTTATTGGTTTTGATGATAGAGGAAAAGTAAAATTATCAATGAAAAGAGTAGATCAAGAAACTGGTGCAGATATTGAAAATGTAAATCAAGATGATAAATAAAAAAAGGTGCAGATTATGAATAACGTAATTCCTAAAACTGAATGGATAAAAGCATGGTCAGAAAATGGTGTGGGTTGGATAAGGTTAAGTCATGATAATAAACTCAACCCTTTGTCAGCTTCATTTATTTTAGCCATTAAAGATGCAGCGGAAAAATTTGATAATGATCCGTCAATTGGCTGTATTGTTCTTACAGGTTCTGAAAAAGCCTTTGCAGCTGGTGCGGATTTAAAGGAAATGATTAAACTTAATTATGCCTCTGTAACTGAAAGCAGATATATTGAAAATGGATGGCTTGATATACCTAAAATTCAAACTCCAATTATTGCTGGTGTAAAAGGTTATGCATTAGGGGGAGGTTGTGAACTTGCTATGATGTGTGACTTTATAATAGCTAGAGATGATGCTAAATTTGGACAACCTGAAATTAATATTGGTGCAATACCAGGTGCTGGCGGCACTCAGAGACTTACAAGATCAATTGGTAAATCGAAAGCTATGTTAGCTGTACTTACTGGAGATATGATTTCTGCAGATGAGGCTGAAAATTGTGGCTTGATTGCTAAAGTATTTAAAGGTGAAGAGTTTGATATTTCTCTTAAAGATATAGCAATTAAAATTGCTAATCAATCAAAGCCATTAGCTAAACTAGCTAAACAAGCAGTAAATGTAGCCTTTGAAACAACACTAGAAGAGGGTATTCGATCAGAAAGAGCCTTGTTTTATTCAACTTTTGCACTAGATGATCATATTGAAGGTATGGGTGCTTTTTCAGAAAAGCGCAAACCAGTATGGAAAAACAAATAATCTGAAAATTATTCTAAATCTTCTCGCTTAGGAATGGCAACACTATGCAATCCACCATCCACGTGATGAACGTTTCCTGTAACACCTGAAGATAATTCAGAGGTTAAGTATAATGCAGCGGTACCAACTTCTTTTAATTGTGGATTAAATTTAAGAGGTGCTACATCTTCTGAATATCTAAATACATGTCTAGCTCCCGAAATAGCAGCCCCAGCCAAGGTTTTTACTGGACCTGCAGATAGGGCGTTTACTCTAATATTATTCTTACCCAAATCCATAGCTAAATATTTTATTGAAGCTTCCAATGCTGA
>LXNH01000330.1_pt1 | contig 12328 bp, 11 predicted proteins | sample 809111 | NCBI WGS metagenome assembly LXNH01 (sample SAMN04870528, study PRJNA318959) | seawater metagenome | biome: 00002010; material: water; isolation source: marine seawater | place: Greece: Milos, Mediterranean Sea | collected 2013-05-29 | depth 5-7 m
ATCAATCTCTAACTGGGCAGAAAAAAATAAATTGAATATGCAAGATTTATGGTCAGAAAATTCTAAGTATGAGATTTATCATTTTATTGGAAAAGATATTGCTTATTTTCATGGATTATTTTGGCCAGCCTTATTGAGTGCAGCAAATCTCAAATTACCAAGTGGAATCAATGTTCATGGTTTTTTAACCATAAATGGTGAAAAAATGTCTAAGTCAAAAGGTACGGGTATATTAGCAAAAGAATTTGCTGAGATTACAAATCCTGAAACTTTGAGATATTACTTTGCAGCTAAACTTAATAACAAAGTTGAGGATATAGATTTAAACTTTCATGATTATGTTCAAAGGATAAATTCCGATTTAGTTGGCAAGTACTTAAACATTGCATCAAGATCTGCGTCATTCTTGAAGAAAAATAATAATATCTTATCAACAAATATTGATAGCAATATTCGTGACAATTTAGCGTCTAAAAAAGATGAAGTTGTGTCCTTATATGAATCTAGAGAATACTCAAAATTAGTTAGAATTATTATGGATTTGGCTGATGATGTTAATAAATATATAAATGAGCAAACTCCATGGAAAAAAGATATAGATGAAGCAGTTGATATAAGTTCAACTGCAATAAATGCTTTTTATATTTTATCTTTATATCTTCATCCAATCATACCCAGCATTACCAATGAAGCATTTAAATTCTTAAATAATAAAAAAGTTTCAATTAATAATGTTGATGAAGCAATAACAAAAATAAATGATTACAAACCATTGCTAAATAGACTCGAAAAAATAATAATTCCTGAGGAAGAAAATATGGATAATGTAAATTTAATTAATATTGATCAATTTTCAGCTGTTGATTTAAGAGTTGCTAAAATTATCAAGGCAGATGACGTTGAAGGAGCTGATAAGCTACTTCAACTAACTTTAGATGTTGGAGATTTAGGAACAAGAAATGTATTTGCTGGAATTAAAAGTGCTTACAAACCTGATGATCTTACTGATAAGTATATTGTTTTAGTGAATAATTTAGAGCCGAGAAAAATGAAATTTGGAATATCTGAGGGAATGGTGCTTGCCTCTAGTAATGATGAAGGTATTTATTTAGTTTCACCAGATAAAGGTGCAAAACCTGGGATGAAGGTAAGATAATGGTCAAAACTGACATAATTATAATTGGCGCAGGTCCAGTTGGATTATTTACGGTCTTTGAAGCCGGATTACTTGGATTAAATTGTACGCTTATTGATAATCTTGATAAACCTGGGGGTCAATGTGCTGAGTTATATCCTGAAAAACCAATATATGATATTCCAGGTGTTCCATTTCAAACTGCTCAAGAACATGTTGACGCTCTTTTAGAACAAATTAAGCCTTTTGACTATGAATTACATCTTTCAGAAAGGGTTGATTCAATTGAAGAAATTAAACATGAAGATGATAATTTTTGGAAGGTTAAAACAACTGAAGAAAAAGAGTTTTTTTCAAAAAATATTTTTATTGCAGCTGGAGCTGGATCTTTTGAGCCAAGGAGACCTCCAAATATTGAGGATCCGGATAAGTTTCTTACAAATGGTGTTGAATATGCAGTTAGGTCTGTTGACAAATATAAAGATAAAAATATTTTTATATTTGGCGGCGGTGATTCAGCACTTGATTGGACAGTTGAATTATCTAAGATTGCAAAATCTGTAAGCCTAGTTCACAGAAGAGATGCATTTAGAGGAGCACAACATACTGAAGAGCTCATGAGAAATTTAGTGAAAGAAAACAAGGTTAATTTACTTACTCCATATCTTATTGATTCAATTATTGGAGATAAAAAAGTAGATTCTATAACTTTAAAAAACTTTGAAACTAATGAAATTGAGTCTTATGAAGCAGATGAATTATTATTTCTTTTTGGTCTCAATAAAAAACTTGGTCCAATACTTGATTGGAATATCGATTTAAACGGAAAAAAAATAAAAGTAAATACAGAAAACTATCAAACTTCAAAAGAAGGAATATTTGCTGTTGGAGATATCAATGACTATCCTGGAAAACTTGATTTAATTTTATCTGGATTTCATGAAACTACATTAGCAGTTCAAGAGGCCTACAAAAGGATCTATCCCGGAGAAAGAGTCCCTTTTGGTTACACAACTTCAAATTCAAAATTACAAGAAAAACTTGGTGTTAAAAAATAGATTTAGAAAATATCTTCCTGTAGTTGTAGATATTGAAACTGGGGGTTTTGATCCAGAAGTGAATGCAATTTTAGAGATTGCCATCACCCTCATTGAAGAAAAAGAGAATAAATTCATACCTGGCGAAACATTTAGACATCATATTCAGCCTTTTGAAGGATCTATTGTTGAAAAGGAATCACTTGAATTTACAAAAATTAAGTTAGATCATCCATTAAGGAAAGCTGTTCTTGAAAAAGATGCTCTTCAAGATTTATTTAAAACTATTAACAAAGCGAGAAATAAATATGAATGCTCAAGAGCTATATTAGTTGGTCATAATGCACATTTTGACAAATCTTTTCTAGATGCATCTGTAATAAGGAATAACATAACAAAAACTCCATTTCATAAGTTTTCTGTAATTGACACTGTTTCTTTAGGTGTCCTTGCAACAGGTCAAACTGTTCTTGCTAGAATATGCGAAAAGTTGTCAATTGAATACGATAATGATGAAGCTCACTCTGCTGCATATGATACTAAAGTGACAGCTAAAGTTTTCTGTAAAATTATTAATAATTTTGATTTTTAAGACTCTACTGAATCTATGAGTTTTTTTAACTCACCATTTTCATGCATTTGAGCAATAATATCAGCACCTCCTACAAGATTTCCTTTAATAAATACCTGTGGGAAGGTTGGCCAATCTGAAACTTTGGGCAATGCTTCTCTAACGTCATCATTTTCTAATACATCTACATAACTAAATTGTGATTCGCATTCAATCAATGTTTGAACAGTTCTTGCTGAAAAACCACATCTTGGTTCATATGGAGTACCTTTCATATAAATCAATATGTCATTCTCTTTAATTTGTTCTTTAAGTTTTTCTTCTATATCCATTTTATTTCCTAATAATTTTTAAATATTTAGATATTGTTTCCTCAAAACCATAATGAAGAGAATCTACTATAATTGCATGTCCAATAGATACCTCATTAATATTACCCATTTCAACTAAATAATGTAAGTTATTTAGATTTAAATCATGACCTGCATTGATTTTTAAATTTAAACTTATAGCATGATCAATAATTTTTTTTATTTCGTCTATTATAGATAAATTTTCATCATTTATTGCTCTAGCAAAAGCACCGGTATGAATTTCTATCAAATTAGCACCCATTTCAGCCGCATAGTTTACACCTTCAATATTATCAATAAATAAACTAATTTGGGCATCATTTGAGATTTCTTTTAGTAAAAGTATCAAGTTTTTTAATTCTGAATCATGTTTACCAGGAGACCATCCATGATCAGAAGTAATTTGATCAATAGAATCAGGAACTAAGGTTATTTGTTCAGGCTTTATGATTTCAGTCAATTCACAAAAACCAATGAATTCTTTATTAGGTTTCGAGAATGGATTTCCTTCAATATTGAATTCAACACCCCTAGCCTTTGTTAATTTAGAAATATTAATGACGTCATCACTAGTTGCGTGTCTATGATCGGGTCTTGGATGAAGTGTTAACCCATCAACTCCAAGATCAATAGCCTTATTGGCAAAGTATTCTATTTGAGGATAATTCTCGCCTCGTGCGTTTCTAAGAAGAGCAATTTTATTAAGGTTTACGCTTAATTTCATTTGTTAATTATATATTTCAAATATTACCTGTATAGATCTTCTTTTTCAGTGACAATCAAATCAAATGCATCGTTTGTTTCAGAACTATCTTGTTTGAAACCTTTGATTAAAACAACAGGCTTTTTTTCATTACTTTGACCCATTAATAAACCTGCTGCAGATGCCAGTTCATCAGCAACAGCTACTTCAGTTCCTCTAAGTTTTTTTCCATAAATATCTTTATTGCCTTTGAGATCGACAAGACTCTGGATGTTATGACTTGCTAAAGCAAAATTGATTACACCTGATCTATAAGGTCTAGTCATTGAGTCAGTAATTATTATTGATATTTTTTTATTTAATTTTTTTGATAAATTGTTTTGAATATCTTTTGCACTTTTTTTTGGATTTTTAGGTAATAAGAGAGCAAGATTTTCATCAGGTACATTTGAAAGGTCTATGCCTGCATTAATATTTATAAATCCTAATTTATTCTCAACAATTATCACATTTTTTTTTGTAGAAAGTATTCTATTTGATTCATTTATTATGGCTTGAACTAATCCTTCATCTTTATTTAGTTTTTTTGATAAATCTTTTGCTTCCTCAGATATTTCTATTGTATTCAAATTTACATATCTATTTTCAGCTTTTGATACTATTTTTTGAGCTATAACAATAATGTCGTTGTCATTAATTATCAGTTTATTGTTTTTAATGGAATCAAATATAATTGATGGCAAGTCATCACCTGGTTCAACTAAAGGAAAATGATTTAAAGCCAATAATTTAAGAGAATTCATAATATTGAGAATATATTTTGGTTAAAGATAACATATATAAACAAAAATTCATTCATCATGTATACTTTCCTGCTATGACAACCATAGATAAAACATTACTAGATATATTAGTGTGTCCAGTTTCAAAAAAAACACTGTCATATGATGAAAGTACAAATGAGTTAATTTGTAAAGAATCTGGTTTGGCTTATCCAATAAGAGACGGTATTCCTGTAATGCTTCCAGAAGAAGCACGCAAAGTTTAGTAATCGCGCCCGTAGCTCAGTTGGATTAGAGTGCTTGGCTACGAACCAAGAGGTCGGGAGTTCGAATCTCTCCGGGCGCGCCAATCTTCTATAAATGTATTGGTATGTAAATTGCATTATTAATTACATGAATGATTACATAGAAAGGTTAATTGACTTCTGTAAAAATGAACCGCTATGGGCACTTGCTTTTTTCTTTTGCGGTTTCTTTATTGGTGATACATATTTTATCTTTTAGATAAAACTAATTTTAGTTTTTTTAGGCATAGATTTTTTTACATTATTTCATTAGTCAAAATATACAAATATTTGAATAGAATTATTTCTATCAGTAATATTTATAAAATTAGTTAGAGAAAAATACCAATCACACGATCTATAAACCAATAGAAACCCATTCCGCCAATACAAATACTTATACTAATTTTTGAGATTTCAGTGACATTAAACTTTTTTGATAAAAATAAAATTAATAATGGCATAGGTATCAAAGCTATTTGCGCAATTTCAATACCAATATTAAAAAAGAATAATGATAAAAGCATTTTGTTATTAGCTATACCAATATCAAGTAAAGCTCCAGCAAAACCGAGTCCATGAAGCAAGCCAAAACCAAATGCCATTAACCATGATGTTTTAATTGAAACTTTATTTCGGTTTATCTCAGTTGCTAAATATACAATCGTTAATGCAATTAAGGCTTCGATAGTTCCTTGAGGTAAAGATATTATTTCAAAAACTGTTAAGCCAAGTGTAATACTATGGGCAATTGTAAAGGCTGTAATGGTCTTAATTATATTTATAAATCCAGATATACAAAAAAGTAATCCAAATATAAATAAAATATGATCTAAACCATCAAACAGATGGGAAAAACCTAGCTGTAAATAGGAGTATGGATAATAATTGCTCTCTAAGGGAATATTAAGTATATTATTTTGAACATTTACAAGTCCCTGAAATGTATCATCATTAAAGTTTATTGTTATTAGAGCATCAGTTAAAACACTAAGATTAATAATTTCAATAGACGACCCCTTTAAAGTCGTTAAGCAGTCTAATGATATGATCTCATTTATATATTTTCCTTGATAAAAAAGATCATTTGATTCAGTTGAACATTTATCAGGGAAAATTACTTCAGCCCTTCTGCCAATATTCTTATATGGATACATCCATACAGCTTCATATGTAAGATCATCACTTAATTGTTTTATGACAAGATGAGCTGGATTAAATTCATGAGAATTTATGTCTAAAGAACCTAAAAAAAATAAAGCAAAAAGAAGTCTTTTCATTAAATTTGTAAATCTGGATTAATATAAATTTTATATTCAGATCTAATTTGATTTAAGTAATTTTTTATTGCCTCATCCCTTTGATTCTGTAAATAATCAAGCTCAACTTGTTTTAAGACACTAGCAATATTAGGTAAATATCCTTCACTGTAATTTGTTACGTATAAGATATGATGACCAAATGGTGATTCCAATGGACCAATCCATTTATTAAGTTCAACATTTGTAAAGTGTGAGCTAAAATCTTGACCGAATTTACTCTTAATTTCTCTTAGACTAACATCAACAAAATTCTTGCCTAAGAAAAAAGGATCAGATTTAATTGAAATATTATTTAACAAATTTCTATAAGCTTTTAATGATTTTTCAGAAGAATTGTTTTCAGATGAAAAAAAATAGTGACTAAAAGTATATTTAGAATCAATAAAGTATTTGTCTTTATTGTCATTAAAATATCTTATTAAATCATCATTTGAAGGTGAATCTGGTATTGATTCTTGCTTTAAAAAAGATATTTTTTGAGCTAGTCTTCTTTTAATGATTCTATCTTCTCTGTCTAAACCTAACTTTAAAGCCTCTCTATACAAGATTTCTTCTTCTACAAGATTATTTATAATACGAGCTATTTCATCGTCATTTGGGTTTCTGCCAACTTGAGATTTCCATGCAGTTACTAGACTTATAATCTCTTGATCACTTATATATATTTCTTTTTCATCGTAAGAATTTAACCCTATATCAATAAGATATAGAGTTAATCCAATAATAAAAAATATAGATAATTTATACTTCAATTTGATTTAATAGGATAAATCTAGTCAATATTCCTTAATTGAATTGTTCCTCCAAGTGGAACCACTTCAACATCAGACTGTTCAGGAATATACCATATAGGTGAAGACCAGGCCCTTTCTTGTATTGTTTCATGTAAACCTTCTCTAGGTTTATATCCTGCTTTAATTGCATCCCATGTACTCCATCTGCATGTTGGATTTTCTAGTACACGAACGTAATAAAAAGTTTTATCATCAGGAGCAAATTCTGGATCTTTCCAAACTGTTTTTAACTCAGATGAGCCAACATTTGTACTAATTGAGCAATCATTAATATTTACTCGAGCTCCATTGTCCGGACATCTGTTAGTTATTGGATCAGGCTGCATTCCATCAGAACAGACTACATCAAAAACCTTTTCTTTTGGCCTTCCACTATTATTATCTATCCAACCTTTTATAATTTGGATTCTTTGAAGTGGAGCTCCATTTTTATCCCTTTGTGCCCAAACAAGAAATTCTGGAATTTTATTCTCATTATGTAAGAGATCAGAACCCATAGTTACACCTTTTTGATATGCCTCACTAACAAGAGATTGTGAATTCAAATCAATTGATGAAAGATTATATCCACCAAAAAATCTTACAGCTATTCTTGTTCCTGTTGTTGCAAAAGTTTCTTTTCTTCTAAATGCATTAAAGATTGATTCTCTTGTATTTTCTTCAGCCCATGCAGCAGCTAATCCTGAAGCACCCCATTGAGTAAAGCCTGTATTTGCATACTCTCCCTGTTCTAAACTTACTCTACTGACAGGTTGATTGAAAGCTCTCATATATTCATCTAATCTTTCAATATTCTCTTCTTTTAATGGAACCGAGCCTCTATTTTCAGGATCACCATCAAGTAGCCCTACCTTTGACCAAAAATTAGATTCATCAAGTGAGGCTGCTACAACATGAGTATCTGTAGAACCTATTAAACCAAATTTATAAGGATTGCCTTGTTTAGTAAATTCTAAAGTAAGGCCATTTAAGTATGCTTCTCTTACATATGATCCTGAAGGTTTGCTGTAAGTTGGAGGCCGACTACCTACCCTTACATCCATAATTTCAAAATCAGCCCATTCATCATCTGGTGATAATAACGGATGTGTATCTGAAGTACCTTTTACTTGTGTGATCTCGACTAATGGTTCATTTCTCATTCTCTTATTTGCATACTCTATATCAAGCGCATTTCCTTTAAATGATTCCATTTCAAACATTTGGCCATTAGAACCATTTGAATTATGAGGTATAGCAATAGTATCAACACCCTTATCTCTTAATTTATCCTGCCATGTCCATAGATCTTCAGGATTAATAGAATCTATTCTTGTCCATGGCCTTATAGATGCTTTCGATGAATTAAAGATAACATTTCTATGTAAATTTCCACCTTCAATATCTGTTGAGGTTGTAAATTCATATCCAATAAAAGTTGTAAAATGCCCTGGATCATTATGCTCATTTGCTGATCTTGCAACATCAGCCCAAGCAGATTTATGTATATCGTAATCAAATGATTGAAGGGCACCTTGAGTATTTCTAGTTAGATATGCTCTTAATAATTTTGGATGCCAGTCTGGATATGGTTGAATAATTGCTGCACCAAGAACAGAACTAAAAATATTTGATCTTTCTCCCGCTGATTCAACGGTTAAATTATCTAATCTATTTAAATTATGAAAAGGTTCAGCAAATTCATTTTGAGAGATATCTGTTGATGTATCAGCATATGCTTGGATCATACCCATATAAAAACCGTGATCTGTTACTGCATAGAAATCTAATGGCTCTCTAAGTTTCATTTCATAACCAAGAGGATGTTTTACACCCTCTCCTTTTGCATATCTATATGCATCATCTGGGGATGCTGTTACACCAAATACATAGGCATCAAAAGAATATTTTGTGTGGACATGGAGGTCTCCATAATAAGGATTTCTATCCTTATTAGGTTTTGGTTTTGTTTTAGAACTATCTTTTTTTTCCACAGAGAAATCAACAACTTCAAGCGAAGAGTCAGATTGTATATTTTTAAATAAGCTAATTATTGGCCTGCTATCATATACATCCACATAAACTAATCCCAGAATTAATACGTATAGACCTATTATGACTAGAATTGCATTTCTTAGATGTTTCATTGATTTCCCCCATAGAAAAATGATTCTTAGATTATAAGATTTGAAACATTTTCTTACAATATTTATATATATATATTTTGATACTTTGAGTATATTGAATTAATCTATATCAATCTTTGCGCCTGTAGCTCAGTTGGACAGAGTACTTGGCTTCGAACCAAGGGGTCGGGAGTTCGAATCTTCCCGGGCGCGCCAATAAAAAAGGGATTCAAGCGAATCCCCTTTTATTAGTTTAAATAATTAAAATTTATAATTCACATTTAAACCATATGTAGCATAGTTGTTTGGATAACCAAAATATGTTGTTTGTGTGAAATCAACAACTGCTACAAAAGCAGAAGTTAAATATTCATCATCATTGATATTTTGTCCATATAAACTTATAGATAAATTATCTTTTTCAATTCCCGCTGAAAAGTTCAAAGTGTCCATTTTTCTAATACCATTTCCTTGAGATTCTATGATTGCTTGTGCTTCTGTATTTTCAAGTAATACAGCCTCACTTGAGTAAAGATGAGATAGTCTTGTAAAACCATCCCAGCCATTCATATCCCAATTCCAAGTAACTGATGTAGCAATTGTATCTTCTGGTATATTTGATGGAGTCGTTCCTGTTAAATCACCAAATGCAGATCCAGGAAATGAATCATATATGGGATCTAAAAATGTACCGCTCATAGTAATGTCAATATTCTCTAGTGGTGAATAGACAAGATCAAATTCATAACCATCAGTGGATTGTGAGCCTGCGTTTGCTAAAACAAAACCAGTTCCAATGAATGTATTTGATTGAAACCCATCTATAGTTTGGTCAAAAATGGCTATATTCAAGTAACCTGATGGTAAATATATTTTAGCACCTAATTCGATTACCTCAGCCTCTTCTGGTCCAGCATATCTTCTTCCAACCGACCTATTTGGACTAGGAGGTGTCCCGGCTGCAATTAAACCTGCTAATTCATTTGCATCGGCATCTGAGTTTCGTGATATATTCCAAGCAGATGCTTTGAATCCAGTAGAAATACCACCATAAACTGAAATTGCTTCGTTTACTGAGTATAATAATTTAAATGTATAATCAACATTATCATCCGTACTTTTTCCATCCTGAGCTGCGTTGGGGAAATTAGTAAATTGTGGGACTAATTGAAGACCACTAAAAAATGAAGCTTGTGAAGGAGGAAAACCAGCTGCTACAAAGTCTAAATTTGATAATACGTCTGTATTAATCTGAGAATATGAAACAGTCTTTTCATCTTCCATATAACTTACACCAATAATAGCACTTAGTTTCTCTGATAATTTAATATCTAATTGTCCAAATATTGAGGTAGTTGTATTATCTTGAGTTGCAGATTCAGTTCCACCTTGTCCGCTTGCAAAAAGAAGAGAATCGGGTATTCCAAAGGCTGCAGCAATTCCACTGATTGTGCCTGTAGGAAGGAATGCATCTACATATGTTCTCCAGGTTTGCCCAAAGTATATAGATTCATTAAAGACCATGTCTTCTTGATAATAATATGCTCCAACTAACCAATTCACCTTTTCGTTGTTATTAGAGTAAAGTCTAAATTCTTGTGTTACGGCCTCTAGATCTTTTGATAGTGGGCTTGGAGCAACAGTTGGCGACCCATCAAAATCGACATCTTGAACATTTTCATTAAATGAGTTTCTTACAGAGGTTATACTCTCCAATGTATTTCCATCTCTTTCTTTTTTATAATGCAGTGATATGCCCGAGTTATCTCCCTCTGTTACAGGATCAAAATCAAAAAAAACTTTTTCAGTAAAAGGATTATTTGGAATTATTCCGCCACCTAATAAAGCTTGAATTTGATTACCAACTCCATAATTTGCACTTCCTACAGCACAGCATATCTCATCATATTCATCAAAATCACCAGTAACTCTTAAAGTGGCACCATTTGATAATTCAAAAAATAATTCTCCTCTAAAAGAAAATCTATCTCGGGTATTTGAAGTATTACCAGTTATCATGTTTTCAGAATGACCATCTGCTTTATGAACATTGCCATAAAGACTATATGCAACTGTTTCATTAAGTGGTCCAGTTGTATAATATTTAAACTTTTTCATATTATTTGAACCAACTGATGCAGTTACATAACTTGATTTTTCGAAAGAAGGTTTTTTAGTAACAACATTAATAACACCAGCTGTAGCATTTTTTCCAAATAATGTACTTTGAGGACCTCTCAAAACTTCTATTCTTTCAATTGCAGGTAAATCAGCAATTTGAGCTTGCATAGAAGAACGATAAACCCCATCAATGAATACAGCTACTGAGGGTTCAATGCCTGGATTGAAAGAACCATTACCGAATCCTCTAATAACATATGTTGCCTCTGTTGGAGTTGTAAACCTTCTTGAGTCTAATGAGGGTATTATTGACCTCAAATCATAAATATCAGTTATGTTTGCTTTTTCAATAGTATCTGCAGTCACTACTGAAACAGCAACAGGAACCTCTTGTAATGTTTTTTCAGTCTTTGTTGCAGTAACAATAACTTCCTCTACACTGAAAGTAGAATCCTGAGAATGGACTACTCCTGATAAAATTAAAAAACTAAATAAAAAAGTGCCAGTTATATAGCGCATATTAAACCCCCAAGTTTAAATTTAAATTATACAATAATTGTTATAAATGAACTTGAATTTCTCCACCTGAATTACACCATTCATTAAATCCACCAATGTTATAAACATTTTTAAATCCAAGATCTAATAAAGTTTTCGCAGCTAAAGCTGACCTATATCCACCTGCACAATAAAGTAGTATGTTAGTTTCATCGTCAATATGCATGGGGTTATCACTTGAGTTTGGTGCTAACTTAAATTCTATTAATCCTCTAGGAATATGAATTGCTCCTTTTATTAATCCTTGATTGAAGACTTCTGATTCTTCACGTACATCAATTATTACAGTTTTAGAAGTTTCAATTAATTTAATTGCTTCTTCATAATTGAGTCTTTTAACTAGATTATTTGCTTCTTCTAGTAATATATTTAAGCTTTTAGTTTGCATGTAATTCTCTTGGAATTTTATTACGTTTATTTGATGTTGCTAGGAAAACACCAACTAGAATTGTCGTGCACCCTAGAATAATGCCAATTGATATGATTTCTCTAAGAAAAATTGCGCCCCATATTATTCCAAAAATAGGTAAAAAGTAAGCAACAGTAGATGTTTTAACTGCTCC